>CEUN01182169.1_pt1 | contig 10856 bp, 11 predicted proteins | sample 361501 | NCBI WGS metagenome assembly CEUN01 (sample SAMEA2622801, study PRJEB7988) | marine metagenome | biome: marine biome (ENVO:00000447); feature: marine epipelagic mixed layer (ENVO:xxxxxxxxx); material: "saline water (ENVO:00002010), including plankton (ENVO:xxxxxxxx)" | depth 120 m | reverse complement strand
AAGCGCGTGCAAGCCAGTCATGCATGTCAGCCCGGTGGTACTTGCCATGACGATGCCCGGCAAAGCACGCTACTATGCAAAATCGAGTTGCTGATCCGAATGCCGGGAAGGGCTCTGATGTCTCGCGAATATTTGTTGCTGCTACGGTTCGCCATTCTGAACATTGCGGCCCTCGGCTTATTGGCGCTCGCATGGCAACAGGGCTGGGTAGAGTTTGTACTCAGTAATGACGTCACCCGGCTGACGCTGATCATCCTTGCGGTATTTGTCATCGGCTGGGGATTGTGCATTCACAAAATCTGGCACTGCTCTCGACAGCGGAACGCCGTCACCAACCCGGACATAGACGACGAACGCGTTCATTGGTATCAGCAGCTGGCGACGCAATCCGCGCCGCATGCACGTGGCGCGGTCGCGGACTGTTTACGCGCTCGCCTCTATGCGCGCAGCAGTGTCGTCCGCACCATTGCCAATCAACTGGTCATCCTCGGTCTCATCGGCACCGTAATCGGATTTATCATCGCGCTGGGCGGCGTCAACGCCGAGACAATTTCGCAGGTGGACGCCATCGGCCCAATGGTCAGTACGTTATTGCAAGGAATGTCGGTGGCGTTGCTCACGACGTTGGTTGGCGCAATTTTTCATGTCTGGTTGAACATGTGTTATCAGATCCTGGCAACCGGAACCGTCAACCTGACCAACGCCATTATTGAACGCGCCGAAGCGCCGGAGTTCTTCGCCACGTTGCGCGTCGATCTGTAAGTATCCAAGGCTAAAATGATGAGAGAATCGGACTCCGTATTTATCCCTGTCCGCGGGCTCAACTATCACTGCCGCACGTGGGGTGACCCGGCAAACCCGCGGTTGTTTCTACTACACGGGTTCCAGGATGTGTCCGCCTCCTGGCAATTCACTGCGGACGCGTTGACGCGAGACTGGTATGTGGTTGCGCCGGACTGGCGCGGCTATGGTCTGTCCGACCCGAGCGGCCAGGACACTTACTGGTATCCCGACCTGGTCGCCGATCTCGATGTCATCCTGGATCATTTTGAACCGGATATTCCGGCCCGACTTGTGGGCCACAGCATGGGTGGGAACACAGCCGCATTGTACGCTGGCGCAATTCCCGGTCGCATTGCGAAGTTCGTGAACGTCGAAGGCTTGGGCGGCCCGCTTTCCCTGGTAGATGAAGCGCCAAGACGATATGCAAAATGGCTACAACAACTGGCACGCGGAGACCAACAGCGCCCCTATATTGATTTCCAGGACTTCGCAGAACGAATGATTTCCGAGAATCCGCGCCTTACCCCTGAGCGCGCCCTGTTTCTGGTGCGGCATTGGGGCAAAGAACTGGAAGACGGCACTGTTGTCCGACGCGCGGATCCGGCGCACATGCATGTCAAACCCACCATGTGGCGGGTGGATGAGGCAATGGCCTGCTGGCGCAAGATCACAGCGCCGGTGATGTGGATAGAGGGCTCTGAATCGCGCTTCGTCAACAGCATGCGGGGCGAAATCGACGGTTACGAAGACCGGCTGAATGCGTTTCAGACGCTAGCCGATCTGGTGCGGGTCGACGGCGCCGGGCATAACGTGCACCACGACCAACCCGAGGAACTCGCGGCGGCCATTGACCGTTTCATGTAGTGCAATGCCCGATGGGTAGCGCCCCAATGCGGCTCTGCTAAGCCTGTGCTCATCGATCCGTTTCACGACGACAGCCAGGCAGGCGACACGCTGTTTCGTGATTTGCTGAGCCTTGTGCTGCTGGGTTTTCTGTCCGTCATTGTTGTGCTGCTACCGCATATCAACCCGGAAGGCGTCGAACAGTCTTCCAATGCCCCTGTGCCAGGCACCGTCATTGTTGAAATGACCTGGGCTGACGATCTCGATATTGACCTCGACCTCTGGGTGCGTGCCCCCGGTGACATACCAGTCGGTTACTCGAACAAAGGTGGTGTCGTGTTTGACCTGCTACGTGACGACCTGGGCAAAACCATGGATCTGTCGCCCATAAACCACGAGACCGCCGTTACGCGTGGCATTGTCGCCGGCGAATACATCATCAACGCGCACGCGTACCGATACGTAACCCAGACCCGTGATCCGGTGCGGGTACAAACCGTGGTGTCGGTGAAACAGCTCAACGCTAACGGCAATCCATTTGTGGTGCCTATTCTCTACACCACCGCCGAGTTTCTGCACCAAGGCCAGGAGCTGACGCTGGTGCGTTTCAAGCTCACCGAAGCGGGTGAGCTTGTCAAAAACAGCGTGCATTCGATCTACCAGGAATTGCGCACCAAACAGCACAGAAAAGGTAAATAGTCATGCAGGAGATTCCGCTTTGGTACCTGGGCTTTGTGCTCTTGTCCACCCTGCTCGCAATCGCTGCTGTATGGGCCAGGCGCTCGATAACAGCACGCATTGGCGCAGTCATGTTGCTGGCGGTCATGTTGACGTTGCAGTTCGTCGCGCTGACGGACCTACTGAGCCGGCCAAAGCCGGCGGAACTGGAAACCGCGACCAACACGGTCGAGGAAGCCAAGGTGTTGGCGGCAAGCATTCGTGAGGGGATCGCCATTTATGTTTGGCTGCGTATAGAAGACAAGCCGGAGCCACGCTACTACGCGCTACCGTGGCGACAGAAGAGTGCGGTTGAGTTACAGCGGGCGATGCGCGAGTCGCGGCGTCACGGCGGTGTCCCGTCTTGAAGATGCCGTTCGCATCATCAATGGAGCTGCGCGAGCCACCAACGTTTTATGCGCTGCCACCACCCGCTCTGCCGCGCAAGCCAGCCCCGAGCACATTCGAATATCGCCACCCTAGCGTCTCCGCCTGAAGCGGATTGCGCCATCGCATGGCAAACCGAATTAACAATAGCCCGGTAAATCCTGTTTGATGCTGGAGTAAGCATGGCCCGCCCATCCAGACGTAGTCAGAAGCGCAAAAAGAAAATGAATGCCCAGGGTGCAAGCCCGGCGTCTGAGGCGCCTCGATCGGCGGCGGAATGCGCCCTCATGGCACAAGAATGCTGCGATCGCCTCGACTACGCGGAGGCTTCCAAACACTACGCTCGTGCCGCGAAGCTGGAGCCGGTGATGCGATGCGCCACGCCGACCATGCATATGCCCTCGGCCTCGCAGCAGACTTCGACGGCGCGCAGACTGCTTATGACAAAGCCGCGTCACTGGCGCCGGGCGATGCCAACGTGCTTGCGCGTTTTGCGGAGATGCTGATTAATTGAGGGCTGCAAGAGCGCGCCCGCGACCTCAGTCGCAAGGCGTTGCTATACGATGCGAACTGCGCAAAGGCTCATATCTGCTTGTCGTGGGCGCTACGACGTCTCGGGGAGGTCAATGAGGCGATCAAGTACGGCGAGCAAGCCGTAGCTCTCAGCAGGGATTCTGACGCGGCCTTCTATCTTGGTTTTGCTTATCTCGCAGCCGACCGGCACGCCGACGCATTGAGGCCTTGCGAAAGAGAACTCGCGCGCGACCCCCGCAATGTCAGAGCACTCGCGCTCAAAGTTTCGGCGTTGGATGGCATCGGACAGCGCGATGCGGGTTGCACACTGGCAGATTTTGACGCGCTCATCTGGAGCGCGGAACTCCGCGCACCGCCGGGTTACGCCAGCATGGAAGCGTTCAATCAGGAACTGGCCGACACGGTGATGCGTTCCCCGGGGTGCCCGTTGGACGACACCCAGATCCTGGACCTGTTCCTACAACCCGAAGGCGCACTGATGACGCTGTGGCGCGTGTTCAACTAGGCATCGCAAGCTTACTTCCAACGCTTGCCCATGCAGCCGGATCACCCGTTCCTGTGTTACCGGCCGACGAGTTGGACCTTGGAAAGCTGGGGCACGCGCTTTCAAACCCAGGGAGACGAACAACCACATATTCATCAACACGCCTGGCTAAGCGGCGTCTACTACGTAGATGTCCCGGACTTCGTACAGAACGGGCTCGAGGACGCGTTCGACGGATGCATCGAATTCAGTCGTTTCCTGTCGTAGTCCGGCTCTCCTGTCGACACCGATACGATGGTGATTCGACCAAAACCGGGGGCGCTGGCCTGTTTCCCGCTTACATGTACCACCGCGTCATGCCCTAAAACACGAACCGGCGGCGTATGAGTATCGCGTTTAACCTGATGCCTACTGGTTGATTTGTACCGGCCAGCGCCTGCGGGCCGGTAACTGCTGGTCCGGACCTGCTGACCCATGGCCTGCAGCCCGCGCGGCAATCGGTATTCAGTCGCTAAGGCGAGTTGCCCGCGCCAAACGAGAATAACGCCTGTTCATCAGCATCCAACTGGTGGACCAGCCCTGTCTCCCAATCCAGGTATTGTTGCGCTGCAGCCAGGTTGCCCTGGTCGCGGTCGTGCACGAAAAACAGGTAGTCGATCCGTCGTTCGTCGGGTAGGGGTTCACCTCGGACCAGCGCGATGCCATGTGCCTCGGCATCATCAACTCCGGCGAGCCAACCGCTCACCTGCACGCCACAGTCATTCAGTTCGGCCGCCGCCATACGCGCGCCCGCCTCGTCCTCAGCGACCACTACCACGGCGTTGGGCAAAGACAACTCTCGCAGGTGACAGCGGCTCGACCACATCGCACCCGGCAGGTGCCCCTCGGCAAATGCGTCGCTGGCACGTACGTCAACCACAGCGGGCAATGCATCGATCCGCAATGCCTCAGCACGCAGAAGGGCCACATCGGGTAAACGTGTCATGTCGGCAGCAGGCGTGCGATTGCGAAGCTTCGCGTCAAGCGCCAGTACATAGACATCGTGGCCCATGCATCGCAACCACCGCGCCGTCATGGGTGCACGCACATGCTCGGCGTCCATCAATACCAGTCTGGCACCACGGGCAGCGACCCATTGATCAGTGCCTTGTACCAGTTGACCTCCCGGCGCGTGGATAGCACCGGGCTGATGCCCGGCGGCGTATTCCTCCGCCGTCCTCACGTCGAGCAAATACACGGCACGATCATCTGCATCGAGCCATGCGTCGACCTCGCCGCCAGCTACGACAGGGAGCTGTTCGTGCTCCATCAAGTCGCGAACCCGCCGTTGTACGCTGGCCAGGTTGGCTGCCGGGATCGTCTCTGGAAAGCTGAGGCCTGTATCGTGGTCGAGTTCGAGACCTGCGAGACGCCACCCCTTCGTGCCGTTCAGCAGCGCAACCACCCGATTGGGAATACCGAGATCAATGAGGGTTTGCGCGCCAACGATACTGCGCGTACGCCCCGCGCAATTCACAACAATTGTCTGTCCTTCCTTCGCCATACTGGTGGCGCGCAGGCCCAACTCGGCGTTGGGACAGGAGATGCCTCCTGGAATGCTCATGCGTTGATGTTCGGCGGGCGTGCGTCCGTCGAGGATGATGGGTGGTGCGTCTGAGCGTTGCATTTCGTCGAGTTCTTTGGCGTCGATGTGCGGGGTATCGCACGCGTGTTCCAGCAACTCGCCAAATACCTTGCTTGGGACGTTAACCCCCTTATAGACCACATAGCCAGCCTGCGCCCACGCGGCCAGCCCGCCATCCATGATGCTGACATCGGCATACCCTTGTGCCGCCAACCTGGCAGCGGCGCGGGCCGCGCGGTCATCATCATTACCGTCGTCCATGACCACGATCGGGGTGGTCGTACTTGGCAACAACGTAATAGCCCGGGCTTCCAGCACGCTGTAAGGCAGATTGATTGCCAACAGAGGCCTACCTTCCCCGGACTCGCCAGCTTCGCGGACGTCAAGTAACGCGATCTCGTCGCCCTGGTGTAAGCGGGCTTTTACAACGGAGGCGGATAATACATTCATCAACATCTAACTCTGGCTTGGGCTGTTTCCGATACGTGCAGAAGCGCCTTGATGCCGAAACCATACCACCCACCAGTGCCATTTGGAGAAGCTTCTGATGAGTGACGTGATCAAGACCCGCCGTGAGGGCGGCATCCTGGAAGTCACGCTTGATCGCCCCAAGGCCAATGCCATCGACGCGCGTACCAGCCAGGCAATGGGCGAGGTATTCAAATCATTCCGCAATGACCCGGAACAACGCGTTGCGATCATCACGGGCGGCGGGGAAAAGTTCTTTTGCGCCGGCTGGGACCTCAAAGCCGCCGCCGACGGTGAGGCAGCAGACTCCGATTATGGCGTGGGCGGATTTGGCGGCATGCAGGAGATGCCCGGACTCAACAAACCGATCATCGCGGCCGTCAATGGTATGGCTGTAGGTGGCGGTTTTGAGCTCGCGCTGTCCGCGGACATCATCCTGGCCGCCGAGCATGCGAGTTTTGCTTTACCGGAGATCAACGCAGGCACCATCGCGGATGCAGCGACGGTCAAGCTCCCCAAACGAATCCCTTATCACGTCGCGATGGACCTGTTGCTGATGGGGCGCTGGATGGACGCTGCCGAAGCCGCACGACTGGGCCTTGTCAAAGACGTGGTGCCGGCTGCATCACTGTTGCACGAGGCATGGGCATTGGCGCGACTCCTGGAATCTGGTCCGCCGCTGGTGTTTGCAGCGATCAAGGAAGTAGTGCGCGCCGCTGAGAAAGATGACTTCCAGGGTGTGATGAACAAAATCATGCGCCGCCAGTTCCGGTCCATCGAAGTGCTGTACGACAGTGAAGACCAGTTGGAAGGTGCCCGTGCGTTTGCGGAGAAACGGGATCCGGTCTGGAGAGGCCGCTGAGAGTCAGCGGCGAGTCAGGTGCTCGGACTAACCGCGGGCGTCGTCCACACGGTCTAACAGGCGACCGTATGCAACGCGTGCGGCCACGCCCAGTTTGTAGAAGCGGTGCATGAACATGGGTGCGGATTCAGTTACCGGCATTGCCGTGCGCTCACCGCAGACGCAGGCGGCCAGATGTTTGCCCATCAAGGTGGACATGGCGACACCACGGCCGTTGTACCCCAGACCCGCAAACACATTGGGTGCAAGGGCCAACAGCTTGGGCGTGTAGTCCGCGGTCATTGCGACGTAACCGCCCCAGCAGAATTCCCAGTCGGGAGCGCTCCCGAGTTGCGGAAACATCGTGCGTGCCTGCATGCGCAAATGCTCGCCGTCAAATCGCTCGGCCTCCCCAAAGGTGTCACCACGACCGCCAAACACCAGGCGATTGTCGCGGTCCAGCCGGTAGTAAGCCTGCACGCGCAACGTTTCCGACACGTGCCGTTTTTCACGCAACATCGTGGCGGCGGTGTTATCTCCCAGTGGTGTTGTCGCCACGATGATGGATTTGACCGGCACCACATTGGCTTTGAGCTTCGGCCACACGTGGTCGGTATAACCGTTGGTAGCGAGGACCAGGTGCCGGGCTTTAACCGATCCGCCCGGCGTCGAGACCCGCCAGTCACCACCGTCAGCCGCGATACTCACAACCGGGCTGGCAGAGAAAATGCGCGCGCCCGCTTTATCGGCCGCGCGCGCAAGCCCGCGGCAGTACGATAGCGGCTGAACGTTGCCACCACGCAAATCCAGGATTCCTGCGTCGTAGTACTCAGTGCCAACCTGACCGCAGACCTCGGCCTTGGACAACATTTCCACTGGGGCGCCCAACGCCCCCCACTGGTCGTGCCAATCCTGCACATATTTAAGCCCGCGACGCCCGACTGCCCCCTGGATGTAACCCGTATGTACGGCATCGCAGTCGATCTGGTGGCGTTCGATCAGTTCAAACACTAGGCTTGTCGCCTCGTTCCAGGTGTGGCAGATGCTGTACGCCTCAGCCTTGCCATAACGCCGCTCAAGTTCCGCAGGCAGGACCTTGGAGCCGGGGTTTACCTGACCGCCGTTGCGTCCGGAGGCGCCCCAGCCGGGCGCATTTGCTTCCAACACACAGACCTCGCGCCCAAATTCACGCAGGTGCAGTGCACTCGACAAGCCAGTAAATCCGCCACCCACAATGGCAACATCCGCTTCAACATGCTCAGTCAAAGCGCTAAATTCAGGCGCTGGAGTGGCTGTTGCCGCCCACAGGCTATCGGGAAATGGTTTTGCTTCAGGCATCGCCACAGCATAACGCAACGCGACGCCAATCGTTGATTACGGCAGGTCGAGGAAAAATCGCGACGCTGTGCGCAAATACACACATGCGGACTGCAATTTCAGGTATAACCCTGATGATTAGCGGTCATCGCTGATGTCCTGACGGGCAAACCGCGACAGACCCCACGATGAGGGCCTGCTGGAAGCCATCCATGCTGCCGGCTTTATCCACCGGGATATCAAACCTGAAAACATCTACCTGCACGACGACGGCAGCGCCGTGCTGCTGGATTTTGGCTCGGCGCGACAAGCTGTGGGCGGCGAGACTTTGCATGCGTTCCGATCGTCTGGTCACAGCTTCTTTGTTGAAATCAACGGGGATGGTTCATTCCGGTACGAGATACCGATGCTGGACGACTACGGCAGCGGCCAGTGGAAAATCAACAATCGCGTGTTGTGCTTCTACGGCATCGCCGGCCATATCGGCCTGGGGGACTGGTGCCCGAAGGTACTGTCAATCCGCGGTAACAGAATCGTGTTGTTTGAACACGGCCGCGAGAAGAACTGGAAAATCATTAAACAATAAGGTCAAAAGCATATGTCTCGCGAAGAATGTTTTTCGATGATCAGCCGGCTCGTGGGCCACCCCACCGTGTCACGCGATTCGAACATGGACCTCATCAACGATGTGCGCGAATACCTGGATAGCCACGGTATCGCCTCACATCTCGTTCCGAATGCGGACGGGAGCAAGACCAACCTGTACGCAACTGTAGGCCCCGCGGTGCCGGGCGGAATTGTGTTGTCGGGCCACACTGATGTCGTGCCAGTAGATGGCCAACCCTGGGACTCAGATCCGTTTGAGGTCGTAGAGCGCGACGGCAAGCTGTACGGCCGCGGCACCTGCGACATGAAGAGCTTCTACGCGATCGCGTTAGCCATGATTCCCGACATGTTGCGCGCAGGTCTGCAACGACCAATTCACTTCGCCTTGTCTTATGACGAAGAAGTTGGCTGCCTGGGGGCCCCAGACATGATCAGACGCATCGCTACTGAGCTGCCCGAACCGCACGCTGTCATTGTCGGTGAACCGACCAGCATGCGCGTCGTTAACGCACACAAAGGCATGACAGGCATGGAAACCATCGTGACCGGTCATGAAGCACACTCAAGCCAGACTCACCGAGGCGTCAGTGCCGTGATGACTGCTGCACGCCTCATCACCTTTCTGGACGATCTTGCGCAAGAGTTTGCGGCACGCCCATCTGCACAGCCGTTCGAACCACGTCACACCTCCATCCACGTGGGTGTTGTTAATGGCGGCACCGCCCCCAACATCATCAGCCGCGAATGTCGCTTCCGGTGGGACGTGCGCTGTATTCCCGAGGACGATCCGCAAGAGATCCTCGACCGATTCTATGAAAAGTGTGACGACCTGCTGCCGAAGATGCGCGCGGTTGCGCCTGAAGCCAATATTGAAACGCTCGTGAACTTTGCGGCGCCAGCGTTAGCACCCGAATCGGTCGATGGTCGTGCCGAGCGCCTGGCAAAACAACTCGCCAAACAGAACGAAACGCACGTCGTCTCGTACGGGACTGAAGGTGGCCAATTCCAAGAACATGGGTTTTCGGCGGTCATCTGCGGGCCAGGTTCAATCGACCAGGCGCATCAACCCAACGAATTCATTGAGGTCGCCCAGGTTGATGCATGTATCGGTTTCATGAGTCGACTGATCGAATCGCAATGTGAGGCTAGATAATCCCGTCGTTACGGAGGGACGCCAGTTCATCTTCGGATAGTGCGAGCTCCTCGACGAAGATTTCCCGGTTGTGCTGGCCCATGCGTGGGCCAGCGTGACGCACGCGGCCGGGTGTCGCCGACAGGAACGGGAACGCATTGGCCATCCGCACCTCACCCAGCTCCTCATCCGCTACGGTGACAATGTCATTGCGGGCCACATACTGCGGATCGGAGAAGATCTGTTCGATATCGTAAGCGGGCCCGATCGCCGCTTCCGCCTCTTCGAATTTCGCCAAAACCTCGTCCAGTTCCCGCGCCGCGATCCAACTCGCCACCATGCCATCCACTTCCTCCATATATTGGACACGGCCCTGAGCAGTCTGAAAACGTGGGTCATCCGCAGCCTCCTCGCCACCACACAAACGCAGAACACGCGTCACGATAGCGGGCGAGTTTGTTGAGATGGCGACCCAGCGTCCGTCACGCGTCTGATAGGTGTTGCGGGGCGCGTTGTTCTTGGAACGGTTGCCCATGCGTTTCTGCACAACACCCAACTGATCGTATTGCAACGGTTGCGGCCCCAATATCTGGAACATGGGTTCATACAGGCTGAGATCGATAAACTGTCCTTCGCCGCCGCCAACGTCACGATGATACAAGGCGAACATCACTGCGGAGGTTCCATAACTTGCGGCGATGCCGTCGGCTAACCCGAAGTTGGGCAACGTTGGAGGACCATCAGGCTCGCCCGTGATATTGGCGAAGCCACTGAACACTTCCGCAACCGTGCCAAATCCAGCGCGGCGGTTGTACGGGCCGGTTTGACCAAAACCCGTTACGCGCACCATGACCAGTCTGGGGTTGATTGCATGTAATGTCTCCCAGCCAAGTCCCCAGCGCTCGAGTGTTCCGGTGCGGAAATTCTCAACGATGACATCCGTTGTCGCCGCGAGTTGTTTGAACAGTTCCGCACCGCGTAGCGAGTTCAGGTTCAACGTCACGCAGCGTTTGTTGCGGTTGGCCATCTTCCACCAGAGGCCAACACCATCTTTCTGGTATCCGGTCCCTCGTAACGGATCGCCTTTTTGCGGATGTTCAAACTTGATGACGTCAGCACC
>CEUN01177509.1_pt1 | contig 10857 bp, 10 predicted proteins | sample 361501 | NCBI WGS metagenome assembly CEUN01 (sample SAMEA2622801, study PRJEB7988) | marine metagenome | biome: marine biome (ENVO:00000447); feature: marine epipelagic mixed layer (ENVO:xxxxxxxxx); material: "saline water (ENVO:00002010), including plankton (ENVO:xxxxxxxx)" | depth 120 m | reverse complement strand
ACGGTTCGGGGAGCGCGGCCAAAGGCGAGTTGAAAGGCGCGTTTCACCTGGGCTCCAGCGTTCTCGCCGGCTTCCTTCTGCACGCGTTTGGCGAAGGCCGCGGCCTGATCGTTTACGAAGGGACTGTTGAAGAGGTTGAGCGCCTGGATGGCGGTGGTGGATTGTTTGCGGCGCGGCATGGCCTGGCCTGCGTCGGGTGCGTCGAAGGCGCCAAAGACGGGAACGGGTTCCATGCGGATTTTGTGCTGGTAGATCATGCGTCGCAGGTGTTCGGGTTTGAAGTCGGTCACCGGCGGAAATCCGCTGAGGCCTCCGCGTGACTTGAAGAAGCTGAAGCCGGAACCGCCCGCGTTGGTGTTCAGGTTGCCGCTGACAAACAGGAGGCTGTCGCGAATGGCCTCGGCTTCAAGTCGACGCGAGGGGAAGCGCCAGAGCAGTCGGCTGTCGGCATCGACCTTTGTTCCCCGATCGTTCTTCAAGCTGGATTGCTGATAGGTATCGCTGGACATGATCAGCCGGTGCAGGTGCTTCACCGACCAGCCTTTGCTCACGAATTCCGATGCGAGCCAATCGAGGAGTTCTGGATGTGAAGGCTTGGCACCGTTGCGTCCAAAATCGCTGCTGGTGGAAACGAGTCCAGAGCCGAAGTGAAACTGCCAGATGCGGTTGACCATTACGCGGGCAGTAAGTGGGTTGTCCGGTGATGCGATCCATTTGGCGAGGGCGATGCGCCGATCTTGTTCGGGGTGGTCGAGCTTGAGCCCCAACTCGCCAAGCACTTTGGGAACGTGGGCATTGATTCGCTCGGTCGGTTGCTCGGGATCACCGCGGCGCAGGACGAAGGTGTTTTCGCTATTCGCGAACATGCCGGCATACACGAGGTTGGGTTTCGACAGGGCGGTGTGTTTGGCCGAGAGCTTCGTTCGTTCGGCAACCAGTCGCTTGACCTTGGATGAATCGGCTTCAGCGACGTTGCGAAGATCATATGTTTCGGCGTTCACCGGCGTCTTCAATGGCAGACGATCTTGGTTGGAGGCAATCGCAGTCCATTCGTTCGTTTCAAGCGCAACTTCAATCTGGTAGCGAACGGTGAGGCGGTCCCTGAATTTCCCGTTGCGATCGCGTGCCCAGGCGATGCGATCGATCAGGTGTGGTTCGGTGAATTCCAACTGCACCCAACCATCGTTCTGCTCGCCATTGATGAAGCTGTATTCGTTTCCGTAGCGACCGTCATTGATGTGAGCGAGTTTGTGCCGGTCGTTCTCAACCGATTTGACCGCGCTTGGCTTGGTGCCGTGTTTGGCGAGCGCGAGGTTTACGGAATTGGTAAGCGCCGAAAAGACTTCGAGTTCATCGATGCAAGCTTCGCGATGATTGTTGTCCTGTGTGTCGAAGAATGTGAAGCGGACGAATCTGGCGCGGACTGGGTTAAAGCGTTCGACGTTCATTAGCCAGTCCACCGGACGACGAAGATAGGGATGGTGGGCGGAGAGTTCATTGGGTTCCTGCAGGACGATCACGTCGGCGGTCACTCCCGTGCCGGTATCTCCTCCACGAAGAATGATCCGGCTGGTCGGCTCAAATACATGCACTCCCGCATCGAACATGCCACTCCAAAGCGGTTTCCGTTCGGTCTCTCCTCCGCTGATACCGGAGAAGTAATACTGGTCAATCTTTGCGATCTCGGTCTGGTCGTCGCGCGTATCCAGGACTCCATCGCGGTCCAGCACATATCGCGCGTCGCGTGAGTGAACTCCACTTCCATGCGCGCCCCAGGAAAGCCAGACCTGGAACCGCCCGGCAGCTCCCGGATCGTAGGTGAAAATATCTTCGCCCGGCTTGTGTCTCCACCAAGTGTAGCGACCGCGACTAAGGTTCGGTAGCCGTTTGTCATCGCCAGGATCGTCGAGATAGCCGCGCTTGGTCCCCTTGGGATTGGAGCCGTGTCCCTGCTTCTCTTTCAGGTGTGTTGTGAGATCCCAGTCTTCGTCGTCGATAATGATCGTGCGTTTGGCGAAGGCACGTGGTTCGAATTCACGAAGTTTGTGATCGATGGCGTTGATCTCCGGCTCCAGTTCCTTGGCTTGTGCCTGCCTCATGCGAGATTTTTCAGTCTCGATGGGCCGGTCGCCGTATTTCACCCCCGAGAAGAAGGCCTGCATGGCGTAATAATCGCGCTGGGAAATGGGATCGAATTTGTGATCGTGACAGCGGGCGCAACCAATGGTGAGTCCGAGAAACGTATCGCTCGTGCCGACAATGATTTCGTCCAGTGAATCCTGGCGTGCCAGTCGTTTCGAGGCTTCGTCCTGGCCAATTTGGCCGGGCAGTAGAGCCGCGGCTGCCACCAGGAATCCAGTTGCGGCCGGCTCGTCGGTTGAGTCGCCGGCAAGTTGCTCGAGGATGAATCGGTTGTAGGGCTTGTCCTGGTTGAAGGAGCGGATTGCGTAGTCGCGATAGGGCCAGGCATTGTTGCGCGGGGTGTTGACCTCGTAACCGTGGGTATCTGCGTAGCGCACGACGTCGAGCCAATGCTGCGCCCATCGTTCGCCATAATGCCGGCTGGCGAGGAGTTCATCGATGATCTGCGCGAACGTGTGTTTGCCTTCAACGAATCGCTGCACCTGTTCGGGTGTGGGTGGAAGTCCGGTGAGATCGAGGTAGGCGCGGCGAATCAGGGTGACGCGATCTGCGCGGGGCGAATGTTGCAGTTCCTTCTCGGCCAAGGTCTTGGTGATGAAGGCATCGATGGGGTTGGTTTTGTTCGAGGACGGAACGGCCGGGCGTTTAACGGGTTGGAAGGCCCAATGGTCCTGACTTCGCACAATGTGTGGCAGCGCGATTAAACCGATTGCCAAAAGTGCCCGCGAAAGTCCATTTGGCAAATGACTCCAAAACTGAAATCGAGAGTTTTCTCCCTCACCCAACCCTCTCCCGTTGGGAGAGGGAAGCGATGTGTGACCGTACCATTGGGGGATGTTTGCCTGCGCTTGTGCGTTCTGCTTCCTCCCTCTCCCAGCGGGAGAGGGTTGGGTGAGGGAGAACGCATTACTCGATCTTCGACTGGCTACCGGACCAATCTGCCTTCGCAGAAATCGGAGCCGGTTAAAGAACTCCGGCAACCGGTTTAGCAGGAGCTTCACCCCACCAAGTCGATTGACAGAAACCGCTTCGTGTTCATTCGTGTCCATTCGTGGTTTGAAAGAATTACCGATGTCCGAAGGTCTACTGCAAAAAAAAGAGGCGGTCCAGTGGGACCGCCTCAAAAGTTTGCTGACGATTCAAGCCTGACCGGGCTTTTCGTCGTGGCGTGAACGACGCCATTTGCTGCGATGCTTGACAATCCAATCGGTCAAAGCCTTCTCAAAGCCGATGTCTTCACCGGCCTTTTCGGACTCGATCCACTTGTGCTTGAGGATCTCCTCGCGCTCGGCAAGGAACTCCTGGTAAAGGGATGAGTTCTTGACCCACTCCTCATCGCGTGTTGTGCCTGTTGTTGAACTATCTGCCATAACCAGCATCCGCTTTCAGCGTATCACGGTAACTTCTCGAAACAAATCGAAACAAATCGAAACTTAAAACCGGTAAATTACCTACGTGTTGGACGGGGGCTTCTGAATCCCATTCACACAAGAATACGTCGGCGAATCCGGGTGATTACGCCTTCGACTTCAAGTATGCGGCAACGAGATGATCGTATGGCGGTATGGCGCCATAGGACCACCGATCCTCTTCCAGGTTGAATCCGAACCGCTCATAACGCCCTTCGCCGACGTTTACGAATGCGGCCGCCCAGTCCGCCTTACCCCATGCGATATAGGCATCGCCCTCTTTCCATTCGACGAACTCCCGATTCTCAACCGCTTCCGCGGTAAGTTTGAATTCCGACAGGATGAAGATGAGGTGCGTCAGATCCATGTCCCACTTGACGACCATGGTGTTCATGTCTTCCTGGATCTCGCGGAAGGCATTGACCATGTGCTTGCACAATCGGCCGACGGAGTCGTTCGAAAGGTGTTTGTGGTGCGAAAACCAATCAGCACAGGAACAGGTGTGGTTGCAGAGGTCGGTGGCGATCTGTTTGTCGAGCGGTCGTTCCGAAGTGTAATAGAGCGTCTTGTTGATCGCCGGCAGATGCATTGGCTTGCTGGTGATCCCCTCAAGATCGACGCGATTCTGAATCTGCGTGGCGTCGGTCTGGATTCCGGCACAGGTCGTCTCAATCTCCTCGATGATCCCGCCCAGGTGAATCAATTCCTTGGGCGAGGTCTATTGGTCGTCGAACCTCCGCTCCAGTTGACGCCAGAGCCGTTCCCCCGGCCATTTAGTGCTGGGCGGCTTCGTTTCCGTTGAGATACTCGGCAAGATCCCAGACTTCTTCCATGCTTGGTTCGCCGTCTGAGGTGATGCGGCGAATCATCCGCAAGGTGCCCCATGGGGATGTCTTCCTGATCCATCGCGTAACGTATTCCGAAACGGGAGGCTGGGTTTGCCCGTCTGACTTGGCCTGATGTGCCCCAGAGATTTCCCGGAGAAACGAGACATTTTTCCCGGCAAGCCGACAATTCTTTTGACCCTGCTTGCCTACTGCGTTAAACCGAAGATCCTCATAATCCTATTTGATGACGCCCTCCATCACACTGTTTGCCGCGGCCAACTCGGGACTCTTCTATATTCTCAAGACCGCGAGCATCGAAGGTCAGCTGATCATTGGCCTGCTCGTGCTCTTTTCCATCTTCGCGTGGTCGACCATGGTGTCGAAGGGATTGCAGATGCGACGCGCTCGAAGTCTCAACGATCTGTTCCTTTCCGAGTTTCGCGGTCAGCAGTCCGTGATGGACATCCATACCCGACGAATTCAGGTGGAGGGTTGTCCGCTTTTTGTCGTCTATCAGGAGGGTTGCATGGATTTGGACAAGCGACTCAATGCCAAAGCTGGACAACGCCGGCAATACGTCTCGATGAAGTCGATGGAGCATGTGAAGCGCTCGATGGAAGGCGCGGTGGCGCGTGAATCACTCGGCTTGGAGTCCGGCCTCATCACCTTGGCAATCGCTGTGAGCGGTGCGCCATTCCTTGGATTGCTTGGAACGGTCTGGGGCGTGATGAACACCTTTGCCGCCATCAGCCAGAAGGGAAATGCCACCCTCGTCACGATGGCTCCCGGCGTTTCAGCGGCTCTCGCGACCACGGTAGCGGGTCTGTTGGTGGCGATTCCGTCCATGTTTGCCTACAACTGGCTGGTTCACAATTTGCGGGTTCACACGGTGGAATTGGACAATTTTGCCCAGGAATTGGCCTCAAAGCTGGAAACGGAGTATCTCGAAGAGGATTAAGAATGCGCCGATTTTCCCAACGCACTCAGCTGGTCACCTTGAATGAAATCAATGTGACCCCCTTGTTGGATTTGGCCTTTGTGCTCCTCATCATCTTCATCATCACGGCTCCGATGCTCGAATCGTCAGTCACCTTGGATCTCCCGGATGGCATTACCGAAAATCACGAGGAACCGAAAAAGGAAGACATCCACCTGGTTGAGATCGAGAAGAACGGCCAGTTCTGGCTCGATAAACAGAAACTTTCCCTGGCACACGTCGAATACCGGCTGGCCATGATTTACGAAACCAACAAAAACCTGATCGTCTCCGTGCGCGCGGACAAGGACGGGAAGGCCGACCACATCATTCAGCTCGTCGATCGCTGCATGAAGAACGGCATCAAGTCCGTGAGCTTTGCCACGGAGCTAATGACCGAATGAAACGCATCCAAAAAAAATGCTTCCTTGGCTCGCTCGGCGCGCATGCGTTCCTGGTCGTAATCCTTTTGGTCGCTCCGGCCTTTTTCAAGAAGCCCAGGCCGAAGAAAGACACCCAGCCGGTAAACCTGATCGATCATGCCGTCTTGGCGGCAATCGCGAATGCGGGCGCTGCGGCTGCTCCAAGCCTCCCGCAACCCAAGCCTGTACCGCCGAAGGCCGAGACTCCCAAGCCAAAACCTCAGGTCAAGAAAGCTGAACCGAAGCCCAAGCCCAAACCGCCCAAGCCAAAACCAAAACCGAAACCGGTTCAAAAAAAGAAGGCTCCGACTCCCAAGCCCACGCCAAAACCGATCATCAAGCAATCGAAGGCGAAACCCAAGACGAAACCCATGGTCACCAAATCGAGGCCAAAAACCACGCCCAAGCCGAAGCGAATCGTTCCCAAGATCAAGGTTGGGAACTTGAATAACCTCGTGAGCCAGCGTGACGAGAAGGCCGAGCGTGAACGACAACGCAAAGCTGCCGACGCGGCTAGAAGGGCTCAGGAGCGCGAACGTCGCCTGCGGAAGAATGCCGTGGCCCGGGCGTTTGACGGGACGAGCAAGTATTCCAAAAATCCTGTCAGAATCTCAGTAAGTGGTGGTGGCAGCGGGCGCGCGACGATGGATTACGGGCGGTATCTCGTGAATGAGTACGACAGGCTCTGGAGCCCGCCACGCGAGCTGAGTGGGAGAGCCTATCTGGTCACCATCCGGGTTACCGTATCGAAGAGTGGCCGTGTGACCAGCAAACGAATCACCAAGCGAAGTGGCGTTTCATCCGTCGACAGCTCCGTGCAACGGACACTCGACCGCGCCACGAAGTTCCGTCCGTTCCCGGCCGGAATGAACGAATCTCAAAAAACCTTCACCATCGTATTCGACCTCAAGGCAAAATAATGGGACAGCTTTTCAAGCAATTAGGAATTCTCTCCGCAGCACTTCTGATGACATCCGGCGTCTTCGCGCAGGATACGGATCTTCGCATCCGTCGCACAGGCAACTTGGATCCATCGCTGCCGAAACCTGTATCCATCAAGGGTTTTCCGGGCGAAATTGCGTCGATCCTTGCCTTCGATCTCGAAGTGGCGGGCTGCGTGATCCGCCCTGAAAACGAGGCCGATCATCGCGTCAGCGGCAAATTCGCCGGCGGCAAGCTGGAGGGCTATCTCAACGATGCCGCGGGCAAGAACCTGCTCGCCAAGATCTACCAGGGTGCATCGACACGCATACTCGTCCACGCCTTCGCGAACGAAATCATCCTCAAGGTGACCGGCACGCCGGGCATCGCCAGCACCCGTTTTGCCTTCAAGAATCGCACCCGCGGCCAAGGCGAGATCTACATTGCCGACTACGACGGACATGGGGTGATCCAAGCCACCCGGGACAAGACCATCGTGGCCGCACCCGCCTGGGGCCTTCAGAATCGTTACCTCTTTTACACTTCCTACAAGCTCGGCAACCCGGACATCTTTTCCCACGACCTCAGTTCCGGCAAACGCGTCCCACTCGTGCGCATCTCCGGTGCCAACCTGACACCGGTTCCTTCACCCAGCGGACGCAAGCTCGCCATGGTGCTCAGCAAGAGCGGCAGCCCGAATCTCTATGTCGCCGACATGAACGGCCAGAACCTGCGCCGGCTCACCTACGTGAAGGAAGGCGTGATGACGCCCACCTGGTCTCCGGACAGCCAATGGCTTTGCTATGTCTCCCGCCAGGCGGGTCCAGCCCGGCTCTACAAGATCCGAGCCAGCGGAGGAGACGCCGTGCGGGTGGCCACCGTCGGCGCCAACCCCGCAACCGAGCCCGATTGGTCGCCGGACGGGTCGACCATTGCCTTCACCACCCAGTCGCGCGGAGGGTTCACTCTCTGCATCGTCCCAGCCGCGGGCGGAACGGCGACCCATCTGGTGAACGGTGAGGATCCCAGCTGGGCGCGAAACTCCCGAACCATCATGTTCGTGAAGCGCCGTGCCGACCAGTCCTACTACCTGTCTTTACTTGACGTGCCTACCAAGACCGTAAAGGATGTGCCCCTACGCTTGGGGAATGCATCCCAGCCTGCGTGGGCGCGGTGAAAACCGGAACCCTGAGACCTATAAACATGACAAAAACTGCGTTCACAAACCTCACCCTTGTTGTGTTCGTTGCCGCCAGTCTGACGACCGGCTGTCGAACGAAACGACCTGACAAAAACATCACCCCGATTCCCGGCATGACACCGGACGGGCCAGGAAATCCCGACGGTGGTGGAGGCATCCTCGATACCGCAGGAATGGGCACGAATATCGGGTCGGGCGGCGCGGAAGGCATGAATATCGCTGGAATCCCTGGAGCTGGCCTTGGCACGGGAGATCTTTCTGGCGTGCAGGATTTGCCCATCCCGACGGATAGCACCGGCACGATCCCGATGGACGCAGAATTGATCGACGGGATGTATCACGATCGCAGCTCTTTCTCCGCCAATACCGTCTACTTCGGCTATGACAGCTCGGTTGTTCGCGCCGAGGAGATCGTCAAGCTCGACGAGATCGTTCAAGTGCTCCAAGCACAGCCCGGATTCAAGCTTTTGGTCGAGGGTCATTGTGACGAGCGCGGCACGGAAGAATACAACCGCGCGCTCGGCGAACGCCGCGCAAATGCGGTCCGCGAACAGCTGATCGGAGCCGGTCTGGCATCGGACCGAATCCGCACGCTCACCTATGGTGAAGACAAGCCCGCCGAGTTCGGACACGACGAAGGCTCCTGGGCTCGCAACCGTCGAAGTGAATTTATTCTCTTGCGTCCGCCGTCGAATTAGCGGCACATAGTCGCCCCATTGCGGCCTTCATGGTGAGGGCCGCGGGGTGTTTTTCAGATGAATCACGTAGTTTTTGCAATGTTGGGATGGCCCGAGATCATGGGCATCCTCCTCCTTTGCCTGATCCTGTTCGGCGCCAAGAAGCTGCCCGAACTGGCCAAAGGTTTGGGATCGGGCATCAAGGAATTCAAGAAAGCCACCCGGGACGTCCAGGACGACCTGCACCGTGCCTTGGATGAGGACCAATACCACAATCCTCCTCCGAGCCATCCGGCGCCCCCTCCCGAACCTCCGCCCGCCGACGACAAGCCCGCTGATTCGGGCGATACCAAAGAGTAGGAAGCCCTGGGCTGCCAATGGCGAGCGAGTCGGCAGAAACAGATTCAAAGAATGCCAGTTCCGAACCCGGAGCTGGCAGTTCTGCTTCTGAATCGGTGGAAGAAAAGGACGTGGCGAAAGCCGCGACTCCTGCTGAAGCGGCTACAGAAACAAGTAGCCCGGAACGCACCAAGGGCTCCACGGGAGCATCACCTGACCCGTCCATCCAGACCGATCAGTCCAATCCGACCGGTCCCGACAAATCCAACGAACAACTCGCCCTCCCCGGCATGCCCGAGCCGGAACCAGAGATCGATCCTCACCACGACGATCCCTACCACCACAACGAGTATCACGACGAATACGACGATCCTTACCACCACGATTACCATGAAGAGCACTATCATCATGACGATCCCGAGCATGATGACGCGCGCTACGACGGTCATCATAAGGACGACCATCACAACAACTACCACTACCACGACGATCATTACGACCAGAGCCGCTCCCATCGCGCCTACACTGCTGGTTCAACCGCGATGGCCGCGCAGGATCGTCGACCGCTCGATCAACGTAGCTTCCCGGAAAACGAAGAACCGGAACTGGATCTCGATGAAGACGGCAATCCCTACGGCGGTCCGGTAAAGCCGTTTCTTGATCATCTCGAGGATCTTCGTTGGACATTGCTCAAGTGCGTCTTCGCCATGCTCATCTCCATGATGGCCTGCATGATGGGAGCGAAGCACCTCGTCGGCGTTCTCATGTGGCCACTCAAGCAGGCAGAAAGCCTTGGCGCGAGCAAGCGCACCAAAATTCCGCTGATGATTGGGCAGAAGAATATCGGTCGATTGGATATCGCTGCACTCGGCGAGATCGGTCTCGATACAAACTCGCCGGTGTTTGCGGATAAAGAAGGGCGCTTCGCCCTCGAACCACGACAAATCGGAACCAACACCGTGCTCGCTTTGGCACCCCGCCTTCCAAAACCCAAGACCGCCTTTGCGACAGGGTTTGATGACATAATGGTTGATCTGAAGAATTACGGTCCCTTCCAATCGATTTGGCTATGTCTTCAGCTCGCACTTTATGGCGGCCTCGTGATAGGCGCTCCGTTCCTGATCTTTTTCACCGCTGAATTTGTTCTCCCCGCGTTGAAGGTGAGTGAGAAAAAATTTCTGTACAAAGTCGCGGGCATTGGCAGCGTTTTGTTCCTGCTTGGCGTGGCATTCTGCTACTTCCTCATCGTTCAGGTCGCCCTGCGCGCATCCGTCGAATTCTCACACTGGCTCGGATTCATGGCCGACGAATGGAACGCAAGCGAATACCTGAGCTTCGTCGTAAAATTTCTCCTCGTCATGGGCGTGGCCTTCGAGCTTCCCGTTGTCGTCCTGACCGTCGTGAAGATCGGCATCATCGACTACAAGCAACTCGCCGAATGGCGCTCTTATTGTGTCGTCGGCATGATGGTCGCGGCAGCCGTCATCACACCATCCGGCGATCCCTTCACCATGCTTCTCGTCACCATCCCGCTTTGGATACTGTACGAGATCTGCGTCATCATTGCGCGAATTTGGTACAAGCAGGACGAGGCATTGGAAAAGGCCGAGAAAGAAGCCGAAGCCAGGTCCGATTCAGCAGCCTGAATTAGCTTCGCCAGGGCGCGTCGGTCAAGATCGGCCCTCACGAAATCTCCATCCGCTACGTTTCGCACAACGAACACGGCTGGCATGTACCCCTCAAAATCAGGCGCCTGGTCGCCAACTCAGATCCCGCCTATCACGAACACTGTTCGCGGGGATGGGCGCCTGGCAGGCCCTGGATGTTCGTCTTTCGAGATGGCGAAAGAACTCCGCTCTATGACGTAATCGGCCAGCTAGATGGAAGTGACGAGGTGAGCTACAACAGCCGGTTGCGGGATGAGTTCCTGAACGTGGAACTCT
>CEUN01167296.1_pt1 | contig 10857 bp, 5 predicted proteins | sample 361501 | NCBI WGS metagenome assembly CEUN01 (sample SAMEA2622801, study PRJEB7988) | marine metagenome | biome: marine biome (ENVO:00000447); feature: marine epipelagic mixed layer (ENVO:xxxxxxxxx); material: "saline water (ENVO:00002010), including plankton (ENVO:xxxxxxxx)" | depth 120 m | reverse complement strand
GTTCGAGAACAGAGCACTTCCGGTTCTCGAGAAGCAGCCCGGCATTCTGCGGGCGCAGCTCACGGGTGAGTCGGACTCCGGCAAGCGCATCGCCATCACCTATTGGGAATCTGAAGAAGCCCACTCGGTTTTTGCGGCGAGTCCGGCGCTTGCCGAGATCACGGACATATTTCTCGACATGTACGTCGACGGAGTCCGGCCCGAGGGTTTCTTCTACCCGGTGATCCGGGAACAGGCCTTCGCCTGACCCGAGCCCTTCGGTGTTTTCTCTCTCGGACCGACCTTCGTGCTAGATTGCAGGTGGGATGTTCACTTAGGTGTGTCGCACACCATGAAGGGAGGATCGCATGAGCGTTGCTGCGGAACTGAACCAGGACAATGCCCTGCCGACGATTGAAGGCGAGATCCCTGGTATCGCGTGGGTTAACGGGGAGTTCTGTCCCCTGTCCGAGGCCAAGGTATCCTTGCTTGATTGGGGGTTTTTGCGCGGTGACTGCACCTACGACGTGATCTGCGTATACAAAGGCGCGTTCTTTCGTCTCGAAGATCACTTGGATCGCTTTCTCGCCTCGCTCGACAAGCTGCAACTTCAGATGCCCTTCGACCGCCATGGCCTGACCGAGGTCATGGTCGAGTGCGTGCGGAGACCGGGACTTCGTGATGCCTTCGTCAAGCTGGTGTGTACACGCGGACTTCAACCGCCAACTTTCTCGCGTAACCCGCGTGACGCATTGAACCAGATGTTCGTCTATTCGGTTCCCTACACGTTCTTCATGACCGACGAGCAGCGTGAACGCGGGATGCACATTCACGTGGCTTCGACTCCCCGCATTCCGCCGGAGTGCATTGACCCCACGATCAAGAACTACAATCGGCTTGATTTCGTCAGCGGTATCTTCGAGGCCCATGACGCGGGTGCCGACCAGGTGATTCTCCCTGACCAGCACGGCAACATCACCGAAGGCCTCGGGTTCAACGTGTTCGTCATCAAGGATGGCCGCGCGACGTCACCCGGCGAAGGTGTGCTCGAGGGCGTGACCCGAAAGTCCGTCCTAGAACTCTGCGAGGAAATCGGTATTCCCGCGGGTCTGGGCACGGTTTCCATCGACGACCTGCTGTATGCCGACGAAGCGTTCCTGTGCACGGGCGCGGGCGGTGTTGTGGGCATTACCGAGGTGAACGGTCACGTCATCGCAAACGGCATGCCGCGCGAGACGACCCGGCGCCTCGACGCACTCTATTGGGCCAAACACGAAGACTCGGCGTGGATCACGTCGATCGATTACGGCAGTTGAAAACATGACTCAAGCCGCCGAGCCCCTACAGGCCAGCACGCAGACGGAACTGGATCCGGTTACCCTGGGCATCCTCTGGGACCGATTGATCTCCATCACGGACGAGGGCGTATCTGTCATGTTGCGCTCGTCATTCTCGACAATTCTCCGGGAGTGCTTGGATCTCACGGCCATCCTGTTCGACGCCGAGGGCAACTCCATTGCCCAGGGGACCAAGAGCCTGCCGTCCTTCACCGGGACGGGCCCCGCGACCCTGCGGCACATTCTGGATCGGTACCCGCCTGAAACCTTGAATCCCGGAGACGTTCTCGCCACCAACGATGCTTGGCAGGGCACGGGGCATTACTTCGACATCTGCGTTATGCGGCCCGCTTTCCGGAACGGCCGCATTGTTGGTTACACCATGAGCATCTCGCACCTGCCCGATATCGGCGGTATCGGCTACACGGCGGCAGCCACCGACATCTATCAGGAAGGTTTGCGCATTCCGGTCTGCAAGCTCATGGTGGGCGGCAGGCCCAACGATCTCGTGTTCGACTTCATTCGCGCCAACGTGCGCGTCTCGGAACAGGTCGTCGGCGACATCATGGCCAATGTCTCCTGCAATGAGGTCAGCGGTCAGAAGCTCGTCGAATTCATGGACGAATATGGGCTCGATGACCTGGAGACGCTGTCGCAGGCCATCCGCCGACAATCCGAACACGCCATGCGCGAACAGGTTCGCACCATCCCGGATGGCGAGTACCGGAACAAGATCGAGATCGAAGGGTTTGACGATGCGGTCACGCTTGCCTGCAGCGTCACTGTGGATGGCGGCGACCTGCGGATTGACTTCGATGGTACCGGACCCTCCGTTAGCCGCGGCATCAACTGCTCTCTCAACATCACCTCGGCCTGGACGTACTTTTCCCTCAAGTGTCTGATGGCCAGCGGCATTCCCAACAATCAGGGCTTTCTCGCCCCGATCACAATCACGGCGCCGGAGGGATGCATCCTGAACGCGCGTCCGCCATCGCCGACTGCCGGTCGGCACCTCGTGGTGCACTTCATTCCGTCGCTGATCTTCGGCGCTTTTGCCGAAGCGGTGCCGGATGTGGTTCAGGCCGACAGTGGCATGCTGGGTCATCTGACTGTCCAGGGCCGTAATCGCGATGGACGTGAGATTTCAGACATCTTTACGGCAACCGGCGGCGTCGGCGGCGCTATGTCTGCTGACGGATCGGAGACGACGTCGACCCCGACCACGATTGGTGTCGTTCCTGTTGAGGTGTGGGAAGCACTCACCAGCATGACTGTGGAGAGCAAGGTCTTTGTTCCGGACAGCGGCGGTGTCGGCCGCAGGCGGGGCGGAGTCGGGCAGGAGGTCGTGATTCGAAATGACAGTGGTCACACGTTGACAGTCTTTCCGATGGGCTATCGGACGGATTTCCCGGCGAAGGGTTATCACGGCGCTTCCGATGGTCAGCTTGCCCGGTATGAGGCGAACGATCGACATCTACACCCTAAGGACCGCTACCTGATGGCGCCTGGTGATCGCGTTAGAGTGGTGGAAGCTGGCGGTGGTGGCTTCGGTGTGGCGAGCGAGCGCGAGCCGGAACGGGTATTGAACGACGTCCTTGAAGGATACGTGAGCGTGGAAAGTGCCCGGGTTGATTATGGCGTGGAGGTCGACGTGAACACTCGAACGGCGCGCCGCGTGGCCTAGACCGGTTTCACGGATCTCCTGAGCGGATTCTCCATCATGACCTACCAAGTCGGCGTTGACATTGGCGGCACGTTCACGGATTTCGCGCTGTTCTCGAAGGACGGTGGGATCGTGGCCATCCACAAGCAACTGACCACCCCGCAGGATCCTTCACTTGCCGTAATCGAGGGAATGGGCACGCTACTCGCGAATTCGGGGGTTTCCTTCGCCGAACTGCAAGCCGTCGTCCACGGCACGACACTGGTCACCAATGCTGTGATTGAGCGGCGAGGCTCGCCGACCGGGATGCTGGTCACGAAGGGCTTCCGGGACATCCCCGAGATGAAGCTTGAGCGCCGTTACGATCTCTATGACCTGACACCGGGATTTCCCGAGCCGCTGGTCCCCCGCGTCCGGCGTCGCGAGGTGGACGAGCGCATCCTGTTCGACGGAAGTGCCGAGCGCGAAGTCGATCCCGCCAGCGTAATTGAGATGACGCGTGAGCTTTTGGACGAACATGGCATTGAAGCGCTCGCGATCTGTTTCATTAATTCCTACATTAATCCTGCTCACGAGATCGCCGCGCGGGATGCGGTAGCCGAACTCTTTCCCAATCTGTCCGTCTCGACCTCGTCGGAAGTGTTCCCTCACTGGCGGGAATTCGAGCGCTGGACAACGGCTTCGGCCAATGCCTACACGCAACCCATCCTCGACCGCTACCTCGCACGCATAGAAAGCGGTCTGGAGGACATGGGCTTCAGGGGCCACCTCAACATGATGGCTTCCAATGGCGGCATGGTGACACCGGCGACGGCACGCCGTTTTCCGGTGCGCATGATGGAGTCAGGGCCTGCCGCCGGAGCGTTGATGTCGGCACGCCACGGCAAGGCGCTTGGAATTCCTGACATACTTTCCTTCGACATGGGCGGGACCACAGCGAAGGGCGCCCTGGTGCGGGATGACGTCCCTCTTCGCACCTACGAGTTGGAAGTGGCCCGGGTGCACGAGTTCAAGCCGGGTAGCGGCATCCCCATCAAGATTCCGGTTATTGACATGATCGAGATCGGGGCGGGCGGAGGCTCCATCGCCGAGGTCGACCAACGGGGCGTGATCCGTGTCGGGCCGCGCAGCGCCGGTGCCGACCCGGGACCCGCCTGCTACGGCAGAGGTGGCGAGGCTGCGACGCTAAGCGACGCAAATGTCGTTCTCGGATATCTCGATCCGGATTTCTTCCTGGGCGGCGACATGCCGCTCGATGCACGGGCCTCCGAGAGTGCCATCGACCACCACATCGCTAAGTTCCTCGATGTTTCAGTCGCTCGAGCTGCTTGGGGTATCCACGAGACCATCAACGAGGATGTCGCTCGAGCCTTCCGTGTTCATGCCGCCGAGCGCGGCTTCGATTACCGTGGCTGCACCATGATCGCTTTTGGCGGTTCAGGCCCCGTCCACGCGCACAGCATCGCTGCCAAACTCAAAGTGCCGCGCGTGATCTTCCCACCCGCCGCGGGTGTCATGTCTGCGCTCGGTCTTCTGGTGACGCCACTGTCCTTCGATGTTGCGCGAACCAACCTGACGTTTGTCGATGCGCTAGAGGACGATTGGTATGACCGCCACTATCGTTCCCTGGCTGAGGAGGCCACCAGACTGTTGCGCGAGGCCGGCGTTTCCGAAGAGGACATTACTGTCATCCATCGTCTCGATCTTCGCTATCAAGGGCAGGGTTTCGAGATTGAGGTGACGCTGCCCGACACATCCGATTCCACCGCCATGCGATCGGCTATTCCGAAAGAATTCGGGAAGCGCTATCAGGATATTTTTTCTGTCCCGGGCCTCGAAGAACGTCTCGAAGTCGTCAATTGGAAGATCGAGGCGAGGGGCCCGGAACCAGGCGATGCCGGCACGCCGAAATTCCTTGTCGCGGGTTCCGAGGACCGAACGGCTCGGAAAGGCAGCCGTCGTGCATACTTTCCGCAAGCAGGTGATTTCGTCGACTGTCCGACTTACGACCGCTATGCACTGGCACCGGATGATACCCTTGAGGGACCGGCGCTGATCGAAGAACGAGAATCAACCTGCGTTCTCGGCATTGGTGCCCAGGCCCGCGTTGATGAGCGCTACAACCTCGTCGTGGAGCTTGGCGAAGGGTTTTAGGTCGACCCTGATCAGCGTTCCCTGAGGGCTCTCTCGCGGGCCCGCAGGACCGGCTTCAGGAGGTAGTCGAGAACGGTCTTCTTGCCGGTCAGGATATCCACCTCGGCGACCATGCCCGGAATGATGGGCAGGGGATCATGCACGTTACCCAGGTGGCTTCGCTCGGTCCTGACCCGGATCTGATAGAAGCTCTCCCCCGCTTCGTCGACGATGGTGTCCGCGCTGATGTGCTCCAGCTGGCCTGCGAGCGCACCGAACTGGGCGAAGTCGTATGCCGTGAACTTGACCTTGACGTCCTGTCCGGGCCGCAGGAAGGCGATGTCGGAGGGGCGGATCGACGCCTCGATCAACAGGTTGTCCTCGAGAGGAACGATCTCCACCAGGTCCATGCCAGGCTGGATAACTCCACCGACCGTGTTGATCTTGAGCTGTTTGACCGTTCCGCGTACCGGAGACCGGACCTCCGTGCGGGCGACCCGGTCTTCGACGGCGGCCAGCGATTCCTTGAGCGCCGAAAGCCTGACGCGCGTGTCATTGAGTTCTGCCTGTGCCTCACTCGTGAAGGTGGCTCGCCTTTCCTCGATCCGGCGGGCGATCTCTGCCAGGGCAGACTTGGCGCGCGGTATGGCCAGGACCGATGCTTCACGCTCGCGTTCGAGCTCAGTCACCTGCCGGCGCAGGCGCAGCAATTCGACCTTCGAGGTAACACCTTTCTCGACCATCGGTTCGAGAATGCCGAGTTCTTCTTGGGCCAGGCCGAGGCTTTCACCCAATTTGCCAACACGGCTTTCGAGCTCGATGAGTTCCTGTTTGCGCTGGTCTTCCTGGCGCCGCAGCACGGCAACCGCCGATTGAAGCTCTGAGCGACGGGCCCGGTAGAGCGCGGACTCGTTTTCGGTAACTTGAGAATGCGTCGTCAGTTCGGCCGGGAAATCCGGTTTCGAACCCGCGACCTCGGCTTCCAGGCGAACGGTCTTGGCGAAGAGTGCGACATAGCGGGCCGTGTTCTCCCTCAGGCTGGAAGAAAAGTTGGTGTCATCGATCCGCAAGAGAACCTGTTCCGGCTCGACCACTTCTCCCTCGGCGATCAGGATCTCTGCCAGAATGCCGCCTTCCAGGTTCTGCACGATTTGGGTCTGGCTGGGAGGGATGACCCGGCCTATCCCGTTGGTCACCTCATCAAGGGTCGCCCAGTACATCCATACAATGGCCGCGACAAAAAACATCACGATCGTGATGAACAGGGCATTCGCCCATGCTGCCGGCCCACGGGTCGTTGCCGACTTGAGGTCGGCAACGAAGGCGCTGTCGTCGGTTTGGCTCGCCATGGGCTATCGCTCTATCGCTGAGACGCGTCCGTCGCTGATCGCGTCGAGCACTTTCTGCTTCTCGCCGTCGGCGACGACCTGCCCGCCATCCAGCACGATCAATCGGTCAACCAGCGGCAACATCGAAACGCGGTGCGTGATCAGCAACAACGTCTTGTCCTGTGTCCATGTCTGGAGGTTCGTCCGCAGCAAGGTCTCGGCGCCGTGATCCATGTGGTTGGTGGGCTCATCCAGCAGCAGAATGGGTGGATCGCCCAGCAGGGCACGGGCCACGGCAATGGCTTGCCGCTGGCCGCCGGAGAGGCCTTCTCCGCGCTCGCCGACCGGCATGTCGTAACCTTGGGGATGCGCCGCGACGAATTCCTCGACGCCCGCAAGTCGCGCTGCCTCGAGGACACGTTCGTCGGTGGCGTGTGGCTGGCCGAAGGCGATGTTTTCGCGCACCGTACCGCCGAACAGAATGATGTCCTGGGGGGCCACACCAATATTGGAGCGGAGGTCGACGGGATCGATTTGACGTACCTCCGTCCCGTCCAGCAGGACGGTCCCATCGTCGGGGGTATAGAGCCCCAGCACCATCTTTGCCACGGTGGTCTTGCCCGAGCCGACCCGCCCGATGATTCCCGCCCTCTCACCGGGTTCGATGACGAACGAAGCATCGCGCAGGGCGGGAAAACTCTGACCAGGGTAATTGAAGCTGACGCCGCGAAACTCGATCCGGCCCTGGAGGCGTGGTCGATGCAGAAAGGTACGAGCCGTCGAGCGCTCCACCGGAAGGCGGAGAATGCCGTTCAGCGAGCGATATGACGCACGGGCATGATGAAGACGCACGAGCAAGCCGGCGACCTGGGCCAGGGCTGCCACTGCCCGGCCGTTCAGGATCACGCAAGCGATCAGGCCGCCCATCGACAGCTCGCCCTGGCTGATCAGGATGACCCCATAGACCACGATAGCGACAGCTGCGAACTGCTGCGCATAAGCGGTGATATTGAGTGCGAGCGTTGACAGCACGCGCGCCTTCAATCCGGATTGCGCGGCGAGGCCGACGAAGGTTTCCCAACGATGACGCATGCGTGAATCACCGCCGGTACTTTTGATGGTCTCGAGGCCTCCGAGGGTCTCAAACAGCACACCGTGCTTGGCCTCGGCTTCGCGGACGGCTTGCTGAACGATGCGTGTCAGTGGTGCCTGTACGATAATGCCTACGAACAGCACGGCCGGTACCGCAACGGCGGGGATGAGGGCGATCGATCCGCCGATACCCCAGATGACGGCAACGAAAAGCAGGATGAAGGGGAGGTCGACGATGACAGCCAGGGTTGCCGATGTGAAAAAATCGCGCAGTGACTCGAAGTCCCGCATCGTATTGGCGAAGGCGCCTGACGATCTCGGCCGCGCCGCCATTTGGACATCGAGCAGATGATCAAAGGTGTGGCTTGCCAAGGCCACATCTGCGCGTCGGCCCGCCACGTCGATGAAGTAGCCTCTCAGGCCTCGCACCAGGAACTCGAACGTGAAGACGACGGCGGCACCAATGGCGAGAACCGTCAGGGTCTCCATGGCGTTGTTCGGCACCACGCGATCATAGACCGTCATGATGAACAGCGGTGATGTCAAGGCGAAGACGTTGATCAGGACCGCCGCCAGAAGCACCTGGCCGTAAATCCACCAGTTCTGCCACAGATGGTCGCGAAGCCAGCGTTGGCCGGAGACCATCTTGTTCGTCTCATGTGGTGCACGGAATCTGTATTCGGGCCGCACGAAAATGACATAGCCCGCGTAGCGATCCTCCAGTTCGGAAAGCGCGACGGACTCCACGCCGTCACCCGCCTCGGGCGTCATCACCAGCAGGCTGCCGTCCGGCTGGCGTTCGAGTGCGACCACTGCACTGTCGTCCTTCAACACGAGGACTGCGGGCAGCGTCAGTGCGGCCAGCATGCCGAGGGGATGTTTAGCAATGCGAGCGGCAAGGCCGGCCCGGGACGCGGCCCGGACGAACAGCGACGGCGTTATACGCTCAGCTTCGAGCGGCAGGCCGGCCTTCAGAACGCTGGCTGAATAGGGTCGCTGATAGTGACGTGTCAGGAACGCCAAGCATGCGAGGAGCGGGTCCACGCCTGCGTCGTCCACGTCTTCTGCTCGATCGTCGGTCTGAAACGCCACGACATCCGGACGGCTGAATGTGTCCAACTTTTCCATCTGACCAGCCTGATCTGATCGTGCCTCGCTCACCGGCATCCCCTCTCCGGGCGAAGAATAACTCCGTCTTTGGACAATAAACCAAGAGAATCAGACTATTACCCAGGGTCTGGGTACAAATACTTAACATTAAAGGGAAATTTTAGCTCTATTTCTAAATGCTTAATAAGCAAACCCGACAATCTCTCAAGATCAGATTTTCAAAAAATTTTGTATCAGTTGGCACACGCGTAAAGTAAATCGATAGCTCCCCATATTATGATACTCTATTTTATGATGTTCTCGTATTGTTGGTGAGTACTGAGGTCGAGGGCGAATGGCGACAACTTTCGAGTCCCGCCTGCCAGAAGGTGACAGGGCAGCAGGATTGACCAGGTTGACGGGCGTTGAGACGCTCAGCGGTTCGGAGTCCCCTGAAGTTTCTGGATATGCTGCCCACAACATCGTAGTCGCGCTCGACGTTGCGGGGTCCGACTCCGTTGAGATTCCCGGCGGCTCATTTTTCCAGTCCGCCGAGTATCTGCGCGAAGGTCCCGACCTGCTTCTCATCGGAAGTGATGGCCAAACGGTCCTGGTCCGGGACTATTTCGCGAATGAGACGCCGCCGGATCTGACTTCCGACCTCGGTGGACGCATCGCGGGTGACGTGGCGGCCCGCCTTGCAGGATCGGCTTCACCGGGCCAATACGCTCAGTCCCAGGCCACAGGTGCCGCGGAGTCAGTCGGCCGGGTCGATACCTTGAATGGAGATGTTTTCGCCACACGTCTTGACGGCACGCGCGTGCAGCTTGGAACGGGCGACCCCATTTTCCGCGGCGATGTCCTAGAGACGGGCAGTGACGGCGCCGTCGGTGTGGTGTTCGTCGATGACACGACCTTCTCGCTCGGCGAAACCGCGCGCATGACCATCGATGAACTGGTCTGGGATCCCGACACCAACGAAGGCTCGGCCGTGTTCTCGATGGTCCAGGGGGCCTTCACGTTCGTGTCGGGCGCGATCTCGAAGGCGGGCTCGGAAAGCATGGTGGTGCAATCGCCCGTCGTCACCGTCGGGGTACGCGGCGCCGCCTACACGATGGATGGGGTTCAGGTCGGCCGGAACAATACCGGCGCACTGTTGACGGAGGCGGAAGGCTTCACGGGAGAGGTCATCCTTGTCAACGACGGCGGTTCCATTGTGCTGTCCGAAGGCAACGCCAGCGCACAATTCTCAAGCTTTACTCTGCCTCCGATTGACACGGGGGTTCTCTCAAACAACCAGGTCGCAAACCTCTTTAGCCAGACTATCCTGGCATTGCCTGACCAGTCGGCGCTCCCCGCACAGAACACCGTGCGTCAAATTCTGGGTATTCAACCCCAGGGCCCGCAGAACCAGGCCGCGAATACCGGTGCGGACGAGGGGCCTGACGATGTACCCGCTGACGATGCCCCCCCAGAAGATGCGCCTGAAGATGCCGGTGCCGCAGAAGATGCCGCTGAGGACGCGGCTGAGGATGAGGAAGTTGTCGAAGACGACGCGGCTCAGGACGAAGATGCGGTAGCGGACGAGCCCGCGCCCGAGGACGCAGCCGCAGCCGACGAAGCGCTGACTGGTGAAGACGCGGTAGCGGACGAGCCCGCGCCCGAGGACACAGCCGCAGCCGACGAAGCGCTGACTGGTGAAGACGCGCCCGCAGATGCGGAGGCCCAGGTCGCTGCCGCGGAAGATGCACCCGGTGAAGAGGGCCAACCCGGCGAAGGCAGACCTGGCGAGGAAGGTCTTGCACCCGACCAGGCGGCGATCGATGAGGTGCAGGCCGCCGGCGAGGCTGCGGCAACGGAAGCCTTTGCCGAGGCACTGGAGCAGGGATTGTCGCCGCAGGAGGCCGCCCAGCGTGCCGGAGAGGCAGCGGAAGCTGCCACGGGCGAAGCCCTTGAGGCCCTGGGACTCTCACCAGATGAAGCCGGTCTGGGCGGCCCGGGATTCGGGCCCGAAGGCCTCGAAGGTGAAGCTGCGGCGCAAGTCGAATCGGCGGGCGCGGAGGCGGCGGCGGCGGCATTCCAATCGGCCCTTGACCAAGGACTTTCACCCCAGGAGGCCGCGCAATTGGCGGGTCAGGCCGCCGAGGCGGCAGCTGGCGAGGTGCTGGCTTCCCTGGGTATTTCGCCCAAGGGGTTTGACCCTCTCGGAGATATCGGTTTCGGTCCTGAAGGCCCC
>CEUN01154070.1_pt1 | contig 10864 bp, 9 predicted proteins | sample 361501 | NCBI WGS metagenome assembly CEUN01 (sample SAMEA2622801, study PRJEB7988) | marine metagenome | biome: marine biome (ENVO:00000447); feature: marine epipelagic mixed layer (ENVO:xxxxxxxxx); material: "saline water (ENVO:00002010), including plankton (ENVO:xxxxxxxx)" | depth 120 m | reverse complement strand
TTCATCTCGCAGGCCCGGTCACTGCCCCATCGTGCAACGTCCTCAGACCCGCCGCGCCCGCTGCTTCTCCATCCAGGGAGGCAATGAGAAGACATCCGTCCAGAGGCAAATAGGATCCTGGAAGTTCTGCTATCTCGGTATCGAAACCCTGAAAGCACAAGCTGAAATCCAACGATTCCGCATATTCGATGAACAGCGTCCTGGTCAGGGCGATGTAGTCCTGGCTCTGGGCACTTCGAATGGTAATGCGGGGGGCCGTCGCTGTTCCTCCTGCCGAGCGCAAGGGCATCAATCACACCCGTCCACGTGAGTTAGCCCGACTACTCGCGTCGCGCTGCCCGCCGGGGCCGCTGGGTTTCCGATTCAGGATCCAGCACGACTGTGTGCGCATGATTCAACGGGCCGTGACCGGCTCCGAACCCAGGTGCGGTTTCAATCGCCTTGCGCAAATACTCCCGCGCGCGCACCGTAGCATCCCGCACGGTTAATCCCTGTGCGATACCCACCGCGACCGCCGACGCCAGGGTGCAACCCGTGCCGTGCGTGTGACGGGTGTCAATCCTGGGTGAATCAAAGAACTCGAAATCCTGCTCGGCAACCAGGATATCGCGCACCACGTTGCCTTCGAGATGGCCGCCTTTAAGCAGCACGGCCTTGGGACCAAGTGTCAGCAGCATCGTCGCTGCATGCTCCATTTCATCGAACGAGGTGATCGGCAGGCCTGTCAGGGCAATGGCTTCCGGAACATTGGGAGTCAGCAAGGCCGCTCTGAGTATCAGGCGGGCCTTCAAGGTCTGGCTGGTATCCTGCTGAAGAAGCTCGGTCCCGTCCTTGGCAAACATTACAGGATCGACGACCAATGGCATGTGCGAGGCCCTGCTCTCATAAAAATCCACGACGGCGTCGATGATTTCACGCGTATGCAGCATTCCCGTTTTGATGCAGTCCGCCCCTATGTCGTCGGCAATACTTTCCATCTGGCTGGTGACGAATGCCGCCGGGACGTCGTGGATCGCCTGGACGCCAACCGTATTCTGCGACGTCAGCGCAGTAACCGCGGTGGCAGCGTATCCTCCCAACGCGGTGACCGTTTTGACATCCGCCTGCAGGCCGGCACCTCCACCTGAATCCGAACCGGCAACAACAAGAACGCGACCTTCCATAATACCTCCACACCACTCAATTCGACGCCTGAGCCACAGCCGAAACAATGTCCTCTACGATTTCGTCGACCAATTTGTCATCTTCGCCTTCGGCCATGACGCGGATGAGCGGTTCCGTCCCCGACGCGCGAACGACAACGCGCCCAGCCGATCCCAATCGCGTCCGACCCTCGTCGACGACCTGCCGGACCATAGCATCTTCGAGCGGCTGGCCGCCATTCACGGTCACGTTTCGGAGCACTTGGGGAAACGGCGTAAACAGTCGTCCCGTTTCACTTACCGGTTTCCCGGTCTCGACAAAGACTGCGAGTGCCTGCAGCGCGGCGATCAATCCGTCTCCAGTGGTATTGAAGTCACTCAGAATGATGTGACCCGATTGCTCCCCACCCACGTTGTGACGGTGCTCTCGCATATACTCAACGACATAGCGATCGCCGACCGAGGTGCGTTCGAGTTTGAGCCCCTGCCCCGCCAAATACTTTTCCAACCCGAGGTTCGACATAACAGTGGCCACAATCGTGTCGCTTGCCAGTTGCTCGGCCTGTTGCCAGTGAGTCGCGACCAACGCCATCAACTGGTCACCGTCGAGGAGATCTCCACTCTCGTCGGCAAGGACGACGCGGTCTGCATCACCGTCCAGCGCCAGGCCGAGATCAGCACCATGCGCGACGACCTGGCTGCACATGGCAGCAGGTAATGTCGAACCGCAACCGTCGTTGATATTTGTCCCGTCGGGCGTGACACCCACGGGAATAACCGTTGCGCCGAGTTCCCACAACACCGTCGGCGCGACGCTGTAGGCAGCACCATTGGCGCAATCGACAACCACTTTTACGCCATCCAAGGTACGATCCTTGGGGAACGTGTTCTTGGCGAATTCGATGTACCTGCCTTCAACATCGTCCAAACGATTGGCACGCCCCAGGTTGGCCGATCGCGCGAGATCGATTTCCCCACCGGCCGCCAAACGAGCCTCAATCTCGCTCTCGACATCATCAGACAGTTTGTAGCCGTCTGGGCCGAACAGCTTGATACCGTTGTCCTGATATTGATTGTGCGAAGCGGATATCACGACCCCGAGGTCCGCCCTCAGCGAACGCGTCAGCATAGCGACGGCCGGCGTGGGCATCGGCCCGACCAGAGTGACATCCATCCCCACAGCGACGAAACCCGCCGTGAGAGCGGGCTCGATCATATAGCCCGATAATCTCGTATCCTTGCCGATCACCACGCGATGTCGATGGTCACCGCGTATGAACTGACTGCCCGCAGCCATCCCCACAGCCAGTGCGACGTCGGCCGTCATCGGCCATTCGTTGGCGGCGCCGCGAATTCCATCAGTTCCAAAATACTTCGGCGGCATGCGCTGATTCTCGTTCGATCTTGGGCGTTCCCCGGATACGCTGCGATCCTCCTTGGACCTAGGCTCAGCGCATGGCGATCGGCTAGCTTTCTAGTCCGCCTGACGTGCCATTGTACAGAGAAATGCTCAGTACACCTCAGTTAACCCACTTTCTATCGCGGACTGCAGCGCGATGGCTTGCCGCGTTTCGGCAACATCGTGAACACGAAGGATTTGCACGCCTTGCCCCGCTGCCCAGAGTGCCGCAGCCAGCGATCCGGGTAACCGATCGTCAGCCGTATCACCGCCGGCCAAGCGTCCGATGAAGCTCTTGCGGGAGGCACCAACCAGCACCGGACATCCCAAACTGTGCAAGAGCGACACCCTCGCCAGCGCAGCGGCGCTCTGAGGCGCCTGTTTCACGAATCCGATACCCGGATCAACGATCAAGCTTTCCCGCCGTATGCCGGCCGCCTCACACGCTTCGAGGCGTTGCTCCAACCAGTCGAATACCTCCAGAGCGACATGATCGTAGCTTGTGGGCTTGTGCATCGCGGCAAAATCTGCGGGACAGTGCATCAAGATCACTGGTACGCCAGTTTTCGCAGCAACTTCCAGACAACCCTCGCCATTTAATGCGTTGATGTCGTTGATAACGGCCGCACCTGCTCCAACTCCCTGCAACATGACTTCAGCGTGACGTGTATCCAGGGAGACTGGCACTGGAAGCCGCGCCAGTGCTTCAACCAGGGGAATCACGCGGGACAACTCCTCCTCGACGCTCACCGGCTCCGCGCCACCCGGGCGCGTTGACTCCCCACCCACATCGACAATATCCGCACCGGCCTCAACCATTGCCAGGGCAGCATCCCGCGCAGCCGACACGGAAGAGGCCTGACTCCCCGAATAGAAGCTGTCAGGGGTCATGTTGATGACTCCCATGAGAATGGGACGGTCCCAATGGAGTCCTGCAAGAGGGGGGCGCGCGCTCGACATGCGCTGAAGTTGGCTGTCGACGGTTAGACATTGTGGGGGTACGAGAGCATCCTTCCAGGCATCCAGTTCTCGGAAGCTGACGTCATATGACATGATGCGGTCGCCATCGCGCACCAGGACTTCGCAGCCTGCAAAGGCATGCGAACCGCCCGCCAGTGACCGGCAGCCCATGCCATCGAGGCCGTGTTCTACCGCAGGGTCTGGAACAACCGGATGCGGGCGGACATACAGCCGCGCCTGGGGCGTCAGATCTTCAGGTAGGCGTGGGGATGCCGGCACCGACTACCGTTCCCACAATCGGGTGTTGCCCTAGGAACCCGGCTGTGGCTCGGGCTCCATGTCGCCGGTACCGCCGCGGTCCTTGAACTTACCTGACGACGGAACGGTGGATGCCGGTGCCTTGTCCTCGGGTGGCTCGGAGGACTCGTCTGGGCGGTGAATCGGTTGTCCTTTGAGCACATCCTGGACCTCGTCACCGGACAAGGTCTCGTATTCCAGCAACGCCTTGGCCAACTTGTGGAGTTCGTCAATGTGCTCGTCCAGCACTTTGTGCGCCAGCAATTCAGCCTCTTCGATCAATCGACGTATTTCCTCATCGATCATCTGGGCAGTCGCTTCTGACACATTCTTGTGCTGCGTCACCGAGTGACCGAGGAAAATCTCCTCATCATTGGCCTCGTACCGAAGCGGACCCAGTTTGTCACTCATGCCCCATTCGGTAACCATCTTGCGCGCCATGTTCGTAGCTTGCTGTATATCGTTGCCCGCGCCGGTGGTCACATTCTCGAGACCGTACACCAGCTCCTCGGCAACCCGACCGCCGAACATCATGGCAAGTTTGGCGGTGAGCTCCCGCACCTTGAAACTGTAACGATCGCGCTCGGGCAGGTTCATGGTCACACCGAGTGCCCGACCGCGGGGAATGATCGACACTTTGTGAACGGGGTCATTGCCGGGCACGAACAGCGACACGAGCGTATGACCAGCCTCGTGGTACGCCGTCAGTTCCTTTTCTTCGTCGGACATGACCATGGAACGCCGTTCGGTGCCCATCATGACCTTGTCTTTGGCGGACTCGAACTCCTCCATTCCCACCACGCGCTTGTTCTTGCGCGCGGCCAGCAAGGCGGCCTCGTTCACGAGATTGGCAAGATCAGCACCCGAGAATCCCGGCGTCCCACGAGCGATGATGCGGGGATCAACATCTGGTGAGAGGGGCACCTTACGCATGTGCACCTTGAGAATCTGTTCGCGACCCAGGATGTCCGGATTGGGCACGACGACCTGCCGATCGAATCGACCCGGTCTGAGCAAAGCCGGATCCAGCACATCCGGCCGGTTGGTCGCAGCGACAAGAATGACGCCTTCGTTGGCTTCAAAACCGTCCATCTCGACAAGCAGCTGATTCAGGGTCTGTTCGCGCTCGTCGTTTCCACCACCGAGACCTGCGCCCCTGTGCCGGCCCACGGCATCGATCTCGTCTATAAAAATGATGCAGGGCGCGTTCTTCTTGCCCTGTTCAAACATGTCCCGCACCCGGCTCGCGCCCACACCCACGAACATCTCGACGAAATCCGAGCCGGAGATCGTGAAGAAGGGCACGTTGGCCTCTCCGGCAATGGCTCGTGCCAACAGGGTTTTGCCGGTTCCCGGCGGTCCGACCAGAAGCGCGCCTTTGGGGATCTTTCCGCCCAGCCGTTGGAATTTGTGCGGATCCTTGAGGTACTCGACGACCTCCTCCAATTCCTCCTTCGCTTCATCGATTCCGGCGACATCGTCGAAGGTGACACGACCCTGACGCTCGGTCAGCAAGCGTGCTTTCGATTTGCCGAAGCCCATCGCCTTGCCCCCGCCCGATTGCATTTGGCGCATGAAGAATATCCAAACGCCGATGAGCAACAGCATGGGGAACCAGGAGACCAGGACACCGAGCAAGGACGGCACATTGTCGTCGGCGGGCGCCGCATTGATCTCCACCCCACGTTGGGCCAAGCGTTGCACCAAAGTTGGATCGTTAGGTGCGTACGTACTGAAAGTACGGCCGTCGCCATAGTTGCCGGTGATCGCGTTGCCACGAATCGTGACGCTCGAAACCTGTCCTGCATCCACTTCGGCCAGGAAGTGGGAGAACGGCAGATTCGTTACAGGACCCTGACTCGAGGGCCCCTGGAATAAATTGAAGAGCGCGATAATCAGCAGGCCAATGATGACCCATAACGCCAAGTTCTTACCGAAATTATTCACCCAATTTCCTCGCTTAAGGGCTGAATTCGAGCCCTGCGACAGCAATCCTATCGAAACGCGGACACGGTCCCACAACAAGACTGGCCTACCGGCATTAACGCCATTCTGGCCCAATCTCCCTGATTTCTCTCTATTAAATAGGGGGAGTATCCACTGAGACAACTGAAAACGGCGTAAATTCCAGCGGCCAACGTGGCGTGAAGCGCACATCAAGCTCCAATTTAGTGCCGTCTCGGCGAAAATTAAGGTGTGGCACACCGACCGGCCCCGCCTGATCCCACAAGGCCGGCAACGTTGCCCGGACCGCTGCAGGCACGATTTCGTCTTCAGTGTTCAAAGGTTTTTCGAGCTGGGCGGCAACTGTCCGCCACCCCTCTGCGCCCAAACGCCGAACTTCACAGACCTCGTTTGATTGACCGGTGAACGGGCCCCGCAGGTTCACGTCGAACCGTTCGTCCCACCGGCGGTTCTCACCGGGCTTGAGTGTCACCCGGTCACCAATCCCCCGAACCTCTCGGCATACCAGTATACGTACGCCCTTCTCGATAATTCGGCAGCCCGCCAGAGTCCGTCCCTTGCCAGATCGATTTTGTCTGATATCCCCGAACAGTCGCTCCACACGTTCGTAGCGTGGAGCGGTCGTGCCCGCGCCGACCGCGCCGATGACACGGGACAACGCCCGTAAACCGATCTCTTCAGGGGCGGATACGAGGGAGTCGCGATCAATCCAGCAATATCCGGACGCATGACATTCCACGGCAGAGTGGATCAACTCAGTCGCATAGTGGTCGAGGGCCGCTCTCGCGCGCGCCATGCGGCGGGTCGTCAAAGCGAGTCCCTCGGCGTTGATACCGATATCGGCAAGCGACGGCATGGCCTCCCGAAGTTTCGACCTCGCATATGCAGGATCACGATTCGCTGGGTCTTCAATCCAAGGTTGGCCCAGGTGCTTCAATGTCGAGATCAGCCGTGCCTTGGGGACCTGAAGGAATGGCCGTACCAGCCGAATACTGTCCCGTTGTGAAACAGCCGCCATGGCCGCAAGCCCGTCGACACCGCTCTTTCGTCCCAGACGCATGAGGAATGTCTCGGCCTGATCATCGCGATGGTGGGCTAGCAGCACATCGCTCACGTCGTGTTCGACGCACCACGATTGGATGAGCGCATAACGCGCTTCCCGGGCTGCCGCCTGAACGCCGCGTGTTGGTTTTGGACCCTTCCAGTCCAGGATGTGTGCTTCGATCCCACAGAAAGCCAACCAATCGGCAACCAGGGTGGCCTCCTCGTCTGAACCAGGTCGCAGACCATGGTCAACGATGAGCCCATAGCATTTGCCGCCGTGGTTCTCGACCCATCGATGAGTCAGCAGGCACAACGCCATGCTGTCCGCGCCACCAGAGGTCGCCACTGCGACACGCAGTGGAAATTTCACTGCGCCCGCCAAGGTCACTAGCTGCTCAAACTCCCGCGCATTGAGAGGTGTATCATCGAGCCGTGTCATGGCAATAGCGACCAATCTACTCGCAACCCGCCTTTTGCCACTCCTTCTGCGCTCGAGCCTTAATACCGCCTGACATTTCGGGGAACTTTTCGTTGAGCTCCTGGAATGTTGCGCACGCCTCGTCTCCACGACTGAGCCGGGACAATGACATGCCAAGCTTGAGCAGGTTGTCAGGAGCCTTGGCACCGCCGGGTGACGACTGATAGCCCTCGACAAATACGGACGCCGCCTGATTGTAATCCTCTCGGACGTAGAATGATTCGCCCAACCAGTATCGCGCGTTCTGTGCCAGGTTGTGGTCGGCATGTGACGTCAAGAATTCCTCAAATGCCTGTTCGGCGTGCGCCAGTTGCTGTGGACGGAGCAATCCCTCGCGCAGCAACCCAAGGGCGTAGTCATATCGCTCCTTGGGTGTTCCCTCCGGCAGCAGGGACTTCGGTTCCTGCGGTTCGATAGCCGCGGTCTGGATCGGCGCGCCACCTTGCGGCACCTTGCCCACTGGAATGGTTCCCAGCACACCCGGTTCATCGGACCTGCCGGGAATCTCAGATGCCGTTACAGGGATATTCGAATCCGCGGCTGGCGCACCGGCTTCAGGTGGCGGACTCGCCGTCTGCCTGCTCGCCATCTCCATCATCTCTGACAGCGAGCGCTCGATCGCGGCCAATCGAAAGTCAACGTCTTCAACCAATTTGTCGAGACGGCGTCCCGCAGCATCCACCCGGTGCCTGATCTCTTCTATGGCGCCCGTCAGGTCACGAAGTTCGCCTTCCATTGCGCTCACTCGCACGAGCGTGTCCGCTGCCCGACGTTCTTCACTCCCAACGCTTGTAGGTCGTGTCGTAAGAGGCGTGGGCGCCGGAGGGGCTTCCCCACGATAAACGTAACGCTGAAGGTCTGCCAGGTCCTGGCGAAGCCGCTCCACTGCATCAACCAATGCGGATGTGTCACGGCTTTGCGCCATGGCCGGAACGGGCAAAAGCATGCAGGCCAAGACGCAGACGGCCAGTCGTGATCTTGCGAGGGCTCTATCAGAAACAGAAAAGTTCATTGCGGCTCAGCTCAATCCATATCAACCGGCGGCAAAAGAATCGTTCGTCTGTTGGCGCCCCAGACCATAGGAACATTCGATTCTGTCCAAATTAAGTCGATCTGTACAACCGCAGTTCGTGTGATCCATTCCGCGCCAGACCCGAAAGAATAAGAAAGCCGCCCGGCGGACTTCCCCGCGGGCGGCTCTGCAAATTTTTGTAAGGTATCTGAAACTAATTGATCGTCGTCACACCACGCCGGTTCTGGGCCCAGGCGGCCTCGTTCGATCCCACGACTTCCGGCCGTTCCTTGCCGTAGCTGATGACATCGACCCGGGACGCCGAAATTCCGAGTGCAACCAGATAATCGCGTACCGCGGCTGCGCGACGCTGGCCTAGAGCGAGATTGTATTCCCGCGTGCCCCGCTCGTCGCAATGGCCTTCAACCCTCACGATGACGCTGGGGTACTGCTTCAACCAGGCTGCCTGCCTGTCAAGCGTTTCCCGAGCCTGAGCCTTCAGGTCGAACTTGTCAAAATCGAAGAATACGCGATCTCCGACATTTGCCACAAGCTCAGCATAAGAACCTGGTTCGGGCGCATCGGACTTCATCGTCTCTTGCGTCGTCCCGGTGCTGGCCCGAGCAGTTTGAGTTGTTTGTGAGCTGGACGTCGCCGCCGCCCCACCCGAACCAGAAGCGTCGCCACTTTCTTCTGGTGCCGTTGCGCAGGCCGAAATAAGCAAGAGTGCGGCAACTGCCGTTAATGCCTTAAGACGCATCGAAAACTCCTTTACGATGTACCCCGACGCGCGGAGACCGTAGTAGACATAAGAAATTCACGGTCTCCGTACAATCATTTACGGCAACCGCACTTGGCCCCCTCTTGAAGAGTCCAGTATTCTGTAAATCCCTGGAATTCTTATGGCTCCAGCGGCGAATATAATCGCGCAATTTTACCGAATCAAGGGGGGCGGCGAACTCAACGGCGACCAAGCAGGGTCGGAAGCCTGGGTCGGTGTGACGATCTGCCGCTCGTTATGACCTGTTAAATCGACCGAAAAGAGTGTCGTTTCGCCGCCCGATCCGTCTTCTCGTGTCCGGCGCTGGCGGAAAAACATCAACACGCGCCCATTCGGAGCCCACGTGGGACCCTCATCGAGAAAGCTTTCGGTCAGAAGCCGCTCGCCGCTTCCGTCTGGCCGCATCACGCCGATAAAGAACCTTCCCTGGGTAAGCTTTGTGAAGGCAATGAGATCACCACGCGGCGACCAGACTGGCGTCGCGTATCGACCGCGGCCGAAGCTGATGCGGTGAACGTTGCCGCCGTCAGCATCCATCACATAAAGCTGCTGGCTTCCGCCTCGGTCCGAGTTGAAGGTGATCCGAGAGCCATCCGGTGCGTATGAAGGTGACGTGTCAATCGATGAATGCCGGGTCAACCGAGCGATCCTTCGGGTGCGGAGATCCATCGTGTAGATGTCTGAATTGTCACCCCGGATAAAACTCATGATCACCTTGTTGCCGTCGGGTGAAAACCGAGGCGCGAAGGTCATGCCGGGAAAATCACCCAATACTTCCTGCTGGCCGGTATCGATGTTGTAGATGAACACCCGCGGCGTGCCCTGGAGGTAAGACAAATAGGTGATTTCCTGGGAGGTCGGGGAGAATCTTGGTGTCAAAACCAGATGGCCACCATCTGTCAGGTAGCGGTTGTGCGCGCCATCCTGATCCATGATGGCCAATCGCTTGATACGTTGGGTCTGGGGTCCGGTTTCCGCGACATAAACGATCCGTGTGTCGAAATAGCCGGCCTCTCCCGTCAATCGCTGATAAATGGCGTCGCTGATCAAGTGCGCGATTCGACGCCAGTTTGGAGGTGCGGTGAAATACGCCAAGCCTGTCATCTGTTGACTCGCGAACACATCCCACAACCTGAATTCGACCCGCAGACGACCGTCCTCCAACATGGTCGTCGTCCCTGTCACGAGGGCCTGCGCGTTGATCGCTCGCCAATCCGGGAATCGGGGCTGGACTCGCACGGCAGCCGGCGTCTGGATGAAGGCCCGCCGGTCGATCGGCCTGAACAGGCCGGACCGCTCAAGATTTCGGGTGACGACATCCGCGATAGCACGTGCCGACTCGCGTGCGCCTTCGTTTTCCGCGTGGAACTCGCTGATCGCAATGGGAAGCGGGTCCACCACGCCTTGCGTGATGTCGATCTTGAGGACGGCGAGCGCCGGCGTTACGGCACTGTACGCTGCCAGCGCCATCACCACGACGGTCGAATACTTGAATAATCCGCGGATGCCCATACCGATCAACCGAGCATTTTTCTGGGATCGAATGTCAATTCGATTTCTCGCCAACGATGATACTTCGCAACCGGCATTTTGAATGGCTCGCATTTCAACACAGCTCGAATCGCGCTCTCCGATGCTGCACGGAAGAAGGGATCCGCTGCCAGCCGGTCCTCGTCAACGATCTGTGGTTCCCGTCGCAGTGAACCGTCCGGGTTGAGATATACCCGAATGGTCACAACGAGGTCCTCGGCATATCGCGCACCAGCCTGGACGATCCAGCAACGTT
>CEUN01021378.1_pt1 | contig 10875 bp, 6 predicted proteins | sample 361501 | NCBI WGS metagenome assembly CEUN01 (sample SAMEA2622801, study PRJEB7988) | marine metagenome | biome: marine biome (ENVO:00000447); feature: marine epipelagic mixed layer (ENVO:xxxxxxxxx); material: "saline water (ENVO:00002010), including plankton (ENVO:xxxxxxxx)" | depth 120 m | reverse complement strand
TATATAGAACCACAATTAGGATCAACAAAAGAATAATCGAGAATCGGGCATCGAATGTTGGCAACCGCGACTAAAACCTACCCCCAAAGCATCTTCATCGTTCTTGGAAGTATATTTTTTGGCATGAATTCCGCCTCGCTTATTCATGCGGATGATGAAGACAAACCGGATGCAGCGGCAATCGAGTTTTTCGAAAATAAGATTCGACCGGTATTAAGTCAGCACTGCTACTCTTGTCATGCAACGGACGCAAAAAACATAAAGGGTGGTTTATTGCTAGATTCGCGGGATGCTTCGAGAAAAGGTGGAGATTCCGGTCCGGCTGTTGTGCCTGGTAGTGTTGAGGACAGCTTGATTATCTCAGCGCTCAAGTATGAGAGCTTTGAAATGCCCCCGAAGGGTAAGCTTGATGAGGCAGTTATCAATGACTTCGTTAAGTGGATTGAGATGGGGGCTCCCGACCCGCGTGACGGGACGGCCGTTGCCAAGTCTTCCATTAACTTTGAAGAAGGACGCAAGCACTGGGCATACCAAACGGTTGTCATGCCTGAACAACCGAAAGTGAAAAACAAGAAGTGGCCCGTAAATGCGGTTGATTACTTCACTTTGGCTCAAATGGAATCACGGGGTATTCAACCGGTATCGCCGGCAACGAAACGCGACTTGATTCGGCGGGCAACTTTTGATTTGACTGGGTTGCCACCATCACCGGAGGAAACAGAGGCGTTTCTAAAGGATGAGTCGCCCGAAGCGTTTTCCAAAGTGGTAGAACGATTGCTGGCGTCGGAGCACTACGGGGAACGTTGGGGTCGCTATTGGCTAGACGTTGCCCGCTATTCAGAAGATCAGGCCCACACATTCGCCGTAAAGCCAAACTCAAATGGATTTCGTTATCGCGATTGGGTGATTTCTGCTTTCAACAGAGACATGCCATACGATCAATTCGTTAGATTGCAAATCGCCGGTGACCTTTATGGTGAAACGGGTGATGTGCCCTATGAAAACCTCGTGGCACTGGGGTACTTCGGGCTCGGCGCTCAATATTACAAGAACTCAGATCGTGAACGTGCAATTGCGGACGAGCTTGATGACAGAATTGATACGCTAACTCGGGGATTTTTAGGTCTCACCGTTAGTTGTGCTCGATGTCACGATCACAAGTTTGATCCGATTCCTACTCAAGATTACTACTCCATAGCCGGAATCTTCAGTAGTTCTCGCTTGAACAACGCGGCATTGTGCTCGCCGGAAGAAGTTAAGGCTTACCACGATGGTCAGCAACTGATCAAGGATACGGAGAACGCGGTTAAAAAATATCTAGCAGATCGAAAGGAAGCAGCAGCCACGTCAAAGGTTCCAGAGATTGCTAAATATATGGAGACGGTATGGCGATTTAAGGTTGCCAAGGAAAACGGTCAGGCCGTGCCTACTGGTGAATTGGCAGAGGCTGCCGAGGTTAATGAATTCCTGCTTAAACGTTGGATTGAATTCCTTGATCCAAAGAATAAAGGTAAGGTTGCAGAACTTGCTGCGTGGTTTGAATTGAAGGTCGGACAAGCGGGCGAGATTGACTTAAGCAAAGAGTTACCCGAACGTGTAACTGCTGTTACCCGTGGTTTCCAAAAGCTGGTGGAGTCATTAGTCGTAGTTCAGGATGGTGTAACAGTAACCAACATAGCAGCACGGCCTGAGGGGGAAGAACACGTTTCAGGTAATCCGAGATTTGTAACGCCAATTGCAACAAAGGTCAGACCAGCGGTGGGCATTGATGTGGATATATCTGGCGCCGGCGAACTCTATCTAATCGTCACCGATGCAGGAAATGGCAAGAGTTGTGACCATGCAGATTGGATTAAGCCAAGATTCATTAACGAGGCGGGTGAGGAGTTATTACTCACTGATCTGGAACCCAAGAAATCGGAGTCATTTGGCGGCCCTGTCAAAAATAAAAACTACACGGGGAACCCAATCCGAGTTGGTGGAAAGGTGTATGCGAATGGAATCGGTGTGCATGCTGAGTCCAAGCTGATTTACGATATCCCGGAAGGTTACAGTCGCTTCGCAGCTATAGGTGGATTAGATAATAGTGGTTCCGATCAAGGGGGGTGCGGTGAGCAAGCCAGCGTGCAATTTGCGATTTACACTGAAGAACCCAAGGTGCAGCCCAAAAATGCCGGGACAGATTTGCTTACAAAACTACTTGGTAAAGACGGACCATTCGCAGTAGCGGATAAAGACCTGGAAAACTTTTTGTCCGATGAAAAACGCAGAGAATTGGAATCGCTTCGTAATGCTCATGAGGAAGCAAAGAAAACAGCCACACCGATGTACCCAGTGGCCCATGCTTATACCGAGGCGAATCCTCATGACCTGAGAGTGTTCGTTCGCGGTAATCCGGCAAACAAACGTGAAATCGCACCGCGCCGTTTCCTGCAAGTATTGGCAGGGGAGGAACCAGAACCGTATAAGGATGGAAGTGGTCGCCGTGAGTTAGCCGATGATATCACCTCATCGGACAATCCACTCACGCCTCGCGTAATGGCAAACCGTGTTTGGCAGCATCATTTTGGACGAGGTATCGTAAACACACCGAGTAACTTTGGGAAACTTGGTGAATTGCCGACACATCCACAGTTGCTGGATTATCTGGCTAGAAAACTGATCGACTCGGGATGGTCGATTAAGCAGTTACATCGTGAGATTATGTTGTCCAAGACTTACCAGTTGAGTAGCGCTAGCAACGAGGATAATGCAGAAATTGATGCTGATAACCTCTTTGTTTGGCGAATGAAAAGACGCAGACTTGATGTCGAATCCTGGCGAGATGCACTCTTGGATGTTTCAGGGCGACTCGATAAGTCTCTTGAAGGCCCGTCGACGGACCTGGCCGATGCAAATAATGTACGTCGTACGGTCTATGCCAAAGTCAGTCGCCACGAACTGGATAGCCTGCTGAGGTTATTTGATTTTCCTGATGCGAACATCACCAGTTCCAAGCGAAGTGAAACGACGGTTCCACAACAACAATTATTCGTCCTAAACAGTCCTTTCATGGTGACTCAAGCAAAGGCGTTTGCCGAAAGACTTCACGAAGAAGTTACCGAAAGTGATGAGTCTCGCGTAAAACGGGCATTCGCATTGGCATATAGTCGATCGCCGGAACAAGCCGAAATGGATTTGGCTCTCGCGTACCTCAAAGCACAGGATACAGAGGACGACGCAAATCAATTGACTCGTTGGGAGCGATATTGCCAGGTCTTGTTAGGTGCAAACGAGTTCATGTATCTCGACTAGCAAAGCCGGTAGAAAACGCACAAGACAAAACACCGTACAACACGGATTGAATTAGAGGAAACGTAAATGATTTTGGATCATCATCAGAATGCTCTTACGCGTCGGGAATCATTACAACGGATGGGAACCGGCATGGGAATGCTTGGCCTCGCTGGAATTATGGCTAGCGATGGGAAGCTCATGGCCGGTACAACTGCGGACTCTGGAGCAGCAAGCCCTCTGGCTGTAAAATCGCCGCATTTTGTTCCTAAGGCAAAACATGTGATCCATTTGTTCATGAACGGTGGTCCTTCTCAGGTCGATACGTTTGATCCGAAGCCGGCACTCGAGAAATATAATGGTCAGCGCCCGAATGAGGCGGACCTCAAAACGGAACGCAAAACTGGCGGGCTATTGATGTCACCGTTCAAGTTTGAAAACTACGGGGAAGCCGGGATTCCAGTTAGCGAACTGTTTCCAAATGTTGGTTCGTGTATCGATGATATTTGCGTCATTCGATCAATGCATACGAATATTCCCAACCACGAACCTTCGCTACTAATGATGAACAGCGGTGAGACACAGCCGACACGCCCTGCCATGGGGTCATGGTTGTTGTATGGTTTGGGAACGATTAATCAAAACTTGCCCGGGTACGTTGTGCTTTGTCCTGGTAAGCCTGTGGTTGGGCCGCAATTGTGGAGCAATAGTTTCTTGCCGGGTATTTTTCAGGGCACGCATATCAACCATTCGAATATCGATCCCAAAAAGGTGATTCGCCACATTAACAACGGGTATCTGAGCAAAACAGCTCAACGTGAACAGTTGGATTTACTCAGTCGTATGAACGAGATTCACCTTGAAAAGCGTGGTGGAAAATCAAATCCACTGGAAGCAAGGATTGAGTCCATGGAAATGGCATTCCGTATGCAAACGGAAGCTCAGGAAGTCTTCGATCTGAACAAGGAAACCAAGGAAATCCGTGAATCGTACGGCGAAGGACAGTTTGCTAACGCTTGCCTTGCAGCGCGGCGACTCGTCGAGAGTGGAGTGCGCATGGTACAGGTCTATTACGGAAACGGCCAACCTTGGGACGATCACGGTAACATTAAGGCTCACGCTGATAAAGCTAAGAACGTGGATCAACCGATCGCCGCATTGATTAAAGACTTGAAGCAGCGTGATTTATTAAAAGACACTCTCATCGTTTGGGGCGGCGAGTTTGGACGCACACCGGTTGCAGAAAATGGAAATGGCCGTGACCATAATCATCATGGTTTCACGATGTGGTTGGCCGGTGGCGGCATAAAAGGTGGCATGACATTCGGAGCAACGGACGACTTTGGATTCGCATCCGTGGAAAACAAAGTCCATGTGCATGATTTACATGCGACAATATTGCACTTAATGGGGCTTGATCACGAGAAGTTGACGTTCCGTTACAGTGGCAGAGACTTCCGGTTAACGGATGTCCATGGACGTGTCGTCAATGAAATCATCGCATAGCGAAAACTCATTACAGGTGGTTTCAGGTACAAAACGCGTATTGTATCTGGTGTTTGCGGGATTGACGTTTGTACTGGGTTTTCTGGGCGCATTATTACCAGTGCTACCGGCGACTCCATTCTTGCTGCTTACAAGTTTCTTTCTTGTACGATCGTCTCCACGACTCAATGCCCGACTAAGACGGTCTCGAGTGTTCGGGTCGATTCTCACCGACTGGGAAGATCACGGTGGAGTGAGGAGGCACGTGAAGATTCAGGCTGTAATATTCGTTGTCGCGTCCGTTGTTGCAACAATCGTACTTACAGAATTCTTGTTTTGGCAGGATGTTGTAATCGGAATTCTTGCGGGTATCGGTGTATTCGTTATTGTGAAATTACCGGAAGCGGAGGTCGGTAATCGGAGTGATGAGTGCTAGATGTCCCGTACATGCCTGCACGTGCTGTAAGGCAAAAGTGGTTTTGATTGTTACTCGTAGTCACCACCAATCAAGCTTGTCAGAACTGATGTCTGCCACAACTCTAATTCGGCCATCATGCGTTCAACGATTTCAGGATTCTCTGACACGATGTTTTTTGATTCCACCGGATCCTCGTGGATGTTAAATAACTCAACCTGACGGCGTTTGTCCTGCTCGTGGATTACCAGTTTATATTCGTCGTTAAGCCAGACTCGCGGTCCCAGAAAATTGCTTGCGGTAATTTTTGGATGAATGAAATTTGTAAAGTTGCGAGTGTAGATTCCTTTCATCTTCTTCACCAAAGGCGTCGTTCCGATTTGTAGCTCAGGTTTGATATAAGGCGTGTCTCTGTCGACTTGCGATGAACTATAGCTCCAAAATCCAATGGGGCTTTTTCGTCCTTTCTGTTCACCGGAAAGAATGGGTAGTAAATCGATGCCATCTAACGATCGCTCTGGCAATGGCGTTCCGGCGATGCGACACAACGTGGGTAGGATATCTGATGTCACGGTGTTGGCCGATATGACACCATGTTTATCAAATTCTTTAGGCCACTCTATTACCGCTGGGACCCGAATACCGCCGTCATACATTGTTCCCTTTTTACCGCGATAGGGAGATGTGATGATTCCGTCACCAGGTGTGCCGTTGTCGCCGCAGTACCACAGTATCGTGTTTTCACGCAGGTTTTCTTTGTCTAACCATGATCGCAATTCGCCAATAGAACGATCCATGGCAGTGATCTCCGCGTATCGTTCACGAAGAATCTCACCGAGCGGACGTGTCGTTGGTTCCCCGGTTTCATTGCTCGTTAAACGAAACGATTTGTCGGCATATGTCTCAACCACATCGTCATAAAGTCTTAAATCTGCTGGGAGACCACTATATGGCTCATGAGGTGAACCGAACCAGATTACAAGAAAGTATGGTTTTCCCTTACGGTTAGCCGTGCGTATGAACTCGATAGCCGAGTCTATGATGATTTGCGATCCTTCACCTGAGATGACAGTCGGCGTGCGACCATTTTTTGATAGGACGGGATTTAACTCAAAGAAATTGTCATGCGACAACCATTGATGAAAGCCGAATGCACCAGGGTTGGTGGGTGAATGTCGTTTGACCGGACCTAGATGCCATTTCCCAAAATGCCCGCAATGGTAACCGGCTTTTCTGAGTAGCGTTGCAATGCTAATCTCATCAGGCCTGAGAGAGTAACCGGGATTGAATGTTCCATAACGATTCGGGTGGCGCCCTGTTATAACGCTCCCACGAGTTGGCGAGCACGATGGATGCGCCGAATAAAAACGATCTAGCCGCAATCCACTTGTTGCCATCTCATCGAGGACTGGCGTCTTAAGGTGAGGATGACCGTTGTAGCCGGTTTCATCCCAACCATGATCATCTCCCATTAACAAAATGATATTCGGCGAATCAGCGGCATGGCAATGATTCGCGGTCCAGCAAATCAGAAACAAGAGAGTCGTAGTGATACGTGAAACGCGCATTTGCTTCATCCCTGCTTCCTATTTGCGATTCTTTAGATATGCTTCGGCAAGGATGTTACCGAGTTGAATGATGCCTTCGGAATCGATCACAAGTGTTTTTGCCTGCGGTGGTAATTGAAATGCTCGGACATGAGTCGTATCAACGTCTTTAGCAAGTGTGTCAGCAATCATCGAAGTTGCATCGATTTTGTTTACACGTTCGTCGTCCGTGGGCGGTTGCTGGCATACAAACCAGTGTAGATCTGCTAATTCAAGATCTTCCCGCGACTGCTTGATGATCGAGTCGATACGAGCGGCTGCATTTGAGCGATAAGGCCCGAAGGACATATCATTTTCACTGACATGGTAAAAGACGCCCGCCAGTCTGACCAGATGCCCTTTGGTTTCAAGCTCTGCGATTGAATCCCTGATGAACTGTATGAATTGACTGTAGATATGTCGCGATTTCGCTTCAGATCCTTCCGGAGTCCAGTCAATAATTTGAGAACCGCTGTGAGTAAACTTAGCGATCGCGATGTTCTCCTTGGACGCTGCAGCAAGTGTCTTGCCGAAACTCAGTTCTGGACCAAATGTGTCATAAAAGCCCGTGACACCAAGTGGTTTCCACTGCGATGATTTGGATACGCCGCCGCCCAAGCTATATTTGAATGCGATCTGTGGCTGGTTTTGCAGTAGGTGGTTGTGTTTGTCTGATGTCTCAATGTCAGCGGTGAATGCTCGTTCGCCTTCCATGTTGCGGTGGCCTGCGAGTACAAAGAGATTAATCGTACTCTTCTTTTTATAAGGCCATCTCTTTAAGTTCTCCTGCTCCGGACGCTTGATACCGATCGAACTCAAATAGGCATCAGCATAATTCTCTCCATGCTGAAGTTGCCCAAGTGTGCCATAGTGATAGTGCAAGCCAACACCGCCACCGATTTCGACGCCGATATGGTTGTTGGGAATGTACTCAGCTAAAGGATCGGACGTTGTAACCGCCCGCTGACCTTTGCTGATCGCATACATTCGGGGTCTTAAATCCATTCCCCAAATCGTTTTACAGCACAATTCACCGATATAGAATTTCAAATCAGGGCTTCTTAAATCACGCCGCCAGCAAGCAAGAAGGTTTTTAAGATTCTTACCATAATTGGGCATGTAATCTTCGTTAAACATATCGTTCTCGCCCTGGTGCCACATGAAGCCTTCGATTCGATAACGGATGTTCATCTCGTCTAGTTGGGCAAGTGAATCTCGAATCAGGTTTAATGTCAGCGGATACATTTTGAATCCTGACGGCTCATCGGGATTCCAATCGCCACCAAGATGAGTCCCACCTGCTGCACACTTGATGATGGCGATCGGGGCATCAATCTCTGCAGTAACTTTGCGAGCAAAGCTTAGTTCGGGACCAAAGCCGTTGTTCACCGGTTGCAACGAGACCCAACCGTCACTTGTCGTTTTGTCTTCCCGCCCCAGGATATATGTGAAAAGCACATCATTCTGTGGTGTTCCGAGACCTCTAAAAGGAGGGAAATTATCTATATCTTTAATTTTTGAATCGCTGCCGACCATATTCGACTGACCCGCGAAGATGAATACTCGAACGACATCATCAGCGGCTGTTAGTTTCGACGTTGTGATCGAGAGCGGTAGCATCAAGGCCACCATGGTTAATGCGCGGATCATCGTTTTGGAGTCCTTTGATATCGCTGAGAGCCGAGCGTTTGGCTATTTGGCAATGCAGTACAGGTGCTTGTCACCACGAAGAAATAACTGACTACCGGCGATGGCAGGTGATGCATCGAAAAGCTCGTCGAGTTTGTTCGATGCGATTACTTTTAGCTCCTTGCTTTTGCCAAGCACGAGCGTTTGCCCGTTACGACCAGTCACGTAAATGCGGTCAGCTGCTGCCACCGGTGATGAGTAGATGTTTGCAATTCCAGGCAGCCGTGTGCGATCCATTAACGTGTCTCCGGAGTTTGCGTCAAGGCATGTCCAAATGCTACTGTTTGATTGATTGAAGAAGAGCAGTCCGTCGTATAGTACGGGTGATGGAACATAAGGTGTACCACGTGTTTGTTTCCAGGTGACGACACCAGAGTCGGTAATATCACCTTTGGAGGATAAGGGTACCGACATTACTGAATGGCCTTTATAACCGCTCATACAAATCACATTGTCACCTTGAATTACCGGACATGGTGTTACATTGCCTGTTAATCCGCCGCACTCCCAGATGATCTCGCCCGAATAAAGGTCATAACTGCGAATTCGATTGGAGGCAGCGGTAATAACCTGTGTGCGACCACTGTGTTTGATGACTACAGGCGTCGCCCAGGCATTTCCTTCTTCGCGTTCTGACTTCCAGATTGTTTGACCAGACTCAGCGTCCAGTACCTCGATTGACGACTGTCGCTGATGGTCCCGGACGATTACGAGCTTGTCGTCGTGTAATGTGGGTGAGCAACCTTCGCCAAGGCTGGCACCCATATGTGCTAACCCCAGGTCGCGTTTCCATAGGGCTTTTCCGTTCAGATCAAAACAGTAGAAGCCGGCTGATCCAAACCAGCAATAAAGGCGTTTTCCATCAGTAACGGGTGATGCGGAGGCAAAGTCATTATCACCGTGATGCCCTTCGTGCGGTACTTTCCGTATTGTCTTTTGACGCCACTTTTCTTTACCGGTCTCACGGTCAAGGCATAGAACGAAAAAATCGTAAAACGTATTGGGGTGTTTGATGCCGAAAACCCGCATGGGCTGGTCTTCCGGCCGTGGCTTCTCTGGGTCTACGACTTTCGTGTTAATGGCCGTTAGGAGGTATACGCTGTCTTCCCAAACAATTGGGGTCGAGCTTCCGGCCCCATCAATCTTCACTTTCCACTTTATATTCTTACTTTCGGACCACTCGGTGGGCGGGTTGGCGGTCAACGATACTCCAGTTGAATAGGGACCGCGCCATTGGTGCCAATTCTGTGCCTGGCCCTTGGTTGGCGACTGAGCGAATAAGCTTGCGGACGTAAATGCAAGGAAGGTAGAAAGTGCAATTGCGATTTGTTTATACATTGAAATCCGACGACCTCCCGTGTTTGTGTTGATATCGGACAGTCTAACACGCTACTTTTTCTAGCGTCAGTGGTCTTGGATGCGTCGAATCGGCGCCAACAAACGTCATCCCATGCAGTAAAATGCGCACACGCAATTTAAAAACACAAAGTGAGTGAAGTCGTGAAGCAGCTTAAAGAAGCAGTGTTAATCTTGATCATATTCTCGAGCGCCGCTGCCAAGGCAGATCGTCCGGAGAAAATAGAATTCGGGTTGTCGAGTGATGATACAGTCGTTTTCCTTGGAGGAACCAACATGGTGCGTCTTCAAAGATCCGGAATACTCGAGACTCTTCTGACTCACGCATTTACTGCGGAATCAAAAGGACCGCGTTTTCGAGACCTTTCATGGGAAGCGGATACGGCTGGAAGGCTTGGAACCGTAGTCGAACGGTGGAGGCCAGACGGATTTGGTGGTCGCGGTGATCAATTCAAACGCGTTGGTGCAACTGTGGCATTTGTGCAATTCGGTCTCTTGGAGTCGATGCATAGCGACGATGGGCTCGACCGTTTCAGAGAGGATTATTCCAATTTGCTTGATGAACTTCGGCAACAGGAGATTCGGCTCGTATTGCTAACCTCGACACCGTTTGAAACACCAGAGAGTCCACATATACCAGATTTGAAGCGACATAATGAGTCACTGCGTAAATATGATTCAGTGATTGCAGAACTCGGTGAGAAGTATGATGCAATTGTGGTGAACCTTAATCTGCAATATCCGTTTGCACTTACTAATAACGGGATGCATGTATTACCGGAGAACCAGGAGACGGTTGCCAGAGCGATCGTTCGTCAACTCGGCCTAAACATACCGCCGATTAGAAAACTGTCTGATTTGCACATGGCAGTAAAGGAAAAGCACCGGCTGTGGTATGACTACTGGCGACCGGCAAACTGGAAGCTGCTGTACGGTGATGACTCCCGTCGGGGATTCACCCGCGGTGGTGAGGACTACATCCCGTTTCGCGAGGAGTGGTCAAGGCTTATACCACTTGTGGAGCGGGCAGAACGCAGAGTTTGGGCTGTTGCTAGTGGAGAGCTGGATCCC
>CEUN01181940.1_pt1 | contig 10892 bp, 7 predicted proteins | sample 361501 | NCBI WGS metagenome assembly CEUN01 (sample SAMEA2622801, study PRJEB7988) | marine metagenome | biome: marine biome (ENVO:00000447); feature: marine epipelagic mixed layer (ENVO:xxxxxxxxx); material: "saline water (ENVO:00002010), including plankton (ENVO:xxxxxxxx)" | depth 120 m | reverse complement strand
ATCCCCACTGGTTTCAATCCTTCTGCGTTTTTTAACGGGCTGATAGGCGTCAATTAGCGCCCATTAGCAGTTCCTTGAGTACATCGATGCCGCTAAACTCCAGCCATGATTCCTGAATCCAATCGTCGTCGCTGGCTTCAGCATGCCGGAGTCGGCGTAACCGGTCTGTTGGCCCCGGCTCTCCACGCCCACCCGGAGACCGAGCCCAAAACGTCGAGACTGCTCGCCGCACTTCAGACCTCCCAGGACACCACCAAGCTCGCGGTGGAAATGCGCCCCGGTTGCATTCGCTTCCGCAAAGCCGGTGAAACCAAATGGGCAGGCATCCCCGGACTCCTCAACCGCAATGCCGGCCTCTCCAGCAAGGCCCAGGAGCTGGGCTGGCACGTGCTCACCGGCAACAACGAGATCAGCGTCCCGTCCGGCAAGCTTGAGTACGAGGCCTTCGCCGACATCAATTCCAATCTTGCCAAGGGCACGATCGACACAGCGAAGCAGAACCGCCTGAAGATCGACCTGAAGAACCTCTTCAACCCGGAAGACTCCTGGATGGTGCCGGGCAACACCCATCTGCATCTCCGCAAGATGACGAGGCAGCAAGTCGTCCGTTACCTCACAGAGATTCCCCGTGCGGATGGATTGAAGGTCGTGTTCGTTTCGTATCTCGAACGGGCATTACAGACGAAGACATACAGCAGCAACGAATTCACCAAGACCGAACTGGAGAAATTGAATCAAGCCGGACTCAAGTTCGGCAATGGCGAGGAATATCGGCACAACTTCGGACCGGGCGCAGAAGGCTATGGCCACGTCATGCTGCTCGATATTGCCAAGCGCATCCTGCCTGCGAGCGTTGGTCCTGGCATCACGCTGAGGGGAAATGACAGCACGCCACTTAGTCCGGGCATTCGTCTGGCTAAAGACGATGGCGCCACCGTGATCTGGTGTCACAACACTTTTGGTTATGAAGATATCCCCAACTGGCTCGGCGGCCATGTGGACGCACAGAACATCTTCGACGGAGGCAATCGCAATGGATACGAGGAAACCTTCTACCGCTACCTGAATCTTGGAACGACCGTTCCGTTCTCCACCGGCACGGACTGGTTCATGTATGACTTTTCCCGCACCTATGTGCCGATCAGTCCGGACGACGAACGCACGCCTCAGCTGTGGTTGAAACGTCTCAAGAAAGGCAGTTCAATCATCACCAACGGCACCTGGCTTGAACTGGACATCAACTCAGCTGATCCCGGCGATACGCTGGTTTACGCACGTCCACGTGCCCTTCCGATCAAGGCTCGCGCCATCGGGCGCAATGATTTCGGGAAGATCGAACTTGTTCGCAACGGTGAAGTTGTCGCGGAAGCGAACTCCGTCGCAAGAGGCGACCGCTTCGAAGCCAAGCTGGATATTCGCCACAAATTGACCGAGCCCGAATGGTGGGCGCTTCGCATCGCTCATCCAAACGCCGGCCGCAACGAGCTGAATCAACCCTTGTTCGCTCATACCAGTCCCATCTACATCGACTACCAGGACAAACGCGTCTTCGATCGCAAGACCGCGCAGTCGTTGGTCGACGAGATGGAACAGAGCATCAAATCCATTCGCCGCTTCGGGAAGTTTGCGAACAAGGCTGAGGAGGAGGGTGTTCTGTCCATCTATCGCCAGGCGATCACCCAATTGAAGTCGCGCCTCTGACCCACATTTGCCCCGCATGACATCGAAGGACCTCATCCTGCTGCTGTTCTTGGCGATCTCCTCGGCCGCTGCGCCCCGTCCCAACATCCTGCTGATACTCTCGGACGATCACAGCGTTCCGCACGTGGGTTGCTACGGCAACGAGAACATGCGTCGGTTCAACATCACGCCAAACCTCGATCGATTCGCCACGCAGGGGATGTGCTTCGACCGCGCCTACACCGCGGCGCCACAATGCGCGCCTTCCCGAATTTCAATCTTTGCCTGCCGATCGCCGGTTGGATTGGGGGTGACTCGATTTGCACAGCCACCTCGCGGGAACGTCACCTTTTTTACCGACATCCTGAGAAAGAACGGATACTGGACCGGACTCGATGGGCGGCACCAACACCTGGATGGCCGCGTTCGCGAGGTCGCGCACATCAACTCAGTGCTGCGAGCGGAGGGCATGCAGAACCTGCACAATCGATTCGATCATTTCGTGAAGAGTTATGGCACCAAGGGCAGCAAACTTGAGACCGTGGATGACCGGGTTGCGGCTGCTCTGGACACGGTTCCAAACGGTAAACCTTTCTTTCTCTACTTCGGCTTCAACCAGCCGCACCGCAGATTCGGAAACGACCACGAAGACATCAATCCGGCAAAACTGAAGCTGCCACCCGACTGGCCGGACCTGCCCGAAGTCCGCCTCGACTATGCGCGCTTCCTCGATGACATCCGTGAACTGGACCATGGCTTCGGTCTGATCATGAAGCTGCTCGACGAACGCGGACTCGCAGAAAACACCATCGTTGTCTTTATGGGTGACAACGGCGAAGCACTGTTTCGCGGCAAGGGAACGCTTCACGATCGCGGAACGCATGTGCCGCTCGTCATCCGCTGGCCCGGCAAAGTGAAAGCAGGTTCGGTGAGTTCTGCATTGGTCTGTGGCACAGATCTCGGTCACACCTTCCTCGAAGCTGCCGGGCTCATTCCAAGCGAGGAAATGCGTGGCGTCAGCTTCCTCAGGAATCTGCTCGGTGAGAGCGACGGCTCGCGCTCATACGTCTTCGCCGAACGCGGCTGGCATTGGGGACCGATCACGCGCACGGATGGCCTCGATCTATCCCGTTCCGTTACTTCCCGTCGATATCGATACATCTTCAACGCCTTGCCTGACCGCAGCTACACCCCGGTCGACATGCCGGGCAAGGCGGCTTGGGTGGCTGTTCAGAATGCGCACGAACAAGGATCACTTTCACCCCTGCACGAACGGTTGTTCTTCCAGAATCCACGGCCGATGATCGAGTTGTATGACCTTGAGAAAGATCCACACGAACTCGACAACCTGTCCGGCTCGTCCGAACTGGCGAGTGTCGAACAATCCCTTCGCGAACAACTCGAAGCCTGGATGATTCGTGAGCACGACTACCTGCCGCTACCCAGCCACGCGATTCTGAACGCGGACAGGTGGTCCCGGAAGAAATAGACATCTCCGAACAAAGGTGCAATCGATGGATTTGTTGTGCCGCGAGTGAACGGATCAGGAGCTCCGTCCATAGAGGGCGCTCTCATTCAGCAGGTGGGTGCCATGCATGGCGACAGCACAACTTCCTTCTCCCAGCGGGAGAGGGATTGAGGGTGAGGGAGAAGACATTCGGTTTCAAGGGAGGCATGTTTTGCTACTGTCCCCACTTATTCATCACCCAACGACAGATGGTGCTCACCGATCGATTCATTCTGTTGTTGCGCCCAAGGCCGGACGTCCTCGTGGGGTCTTGAACTGCCGCCCCTTACGCCTACAAAACCACAAAAGCCTGCCCGGGCGAACCCGGACAGGCCAAAGTGGGAGGTGGGAGTGCGCCACGCTCTCTTTCCCAGTGCCGGCATTAGGCGCCACATGGGCTGCCGGCTCCCCGACGCTATTCTCCACGGCAAGCGGAGTTTTCGGCCTCGTAGCAGGGCCGTCCCGTGCCTTGCGGCAGCAGGATTTCGAGTGAGGCTTTTCAGCTCGCTTGGGCTGGTGGTTGCGCCACCGGCTCGCGAACCAGGTCAAGACACGTCTGCGATACTTCGCGTCTTGGCCGTTTGGCTCTGGGTCTGCCACCGCTTATGGCGGTGCGTTGGCCCGGCGCCACGGGTCTCGCCTCTTAACTCTCAGGCTATCTTTGCTTCGCAGGCCAGCGGTGCCTTTTTCGACATCGCCGGCTTGGCGGAAGGTTTTCACGACTCCTGCCAAGAGTCCGTGTCCTTCCCGATACGAGCGCTCAGTTTGTCCGGCTTTCGCCGTGTTTCGCTGGGCGGCCTGCGTGAGGACCGCCAGAGTCACTCGTCTCGTGCTGGTGCGCGGTAACAACCATGTGCCTCGTGGGCAACCGCGATTCACTGCGGGTCGAAACTTCCCGCAGCTAGTTGACTCAGCTCGGAGCGGTTTCTAATCGCCCCTGACCGCCGGGTTCCTGATTCGCGAACCGACGGCGCGCGACCGCCATCGGAGGAACCGGTGAATCCTGCCTCTTCCCGAGCGCCACACTTGGAGCTCGTTGGAGGGACCGGGCCAACCAGCCTGACCCGATCTTTCCCCAGTCGCCTGGGATTATCTTCGTATCTCCAATGGAAACCGAGGCTTCCGATCATCGATCCAGTTATTTCAAGGAACTGGTAAGTTGGTATCATGCTTTCCCTCCAAACCAAGCCGTTGATGTGCACAGCTTATGCACCGATTTGGTGTGACTGAATCTGCTTTCACCCCTTCCAAGCCCTTTATTTTCAGGGGTTTATGACAGCCCCGTTTGATTCGGAGAATAACTCAAAGTTGGCACAAAACTTTTGGTGAACAGATCCGGATGAATTGTGTGCCCAGAGGCAAGAAACGAGCCCGATTTTTGATGAACTCCACCGTAGCAGTGGATGTAAATCCGCCCAAACACGAGAGTATGCAGACTGGCTTAAGCATGACTAAACTCACGTTCGCTTCTTCCAACAGTGGCGAGTTGCTTTCCAACCCATCAACACTCACGCTTCACTCATGATCTCTTCCACAAATCGTCGTTCTTTTTTGATCAAGTCCACTCAAGCAACAGTTGGTGCTGCGCTTGTGTCCTCCGGTTCCGCGAAGGCAAACGCCGAACGAATGACGTTCGGGTTCAGCACATACGGAATGAAGACCATGAAGACCGAGGATGCGATTCGGACCTTGGACCAAATTGGCTACGATTCCGTAGAGATCAACATCTGGAACGGTTGGGATGCCGATCCAAAAAAACTTTCACAAAAGCGCCGTGCTGCCATTCGAAAGATGCTCTCTGACACCGGCCTTATCCTGAGCAGCTTCATGGGAGTGCTGAAAAGCACGGACAAAGCCGCCGATCGTCAGAAGGTGAAAGATCACATCAAACAAGCGGCAGAGCTGGGGCGTGAATTTGCTCCCGGCGCAACACCCATGCTTCAATCCACATTGAGCGGAAAGAAGTGGGAGGACATGAAGGAACTCTATCTCAAGCTGATTGATGAGTGGGCCGATGTTGCTGAGCAGGAGAAGATCATCGTCGCCATCAAACCGCATCGCGGAGGTGCACTAAGCCGGCCCAGTGAAGCGGCCTGGTTGCTCAACAAAGTGGGCAACCCGAAATCGATCCGTATGTGCTACGACTACAGTCACTACGACTTCCGTGACATGACCCTGGAGCAGACCATCAAAGACGCGCTTCCCATCACCGCACACATCGCGATCAAGGAAGCCGTGATGAAAGACGGAAAAGTTGGTTTCGTTAATCCCGGGATGGGCGGACGAACTGACTTCGCCAAACTGCTCCGCCTCTTCCACGAAGGCGGCTATCGCGGAGATGTCTGCTGCGAAGTGAGCGGGATGGTGTGGAACAAAAAGGGATACGATCCGGTGGCTTCAGCGAAGCAGTGTTACGCCTCCATCGCGCCGAAGTTCAAGGAAGCAGGTTTGAAGCGTTGAATATGCGGCCGGGCTGAATGGTGCGATCGTGATCGCCATGACACAGCCGCTTGGCGGTCCACCTCCTGGCTCACCTATACTTCTCATCGGTCAAAGTCTTCAAGAACGCAACCAGGGCGCGTTGATCTTGCGCGTTCAGTTGAATCCCGCCCTTCGGGTGTTTGGCCAGATTGGGATCCAAAGAGGGCGATCGCTTGATGCCGTGATTGTAGTGGCCGATCACTTCCTCAAGCGACTTGAAGCGACCGTCATGCATATATGGTGCGGTCAGTTCCACATTGCGAAGCGAAGGCGTCGAAAAACGTCCACGGTCGTATTCCCTGCCTGAGATCGCCCCCAAGCCGGCATCGGTTATTTCCTCATCCAGACCGTTGTTGAAAAAGCCGTTGCTGCCGAACAAGGGACCACCATGACAGTGGAAGCAATCCGCGCCAAACAAGCCACGGCGTGGGTCGTATTCCGTACTGAACAACAGGAACCCCTGCTTCTCCTCGTCCGTGAGCTTTGCCTGGTTGCGCATCGCGCGATCAAATCGCGATTCATAACTTACCAGCGTGAGAAGAAACTGCTCAAGCGCACGAGCCATCCGGCTAACATCAACCTGGCCAGCCCCAAATGCTCTCTCAAACAGCAACGGATATTCCTTGTGCGAGCGAAGCTTCTCACGAACCCGCGGAAGGCTCTCATGCATCTCGGCCGGACTTTGTATCGGCATCAGCACCTGGCTGCGAAGACTCGGCGCCCGGCCGTCCCAAAAAAACTTTTCCTTCCATGCAAGGTTGAAGAGCGGCATGGAATTCCGGGTTCCCTCGCCTCCCTTCGCACCCAGGCTGACCGGGCGGTCCCCATCAACAAAGCCGGCGTCCGGTTTGTGGCATGAGGAGCAGGATTGTTTTCCATTCACCGAGAGAATCGGGTCGTGAAACAGCTTTCGCCCCAAGGCCACGCCTTCCTCCGTCAACGGATTGTCGAGCGGCAGACGCGGAGGTGGAAAATGCCGGCCATAGGTAAATCGATACGGCGTCGCGCCTGGTCCGATAAGCACCCTGCCTTTCTTCCTCACTTTCGGGGCTCGAACAAACCGTCGGCTGCCGATCTGCCGGACTTCGAACGCAGTCCGCAACTTTCCACGAATCGATTCGGCAAGCGGGTCTTTTCGGCGCGCGTGAGTCGACGTTTTCGTTGCATCGATCTTGAACGCGTTTGTTCCACCAAACACCCGATCAAGGTTCAGATCGAGCGCCAGCATGGACTCACCTTCCGCTGTGATCCGAGTCTGCATCTCCACGAGTGTGAACATTTCGTCGTTGCCCAGATGATACGAGTAGCCCGATTGCGTCTTATCGGGCCGGTCCTTCCATTTTCCCTCCAAGGCGAGAAAGACATACCCATCCTGCCAACTCCAGTGCAGGCCGTTGAGCACCGGATTCAGCGGATGATCCGGCCCGTACTGGGCCGGATTGGAATGATTCACCTTTGGCTCCAGCCCGATGTGAAAACGTACTCGATCATAGTTCCCCGCCGGCAGACGCGAGAGCCGGAACGTGGTTCTCTGCTTCTCCACGCTGACGAAGGCCCGAAAACTTGCCGCGCGATTCCATTGGCCATTGGTCCCGCGCAAGGCGAAATCGGACAGCAACAAGTCGAGGCGGTTGACGGACATCTGCTGCCCAAACGAATTGGTGTGTGAAACCTCATTGAACTCGATGACCCTGTTGTTGAACCAGGGCGTGAACTGGAAAACCAAGTCGGCGGCCTTCGCAACAGAAGGACACACCGCGAGAATGACTATGGCGAACAACGCGTATGCACGATTCCGCGCGGATGGGCGACATCCGGGTGTAGCAGCGAGCGTGAGCGAGCAGAACCTCGCGAATTGAGTCTGCTCCTCGCTCGCTGCTGCTGTCCTCACTCGAACCTCAAAATGTCTGCCAGTCCGGCTTGTTGTCGAAGACCCACTTGTAGTATCCGCTGCGCTTCAACTCCGTTGCGGCCTTTTCGTCCAGGAACACCTTCGTATTTGGATGCATCTGCAACATCGACGCGGGCACGTAAGCGGCCAATGGCCCTTCGATCATATCCGCAATGGCGCGCGCTTTCTTTTCTCCGAAGGCCATCAGGATGACCTGGCGAGCTTCCATGATCGTGCCGATCCCCATTGTGATCACATGCCGCGGAACGCTTTCGGGTCCACCAAAGAAGCGGGCGTTCTCCTGAATGGTGTGTTTGGTCAGCGACTTAATGCGGGTTCGGGAAACTAGGGATGAGGTGGGCTCGTTGAAACCGATATGTCCGTTCGCCCCGATTCCGAGGATCTGGAGATCGATTCCACCCGCAGCCAGGATTGCTTCTTCATACTCCTTGCAATGTTGCGGGATGTCCGCCGCGAGGCCGTCCGGAATGTGCACGTTCTCGCGGACGACATTGATATGATCAAAAAGATGTGCGCGCATGAAGTGGCGGTAGGACTGTTCGTGATCCGCAGCGAGTCCGGCATATTCGTCCAGGTTAAAGGTCTTCACCCGGCCAAAATCGAGCCCTTCATTCTTGTGCTGACGCACGAGATCTTCGTAGAGCCCGATCGGCGTGCTGCCCGTTGCCAGGCCCAGCACGAGCTCCGGATTATTCCGCACCGCGTTTCCAACCAATGTGCCCGCGACGCGATTCGCGTCCCCGGCCGATTTCAATATGACGACTTCCATAATTCGTTTTCCAAACTATTGGCGTGATGAGAAGGCCTTGAACCTTGAGCGTCAACATTGGAGGCGGCTTGGGCTTTGAATTCTTTGGTGTATCGCTTGCGAGGCATTAACATGACTATCTATTGTCTCCTATCTAGTGGTCCAGAAATCTAGCGCACCTCATTTCGATTCTGCGACAATCAAGAACACATTGTCTCCAATTCCATGGAGCAACGCGTCTGCGTGAGTCGGTGTTCCAACAATTTCAGATGAATCCCGCTTGACTCGCTCATTCCCGGTCTTAAAACCCCTCTGAACTTTCAATGATCCGTCATCTGCCATTTGCCATCGTCACGATTTTCTTTGTGGTGATGAACTACAAGCTCTACCAGAAAGACTTCAAGCAGACGGACACGATCGGCACGCCCATCCCTCTCGAGATGGTGTGGAACCGGATGTTGCGTTCGCCGGACGAATCGTTTCTCTACATGTTCCAGGACAAGCGCCGGCGCGGCAGTCTGCGTTGGTCTGCGGAGGCGGTGGAATACGACATCGAAGATGAGCGGGAGAAGGAGTACCTCGCCGAGGGCATGGTCCGGAATCCGGCGAACTACATCGTGGAAATTCGCAGCGGGCATCTCTTGCTGGGACAGGGACACGGCACGGTGAACTTTGACATGTCGGCAAACTTCTCCACGAACAACCAGTGGCATACTTTTGAACTCGGGCTGCATCAAAAGCCAATCAGGCTGCAGTTCGTGGCCAACTCCACCAACGAGACGCTGCGCGTGTCCTGGCTCAATGACGATCATCGGACCGAACACAACTTTACCTTCGACGAGCTCAAGGATCCGTCGATGGTGGTGACGCGGTTGATCGGGCCGTTGCCGTTGGCGCAGTTTGCCGGGGGATTGCTGGCGGGTTTTGGCAGCGGGGACAATCCGCATTTCAATGCGATGCAACTGATGAAGTCGGGCATCAAGGTGGAGGCGTTTGACGACCGATTGAAGATCGGGCACACGAGTCTTCGTTGTTACCGGGTGTCGGTGACGTTGCCCGACCAGAGGGTCGCGAACATTTATGTGAGCCGGATCGGGGAGATTCTCCGGATCACACTTCCGGACAAGATCGAAATTCGCAACGCCCGTCTGTTGTTGCTCTGACCGCGCATGATCGAACTCAAAAACCTTACCAAGAATTTCGGAGATCTCACCGCAGTTGACGACGTGAGCTTGTCGATACCGAAGGGCGAATTCTTTGCCGTGCTCGGACCGAACGCAGCCGGGAAGACCACGACGATCAAGATGATCACCGGGCTCATCAAGCCCACTTCCGGCAAGGTGACCGTCGCTGGGTTTGATGTTCAGGAGGAGCCATTGGAAGTGCGTCGCCGGCTGGCTTACGTGCCGGATTTCCCCTTTCTCTACGAAAAGCTCACTCCCTGGGAATTCTTCCGCTTCATGGGGCAGATGTTCAAGATGCCCGAGGAGAAGATTCAGTCCACCGGGCGTGAATTGATTCCGATGTTCAACCTGGAACCCTTCCTGCGCAAACCGATCGAGGGCTTGTCGCACGGAACGCGCCAGCGCGTGGCCATCGCGTCGGCATTGATGCACGATCCGGAGGTGTTTGTGATCGACGAACCGATGGTGGGCTTGGATCCGCATCATGCACGCGTGGTGAAGGACGTGTTGAAGAAACGTTCGAAGGAGGGAATGACCGTGTTTCTTTCCACGCATCAACTCTCCGTGGCGGAGCAGATCGCCGACCGGATCGGGATCATCAATCTTGGGAAGTTCATGGCGGTGGGCACGCTGGACGAACTGCGCAAGCGGAGCGGTTCGGATGGTCAATTGGAGGACACCTTCCTCGCGATCACGCGCGAGGCGGCCAACCTTTCCGAGGAACGTTCAGCCGAGGCCCTCTCCGAATGAGCGCCGATGCACAGTCGCTGTCACACCTGAGTGAGCGCGAGAGCCTCTTCCTACTGATAAAGGTCAATTTCCTGCAGATCTGGCGCAAGCTGCTTTCGGTGGGCAAGAAGTCGAAGCTGCTGACGCTGATCATCGCAACCTTTCTGGTGGGTTATGGCTTTGTGACCTTCAAGCTCTTTCACATCGGTCTGCGTTTCGTGAAGAACTTTCCGGGCTTGGGCGAGTTGTTGATCGAGCGTCTGTTGTTTCTGTTGTTTGCCGTCCTGTTCCTGCTGCTGCTGTTCAGCAATCTGATCATCAGCTACACCAATCTGTTTCGAAACCGGGAGACGGCGTTCCTCCTGACGGCGCCAATGCCGATGCGGACGATTTATCGCTGGAAGTTCGTGGAGTCAACGATGCTTGCTTCGTGGGCGTTCCTGTTCCTGATCGCCCCGATGTTGGTGGCCTATGGGATGGTGCAGAACGCGCAGTGGGATTTCTATCTGCTCACAACTTTCCTGATTGCGGCATTCATCATCCTGCCGTCGGTGTTTGGTTCCTGGTCTGCCGTGACATTGGCGCGATTCATGGATCGGCGGGCGTTTCAGATCGTGATGTTATGCATCTTCGGCGTCTTTGTGTTTGTGG
>CEUN01004701.1_pt1 | contig 10901 bp, 13 predicted proteins | sample 361501 | NCBI WGS metagenome assembly CEUN01 (sample SAMEA2622801, study PRJEB7988) | marine metagenome | biome: marine biome (ENVO:00000447); feature: marine epipelagic mixed layer (ENVO:xxxxxxxxx); material: "saline water (ENVO:00002010), including plankton (ENVO:xxxxxxxx)" | depth 120 m | reverse complement strand
CGCGATGATGTCCGGCGCAAACCGGTAGCCGCGGTAGATGGAGCGAGCTTTCATTCCCAAAGTCGCCCCGAAGCCGGCTTAACCTGACAAGACCATGGGACGTGGACATACTGCGCGCGCTTCGGGACCTGCATGGCCAACGCGGCTATCAGGGCTCACCGCAACGTGGCCACCTCGAGATGACGGCTTGGCTGACGCTCCCGCAACACACCTTCGAGGTCCGTGTAGGCGATGTCGTAGTGCTTGGCCATAAGCAGGCTTACTAGCGACTGCGCGCTTAGTGTGGGCCTGCAGCGATGCCCCTGGGCAGCAATTTGTCTGCGTCAAAGAACGGCAGATTTACGAGTTCACTACTGTGCTCAGCGCCCTGCGAGCGAACGGCGAGTGGCGCTACAAGTCCGGCAGCTTCGTGAAATTTTGCGAAGCCGATCCCGCAATCGAGCGCGGGGGACCAGGCGGCGGACGTCACCACGCCGACCGCGCCCCTGCTGCCAACAATGCTGTCACCGCGTAGCGGCGCCGCGTCACGACATGTGAAGCCTCGCAGTCGCACGGTTCTATCGGCTTTACTCAGTGACTCGCGCCCGATGAAGTTTTCCTTGTTCAGGTGTACGAACTTGCCCAGCCCGGCAGCATAGGGCGTGAGATCAGGAGTGATATCAGTGCCGTTGTCGTAGATGCCAGCCTCGATGCGGCGAATGCCCATCGAGTCCAGGCCACCAAACCGCAGCTCGTGCGGCGCGCCCCTCTCTAGAATGAAATGCCAAAGCGCCGGCCTGCCTACGTCGGGTGTTGTATAGATCTCAAAGCCCATCTCACCGGTCCAGCCGGTGCGCGAGACGATGATGGGTTGTTGCTGGATAGTGCATCTTGCGACGCCGAAGTAGTTGAAAGGCGATGGTGGCGCACCATCGACGATGGCCGCCAGCACATCAAGGGCGCGCGGGCCCTGAACTTGGAGGACCCACGAATCCGGGTCCCGAATGCTCACATCAAACTGCATCGCGTGCGCACGCATCCAGCTCTCGAACGGACCGTCAGCCATAACGTACCAATAGCAATCTTCATCCAGGCGCATCAGCACACCGTCCATGAGGATTCCACCGCTCGGATCGCAGGCAATGGCGTAACTTGCTCGTCCGATGCGGAGCCCACTGATATCACGGGTGAACAGGTAATTCAGGAACGTGCACGCCTCGGGCCCGGAAATTTCGAGGGGGGTTTCGGGGACGTCATAAAGCATGACCGCGCGGCGGAGGTGCCAGTACATCTCCCGGACGTCATCGCCTATAGACCACGGATACATGCGCCGGTTGTAGACGCCAACGGACGCGCCCGGGGGCAGATAAGCGGACATGAATGGTGACCGTCGCAACCTGTGCGAGCGGATCAACGGGTCGGACATGTGGTAACGTCAAAGTGCGGGAATGGCGTGGCATGGTACCTGACGCCATCGGTGCCGTCAGAGATGGGTCATATAGAGACCGAGAGCGTATGCGAGGTGCATCGCAACAAGCCTCAGGCGCAGTAGCCCCCGTCGAACTCACCGGGTTCGTCGGTGCCGTGAACCGCCAGGAGCGCTGGTAATTCCAGTTCATTCCGCTTCAAGCGAAGCCGTCGGGACATCAACCATGCCCCTCATGAAACCGCGAAGCGGGCTGCTAATCTCAATCGACCCGAAGTTCTGAGCAAACGTCTGCGGCAGTGGATGCCCGTCAGGCGCCGAGAGTCACAGGCGAAGCAGGTGGCGCTTGCGTTCAGCTTCCGGATGTTACCGATGCCCTCGGTATGAACCGTTACCCATGCCTCCGGTTCATGCTAAATGTGGTTCTCGAGACATAGGTTACACATTCATGCATTTGGGGGATGCCTCAAATGCCCTGGAAAGAGTCCGCGCGGACGCGCTCCCAGGCAAGATAAAAAGACGTGTCGAGTGGACAAAAGAACAGGGCGCAGTGCGCGCGGGTTATTCGGGGTGCCACTGCGGTATATGCAGCAGTTGACCAAAACCGGTCACCGGTTCAGCTGTAGGGATGGCGCGCATACAAGCCCAGATGGCAAGCTGGTTAGTCGTGATCACCGGGCGCTGGAATCGCTGTTCCCAGGCATGAATCAGTGGCATGCCATGGAACGCCCCGCCCGCGACAATCAACACGTCCGCGTCTGTCTGCGCGGCGCGCACTAGCGAGGACGCAATGTGTTCCCCTTTCAGTCCAGTAATCGTGCTCGGATCAGTGACATTCAATCCCTCTACAGCCGTTACATCAAATCCGCCACGTTCCAGGTAATCGCGTGCAGATGCACTCACCTCGGGGCTGTATGGGGATACGAGTGCGACCCGCGTGGCGTCAAGGGCGTCCAGCGCTTCCAACATCGCCAGGGCGGTAGTCGTTGACGGTACGCCAGAGAGGTTGCTAATGCGCGAGGTCACGTCGGCATCGTAGCCGTCGATGAACAGACTCGCGGAAGTTTGCAGAAAGACAATGATCGCGGGCGCGATGGTACCGAGCAATTGTGCTTGATAGTCGACGTCCGCGTCTTGTTCGGCAAAACCCTGCGCATCTACCGAACCTACGCGGAGCCGCCCTATGTGCACTTGAAAAGTTCTTGGCAAGACGCGGTTGACTTCCACCTCGACAGCCGTGTTCGTGGCTGGAATCAGCATGCCAACGGTGTGTTCTACAACAGGCCACTTGTCATTCATGGGCATTCTCTGCATCGGCACAATAGTTCGGACCATAGCAGAGGGGGGGCGGAGCAGGTATGCCACACGTCGGGTGGCTCGTTAGGAACATCGAATGGCACGGTGCGGGCGAGAACCTGCTAGACGATGCGATTTGAGGTACGGGCATTGGCACTCACGCGTTTTGTCAGGTTGCGCCGGTGCATCGGTCGATGCTACCAACGGCGCTCTCCCTCTCAGACTCTACGCGCACGTCACCCGCGCCCATGTGTCATGCGACCTCAACCGCAGCAGCCGATAGTTGGAAGCGCTCATCAGATGCCGCCCGACTCGGAACAGGTTGTGGCATTGTCCGTGCACACACAGAAAGCGCTACGCGTTTCCGTCGCTGCGAAACCCTCGCCTCGGCCGCTCGCGTGCCCGAGTATGCTAATGCGATACCTCCTCATCGAGAAACCAGCGATCACCGCGACCTCCCAAGCGTGCCTTGACCCGCCGGGCGAACTGCTGACCGAAGACTTTGCACCATTGCCGAATGGTCTCGTACGACACGATCACACCGCGCTCAGCGAGTAAGTCTTCAACGTCGCGCAGGCTCAACGCGAAGCGATGGTAGAGCCACACGGCGTGGGCAATGATGTCGGGTGGGAATCGATAAACACGATACGTGAGTGTCTGTTTCATGCCGACTTTGTCACGGCAAGTCTGGCCACCTGACAGAACCGCTTCGACGAGGGCCCCACCTAACTTATACGGTTTGCTCGCACGCGACTCCCTTCGTCAATTGTTCGCAACTTGTCCACCTCGCGCGCCGCTTCCGAGACGGCTTCCTTGTAGCTGCACTGATGTCAGAATAGGGTAACGGTCTGCAAAGCCAAAATCTGCACCTAAAGGAAACCGCTTATCTTGGACTCATCTTGGTGGTTGAGCGCTATAACGGACTTGAGCGTCCTCACCATCATCGCGCTCGCTTTTGTTGTTGGCGGTTTGGTCAAAGGGCTTATCGGTGGTGGTTTGCCCAGTATCGTCGTGCCCGTGATGGCGATAGTTGTGGAGCCCGCATTTGCCGCAGCCGTCACGTTGATTCCAGTGGTCGCGACAAACTTTTGGCAGGCACTCGATGGCCAACTGCTGATACCTGTCCTACGTCGCTTCGGTGTCTTACTAATAACACTCTTTGTCGGCGTGTTGGCGGGCTCCCAACTTTTGGTGGGGTTGCCGCCGCACGTGTCCGCGCTGGTAATCGGCGTCAGCGTTGTCGTGCTGAGCCCTCTGGCACTTCTGTCCCATCGATTCTCTGTATCCAACCAGCATGAGCGCACTCTGAACCCTGCCGTAGGGGGTGTGCTCGGCGTCCTCGGTGGTGCCACCGTTATCTTTACGCCCGCACTGATATATCTGGCGATGTTACGCCTAGAGAAAAATTTGCATGTAACGGCGGCGGCAGTAATGGCGATTTGCGCCATGGTGCCGCTGTACCTGGGGCTAGGGTTCTCCTCCGCCCTGAATTGGGAAACGGTAAGGTTTTCTGTCGTGTTACTCGCACCCACAATGCTGGGGTACCTGACGGGGCGGGCATTGCGTAGCCAGATCTCGCAGACGACGTTTCAATTGATTCTGACGGCGAGCCTGGTTTTGATCGGCATCGGGCTGATTCATAAAGGGCTGACCTCGTAGGACGCGCTGCGCACGGCTTCGAGGGCAGTCTCACCGATCTTCGCCCTCTTCGCGTCCTTCAAGCGGGCGACGTCCACAGTGTTGTGTCTACAGATGCCTGCTCATTCGATATTGGCGCACCGCGGCGTGCTCGCATCGTCCAATGCGCCCGTCGTGGTGTTGCGAATGCAGTGCGCAACTTCCTTGACAGTTAGAATTCGATAATCGCCCGACCGAGTATACGGCCCGCCGTTAGATCGTCACACGCTTCGTTAATTTCGTTTAAGCGGTAGCGGCGCGTAACCAATTTATCGAGCGGGAATTTCCCCTCCTGATGCCAACGCAAGAACATTGGGAAATCTCGGTCTGGATAAGTCGCCCCTAAGCTGCCGCAAAAGCGTCGCTGCTCGTACATGAACAAACCGGGGTTGATCGTCATTTCCTTGGGCGGCACACCGATGAGCACGGCGAGACCACCCAGGTTGTCCGCTCCCATACCGCCGCCTCGGGTTGCGGGCAAGATTTGTTCGCAGGTCGTGCGGGTACCGATCGCATCAAACGCATAGTCAACGCCGCCATGCGTGAGGTCCCGAATCACCGCGACCGGATCAACATTGCCCGACGCGTTAACCGTGTGGGTGGCCCCAAAGTCTCGCGCGAACGCAAGCTTTTCGTCATCGAGGTCCACGGCAATGATGGGATAGGCCTCCAACATCGACGCCGCTTTGATGGCACTGAGACCTACGCCGCCTGCGCCAAACACGGCCACCGATTCACCAGGGCGAACTTTCGCCGTGTGCAGCACCGCACCAGCACCGGTCAACACGGCACAGCCTACGATGCAGCTCACATCTTCAGGATGGTCTTCCCCGATGGGCACCACCAACGTCGAACTCGTCAGCACCGTTTCACTCCAGGTGTAGACGTGACCGTGGGCTAGCTCACCATTGACGCGTGCACCGGTTGGTTGCCAGTCGGGTCGCCCGCTGATGGGTTCCCTCGGAACCCAGGTCAAAATGCAGCGGTCACCTTCTTTGACGTGGGTGACGTTTGCGCCAGTCTTCAATACAACGCCCGTGCCTTCATGTCCCAACAACAACGGACGCGCTAACGCAGGGTTATGCATTTGATGCAGCTGGGAGTGACACACGCCGCTGGAGAGCACTTTCACAGTTACTTGGTCGGGACCAGGATCAGGGAGTTCAAGCTCTATCAACTCGAGCTTGGCGGCAGTTGCTGTTTGAATCGCTGCGACTGTCTTCATGAACGTTCCCTCTTTCGGTGCTGTAATTCAGGATAGCAGCGACGTAAGTAGGATGTTCACTGCACTGCTCTTTAGCACCACCTTCTCCCTAACCTGGTCGCCGCTCAAAACTCGGAACGTCTGCGGGGAGCGAATGGAACGGTTGCATGTCGACTGTAAAAATTGCGGCTTTCGGTTCGAAGACACTCGGGTCGTCGAGCGTCCCAACCTTGATAATCATCGAACCAGGTCGGGCCGGACTACGTGTGCCAATTGCGGTGCCGCAGGTTGGGCAGAACGCGCGGGTGACCGGACGTTCCAGATCGGAGCGCGAGAATTCCGACGGCGAACCCTTGGTGTACCGAAAATTCTCTTGCGAGAACACCATGATCGCGTTTGGATATCCGCCTGTGATGTATTGGCACTCCCGGCAGTGACACTGCAACGCACCTTGAGGATCGCCGCTCGCCTCGTACCGAATCGCTCCGCAATAACACCCACCTGTGTAAGCCATTCTCGTTCTCCGATTTAACAACGCAGTCCTCGACCGGCATTGGTCGCATGTTAACTAATCCGAACGGGCAAGTACTCCAACGCCCGTTGCGTGATGGCACCACGCGGTGCCTATTCGAGCCGCTCGACTTCCTGTCCGGCCTTGCCGCTTTGGTGCCTCGACCTCGCGCTCATCTGACACACTACCACGTAGCGGCTAAACCGCCGCCATATCCGAGTTTTGGCGTTACTGGTTTGGGAGCCACAGATGGTCATTCCCCATTTAGGTTTTTCCCAGTTAAGTCCTTGGGTCAAAGAACGTCTGCTCAGTGACAATTGCTCGGACCTGTTATGTTCATATTGCTTAGTACTGTGCATAGTTCCAGAAATTAACTCTCGATGAGCAACTCCACAGCTCATAGCTGTGTAATTTGTCAGTCACGATCTCCCTGGGGCCACCACCATGGCTTCGCCATAGTCGTTTGAAGAAGCGTTTAGCCGCAACACCATCTCTCTTGGCCTGAAGAAAAACATTAACAACTTCGCCGTTCTGATCAACGGCACACCACAGATAATGCTACTTCCCGTTTATCTTCACGAACACTTCATCAATACGACCTTTTCCCAACGAACAGGTCATCAGTGCTGAAGCCAGCTGGGCCTTTGTCAGTCCTATAAAAAATTCGCGGAGGGGAATTTGCCTCCGACGCTTGCGGACATCGTGGGGTTTGCCTTGAGGAGATCAATTGGAAGGTATGATCGCTGAAGATGCCATAGATGGAAGCTCACGCGACGCAATGCATGATTTCCGCGAGTGCTGCTTTGGTGAGCGTTACATCCGATGCGGCGACGTTGTCCTCAACCTGCGTGGCACTCTTTGCGCCGGTAATGACAGACGCGACGCTCGGTTGGGCCAACAACCACTGCATGGCGAGATGTGAGAGTCGAATGTTGTGTGCCGCGCATACCTCTTTCAAACCATCAACCGTATCCATGGCGTCTGCATAGTTCTCCGAATCGAACAGTCCGCTGCGCTCACGCCAGTCGCCGTCCGGGAGTGAAAAGTCGCGCGTATAGCGTCCACCCAGCAGTCCAAACGCAATCGGTCCCCAAGGTATGAAACTGACGTCGTTGCTTTCACAAAAGTTCAGAATGTCGCCTTCGACTTCGCGCTGCAGCAGGTTGTAGCGTGACTGTAGTGCGTCTATGCGGCCCGCTTCGCGTGCTGCCTGAAGCTCGGGAAGTTCAAAGTTGGATACGCCGCCCGCACGAATCAGGCCTTCTTCTTTCATTCGCATCAGTTCGCCATATGAGTCTTCGGGCGGCGTTTCACCGTCGTGCCGGTGGATGTAATACAAATCTACGTATTCGGTATTCAGGCGTCGCAAGGATGCCTCCAGTGCGCTGCGTAGATACTCCGGTCTATTGTTGACGCCGGTGCGCTCGCCGTTAGCAAACGCATTGGCACCTTTGGTTGCGAGCACAATTTCATCTCGTTTGCCGGCGATCGCTTTGCCGACCAGCTCTTCAGAGCGCCCGAAACCGTAGATGTCTGCGGTATCAATGAACGTCACGCCCAAGTCGATGGCGCGTTGCACCAGCCGAACGCCTTCGTCCTCGTCAATAGAGTGATAGAGGCCATAGCCACCCACATAGTTGGTACCCAGTCCGATAGTGGAAATGCGGATGCCGCTTGAGCCTAGGAGCCGATTGTTCATGATTGGTGTTCCGATGTTGGTTTTGGGTTACTGAAGAGATACGCGAGCTAACGGCTTGTGGCTTGAATACGCGCAACCATCTCCGCCAACAAAGTTTCATCGCCCTCGTCGCCGACGGGACTCGAAAACTCCGTAGCGTTGACGATGCCGGAGTACGTGATGATCAGCTCGTTGGAAATGTTGTCGTACGTTCCGACCACTGCATTTGTGTTCAACATCTCATCGCTGATGCGGCTTGGCATCTCGTCCCAGCGCTGCGCTTTCGACAGTTGCGCGAGTTCAATCGTAAGGTCGGTATAGCCGTGATCGTCGAAGGCAGGCCGGTATGACGGCGAAGACGCGTAGAACGCGATGCGTGTGCGCACTTCGCGGACGTGGACTTCCAACAGCTCCTTAGTGGGTGCCGTTGCGACAAGGGGGCTACTGTTATCTCTAATTCGTCGGGGTTCCGGTCGCTGCGTGCGACGCCGTCTGCGATGGCCGGTCGCATTACGGCATCGATGTATTGTGGTGTACAGATAGGGTGTGGACGAAGTCCGTTGCCGACTTCGCCGGCGACACGCGACATGTAGGTCTTTACGCCAGCGGTCGCAATGGGGATATCGGGCTTTTCCAAAGGGCCAGGGTCGAACAGTGGCACCATCAAGCTGATCGAATAATGCTCGCCCTCGTGTGCGGGCTGCTCACCTGTGTGATCGGCCTGCGATACCGCACGGACGGCTTGTGTGTATGCTCTAAGCCAGGGAACAGGTGGCACCCACTTCATGCCGTAGCGGCGCTCGACGTGGCCTTTGACTTGTGTGCCAAGTCCTAGTGATAGTCGGCCGTGAGAGAGTTTCTGTAGCGTCCAGGCAACCTGGGCGGTGACAGTCGGGCTGCGTGGGAAAGCGATGGCAACTGCGCTCACGATCTCGATGCGCTCGACGCGTTTGGCGCCTTCAAAGTAGCCGTCGAGGTCTAATGGCTCTACTGTTTCACACAGTCCGGGGTCGAGTTTGCCAAGCGGGAGTACCGTTTCGACCTTCATGTGTTTGCAATTGCCATTCGCGCGTGACTATCGGGTCACCCTCCTTACAGTAATCTCTAAGACTAAAACGCATTGAGCCAATCAACAAACAAGCGAGTTCCCAGAGTGCTTGAATCTTTCAGCATTCGAAGCTTTCGCTTCCAGTGGTCAGCGGATTTGTTGTCCACATGGGGATTCGAGATGGAGACGCTGATCCTTGCCTGGTACATCCTGGTCGAGACAGACTCTCCGTTTCTGTTGGCGGTGGTTGGCGCGCTTCGCTTTGGCGGCACTTTATTGTCACCAGTGGCAGGCGTGATGGCTGACCGCGCCGCCCTTCGACAAGTGATGGTGTGGCTGCGTGTCGCCCTTTCGGTGCTTGCCTGCGCAATTATTGTCGCCGACGTAAGTGGTGTGCTTGGGCCGGTAGTGGTGTTGATCATCGCAGCCGCTTCCGGGCTGTTGCGTCCGGCGGAGCACATCATTCGCAACGCTCTGATAGCCGAGACGGTCCCGAACAATTTGTTGGCTAATGCTGTCGGCTTTTCCAGAACCACCAGCGATTCTGCCCGCATTGTAGGTGCGCTGGTGGGTGCCGGATTGCTGGCGGCGATCGGTATCGCCTGGGCTTACGCTGTCATCACGTTGATGTATGTAGGCGCGATTGCCCTGACTTTCGGGCTCCCGTTGCGACCACCACGTGCTTCTGCTCAGGATACCGCACCGCTGCGGGATCTGGTGGTTGGGTTTGGGTATGTCTACAGGGATCGGCCCCTCAGATTCACCATGTTTTTGGCGCTGCTGGCTAATCTCACCGCGTTCCCGTTGACACATGGTTTGTTGCCGGTGGTTGCCCGTGACCTCTATGGCTTGGATGAGGTGGGACTGGCTTCCATGGTTGCGGCGGCCGCGACCGGTTCACTTGTAGGATCGTTGCTGGTTGCGGCAACGCTCAAAACCGGCAGCGCCGCACGGATTATGTTGGTGTCTATGGTTCTGTGGCACGTGTTGGTGTGCGTGTTCTTGCAGATGCCGCCATCCGCGGCGGGCTGGGTCATTCTCTTTTTTGTTGGGGTCTCGTCCAGTGGTGCAATGAGCACGATGGCGGTGTCTTTGTTGCATGAAGCCAGTGCGGAGTTTCGCGGGCGGGTGATGGGTGTGCGCATGCTGGCGGTTTATGGCCTGCCGATCGGGTTGCTGGTCGCAGGCGCGCTCATCGAGGAATTCGGGGCGTCCACAACACTGACCTGGTACGGCGTCGTAGGGATTCTTGTTTCGGTATGGGTTGCGTTGCGTTGGCAACAGTTGATCGGAGTGGATGTGCGCGCATGACAGCAGAACAAGAGATAGTGATATTTCCAGGACATCTCTGCAACCAGCGGATGTATGAGCCGCTCCTACACGCTTTGCCGGACATCGCGGCAATGCGCGTTGCGGATCTCTATAACGACGACTCTGTTGAAGCTATCGCTCGCCGTGCTCTGTCGGAGGCACGCCGGACGTTTGTGCTCATCGCGAACTCTATGGGCGGCGCGGTCGCCTTGGAAGCCCTGCACCAGGCACCTGATCGCGTATCGGGGCTTATTCTCATCGGCACAACGGCGCGCCCGGAGTTTCACGCTCAGAGTTCGCGTCGCGAACGCGCTATAGGACTGACTGAAAAAGAAGACTGGGCTGCGATGACGAAACTGTATGCACCCATCTTCTTTCATCCCGACAACAGGCGAGTTGATCCGTGCCTGGATAAGACACTCGCGGCCATGATCGGGGACCAGACCGCCAAGCGCATCCGGAACCAGCAGAAGGCGTTTGCGGCGCGTGCCGATCGCCGGCCCATGCTTGCATCCATCCAATGTCCAACACTCATCATCTGCGGACGGGAAGACGCGATAACACCTATCGAGCACAGTCATGAACTGGCGGCCGGGATTGCTGATTCGACCCTGGTAGTGTTGGAGCAATGCGGGCATATCCCTACGCTGGAGCAACCCTCGGTCACGGTAGCATCTATCCTTCACTTTCTGCGGCAGTTCACCTGGTGACCCTGCATTGGGCGTCGGAGTCCACCGGATTGGGGGGTGCTAGTATGCTATTTCAAATGTT
>CEUN01030314.1_pt1 | contig 10909 bp, 8 predicted proteins | sample 361501 | NCBI WGS metagenome assembly CEUN01 (sample SAMEA2622801, study PRJEB7988) | marine metagenome | biome: marine biome (ENVO:00000447); feature: marine epipelagic mixed layer (ENVO:xxxxxxxxx); material: "saline water (ENVO:00002010), including plankton (ENVO:xxxxxxxx)" | depth 120 m | reverse complement strand
TTGGCAACCATGTCGTCGTACTTCGCGGGAGGCGAGCCCACTTCGATCTGCGGAAACAGCGCCTGCAAGTGCTCCTGCAGTTGTTTGGCGGAGATTTCACCGGACTCGTCGGTCGCGGACAATTGGTAACGCGACCCGTTCGTACAGTGGTCGCTCTCGATCATCCGCGCCTGTGCATCGCCAACATCGCGCACGTCGACGATGTTCCAGAGCGCCTGCCAGCCGCGCGGGTTGTTCTTCCCTTCAATTGTCTGCCCAAGCGCCCACTGCCACGAACCGAGACACTCGTGTACGGGGGAGAGCAGAGGACCAAGAACCACGATCGGACAGCACGATACAGCCTCGAAGCGGCCGTCTTCTTCCGCGAGACGATTGACGAGATGCTCACCCTCCACCTTGCCGTAGGCGTAACCCACCTCACCTTTCTCGTTGAGGTTTTCGGTGTTCCACTTCTCATCGTCGTCGCGATTGTCAGAGGCCCAGTCAGCTTCCGTATAGCGATACCCCGGAGGTGCCGGGTGACCAATCGCGGCAAAGGAACTCGTGTAAACGAGGCGCTTGACGCTGCCCACCTTGCGCACGGAGCCAACGATGTTGTTGATCCCGTTGATCATCCCGTCGTACACCTGCTGGGGCTTGTTGACGCCGCCATAGCCCATCGGCGTACCGACGTGCAGTACCGCCGAGCAGTCCTCGAAGATCGAGTCGTAGCTGCCCTCTTCGAGCAGGTTCCCCTGGTGCAGCGTCACCGTGCCGGGGTAGTCGTCGTTCAGGCGGGTCAGAAATTCGGTCTTGTCCTTGTTGGAAAGATCCGTGACGCAGCCGCGAACGTCATAGCCGCGCTGAAGCAGCGCAATGATCGTGTGTGCGCCGATGAATCCGGAGGCGCCGGTGACGGCGACCGGTCCGTCAGCTGAGGTTACGGAAGGCATGCAGATTCCTTCTTGTTGGTTGTTTGTCGGGTATGTGTCATGTCGTCTCCCGCGCCGCGCAACCGGGCCCGGGCGGGCCGGTCGATTCTACACGGCGCCGCGTCAGTCCGCCGCCGGGGGATCCAGACGGCCAAGCCCATAGTCGCCACGGTCGACATATTCGAAAGCGAACTCCGTTGCGCCGTAGCCCTCCCACGCCTTGAAGCCCAGCAGCGCCCGCAGATCGTCGTCGAGCGCGTCGAGCACCTCCGGTGCGGTACCGAGCAGGAGGTTTTCCTGCTGGCGCATCTGGGGTGCGCAGAAATTCGTCGTGAGGCCAATCCGGGTTGCGTTCGAGCGGTTGGCCCCCGTCGAGTGCCAGGTCCGGGACTCGAAGACAATCGCGGTGCCCGCCGGGCAGACCGCGGGCACCCAGCCGGCCGCCTCATCAAGCGCATGGTCTGGCTGGCGCCCGCTTCGGTGGCTCCCCGGCACGACGATCGTGGCGCCGTTGTCGGCAGTAAAGTCGTCGAGTGTCCACATGACGTTGCAGGTAAATGCGGGCGCAATCCATTCGCGCCGCGCATCGGGGTCACCCACCACGTGATGCCCGCGGTTCCCCCCGCGTGTCACCGAACCCGGCTTGAGCGGCGTCGGTTCGCCCGCACGCACCGGTGGCGGCATCCAGAACTGATCCGTATGAAACCGGGTCTCACCGCCCGGGTGCGCGATGTGGCCGTTGTAGGACGACAGCTGATACACATCCCCCAGGACGTGCGTCGCGAGGTCGCGTACCGGTCCCGGTCGCAGCAAGTCGATGAACTCGTCACCCTTGTTGACGAGAAACCGCACCAGCTGCTTGCCATCATCGAGGATGCGCGACTTGCCGAGCGCCATTTCGGCTTCCAGCTGCTCGATGAGGCGCGTCCGCACCGCCTCGGTCTGGGTACCGGTCATCGCGGACTCGACAAAGCAGTAACCGAACTCATCGAGGTCTGCCTTCTGACGGCTCGGGTCCGTCGTCGGGATGGGCAGTTGGGTCATGGCCTTCTCCTTTGTTGGTCAGGCTTGGTCTCAGCCCTTGTCATCACCATTGCTCAGCGCTTGCGCCGGCCAGGGTCTGCGTAGTTGTCGGGGACATCGCCCGCTTCGATCAGCCCGTTCAGTTCGGCGTGATCGGCAGGATCGAACTTCCGGCCCTGGAACCTCGGATCGTCCAGTGCATACCGATAGGCGCGGAAGACGAAAGGGGTTCGCCCGAAGCGCGACCGAAAGTGGAACGGGGACACGTACTCCCACACCGTTTCGCCTTCAGGGGTGACCTCGAACAGGCGCCCCGTGGCCGATTCAGTGATGAACGTGTTGCCGTTCGGCAGACGACTCGCGCCGGAACACATGAACGAGTAGAACGCCAGCATGACGTCGGCCTGATACTTCCAGACGATCTCCCTCGTCTCGGGATTCACCTCGATCACTCGTGAAAATGCCGGCGCGCGCGGTCGATGGCATCCGTTGTCGAAGATCAGGATGTTGCCGTTATCCAGCCAGGTCGGCGCATGTTGATGCGAGAGGGGCATCTCGAGATGCTCATCCTCCGCGCCGTAGCGCCACTTGATCTCACCGGAATCCGGATCGATCAGCATGACCTGGCTGGTCGCACGAAAGCTCACCAGCCAGTCACCGTTTGGTGTCGTGGACAGTGCGTTGGCGTGGCCCCACTCCTTGTGGGTTTCGAGCGGGCAGATCCTGTCGAGCTCCGGGTCGAAGTGTTCCCACGAGTTCCAGCGCCGGACGACGACGCCCGATCGATCGATCTCGAGGATGACGTCGCCCCAGGTGACCTCGACGCTCTCGTGGCTGTGCCCGCCCTGAATGCGTTTGCGATACTCATCGGGCACCGGATACCACGCCAGGACGATGTGATTCCCATTCGGCAGGCGCTCGTAGGCATGGTGCATCGCCGGGTTGCGATAGGCCCAGACCACATTGCTGTCCCAATCGAGCTCCATCATCGCGCCAGCGTTGCCGCCCATGTTCTGGCGGCCCTCGGCGTGCCGGAACGGTCCGGTCTGAATGAGCAGGTTGCCGTTTTCGAGGAAGTGCGCGTGCTGGATGCCCTCGTGCTGCTGCCATCGGTGCACCACCTGCCCCTCCGGCGAGAGCAGTGTCGCGTGGTGACCAGTCACCGAGCAGAAGAGCGTATAGCCGTCCCAGCTTTGCTCCGGGTCACGGTAAACAAGCCCGGTGGGCCTCTCCCGCGTCCATGTCATCGCGTTGCTCCAGGTGTTCTCGGGTTCATGCGGTCAGTCGGCCGCTACATTGCCGGCGAGCTTCTCGTCCACTCTCCGGACGATCTCGGGTCGCGCAAGCTCGGCCGCGGGCGCAGCAAACTGCGTCACCTGCGCCAGGAGTTTCGCAACCTCCCGGTCTTCCGCGGCCACCGCAGCGAGCGCCGCATCCCGCGCCCGGATCTCGTCCAGGTTTCCGGGCAGATCGCCGTGCGGTTCGCTGAAAATGGTGTCGCCGAGCAGCGCCCGTCGCCACGGCTCGGCGAGGAATTCGGCCTGGCGCGGAATGAACTCAGCGCTGACCGTCGCCGCGTCCGTCGCACCGTCCTCGAGCAGTTCCGAGAGCGTGTTGCCGAGCAGCTCAGCCTGCGCCAGCGCGGACGTCATGCCCTGGCCGTACAGGGGATTCAGAGCGAGCGCGCTGTCACCAATGGCGACGAAACCCGACGGGAGTCTCTGCATCGCCTCGTAGTGACGCAACTGGTTGTGGGCGAAGTTGTAGGCCGTGACCGGGGTGGTCGCCGGCCGGCCCGACAGCATGTCGTGAACGTCCGGGATCGGCAGTTCTGCCGCGGACGCCATGAAGCCCTCGTGGTCTTTGCGCGCGTACACGCCAAAACGTCCCGACAGGGACAGGAGCCACTGATCGTTCTCGACCGGAAGCAGCGCCGCACCCAGTTTGCAGTGCGGGTAGTGACGAACGATCACCCCCGACAGATCGTCGGGGGGACGCGTGTAGTTGCAGGTGACATATCGAACGTCGATGAAAACCGAAGACTTCCGCAGTTCACCGTACCCGAGATCGCGCAGCCAGGCGCCCGCGCGCGTGCCCCTGCCGCTCGCGTCGACGACAAGGCCCGCGTCGAACGCATGTTCCACACCCTCGTGTTCGCACACGACGCCCGTCACGCGGGACTCCGATCCGGCCAGCCGACGCGCGCGATGGCCCCAGGCAAACGTCACGTTGTCGATCTGCTCCGCGTGGGCGCGCACGTGATGCTCGAGGAATGGCCGGGTCAGCGAGAGCGTTTCCCGGCCCATCGGCCTGCCGGGCACCCAGCCGTCGGCCAGAAAGGAACGCATCTTCGCGCCGAAGTCGATGCTGACGGCGCCCGCGGCAATCAGCGTGTCCGTCACGCCGGGCAGAAACGTGTCGAGCAGGATCGCCGCGCGCGGCTGCAAACCGTGCACGTGGGTGCCCTGCGGCACGCCTCTGCGCGGTTCCGGCGTCTCTCCGGGTATGTCCTTGTCGACAACGACCACGGAATCGAAGTGCCTGGACAGCACGCTCGCCGCGGCAAGACCGGCGATACTCGCGCCCAGCACCACAGCGCGGCCTGAAAATCGTGAGTTGGCGCGACTCAGTTCAGCAACCTCCGTATGCAGACCCGGGACTCAGTGATTCCACCATGCAAGATCAGAAAACGACCGCATGTCGAGTTCGTGCGTCCACGCCGAACGGTGCTGGCTGTGCAGGTGCAAGTACGTGTCCGCGATTCGCTCGGGAAGCATGAGCCCGTCATGGGCGCCACCGCGCTCTTCGCGCATTCGCTGAAACGCCTCTTCGCCCATCATCTTGCCGACCGTATCCGGTGCGTCGACCGCGCCATCAATAAGAATGTGCGCAATGTGGATGCTCTTCGGCGCAAGTTCCGCGTTGAGTGACTGACACAACATGCGCCGGCCCGCCATCGCCGCCGCGTGAGAATGCTGACCGGCATTGCCGCGCACCGCCGCGGTGGCGGAGGTCACGAGGATGGTCCCCTGCCCACGGGCTTCCATGTGCGGCACAACCGCCTGGGCCAACCGGAAGAGCCCGAACGACGCCAACCGCCAACCCATCTCGAACGCCTTGAGGCTCGTGTTGGGCAGGGAACGGTTGCCAATCTGGGCGCCAAGGTTGTAGACGGCCACCTCGATCGGACCCACGTTGTCTTCGATGTGCCGCACCATTGCTTCGATGCTGTTGTCTTCCACGGCGTTGAGGAGTTGGCCTTCGCCGGTGCCGCCGTCCGCTTCGATCTCGCCGACGATACGCTTCAACCCGTCCTCGTCCGTTCGACGCGCGAGGTACGCGTGATACCCCTCCTGGGCGAATCGCTTGCCAACATTGCCCCCAATTCCGGCGCCCGCGCCGATCACCAGACACACTGGTTTCATTTGAATTCTCCTTGTGCGAATACCGGAGGCGCGGACGTCAGTTCCGCTGCGCCTCCTTTGATGCCTTGTGTGCGGCTTTACGGCCGCCCGCCAGCGGATGCATGACCCCGGCGCCAAATGGCCAGACTCCGGAGTCCTGTTTGATGTGCCGGCAGATCTGCTGACCATGCGGCGTGAGTGTTTCCCAGATGTCGTGAGGCATCGACTTCATGAAGTGCCGCTCATCGTGCCACGGCGGGACAAACTCGAGATTCGGGAGGCAGCGAATCTCTTTCGAGAGATTGGGCGTGCCGCTGTGCCAAGCCCGGTGATCGCGAAAGACTCCGGAACCGGCGGGCGCGCCGACCAGCGCAGCAAACCGCATCCAGTCGGGTTCGTCCTCCGGCTTCGGTGGCGAGGCCACGGTGGCGTGGGTGCCGGGAATCTGCCGAATCGGGCCGTTCTCCCAGGTCAGATCGGTCATGACGAAGTTGATCGTCATCGACGGCGGCGTGCGTTCGATCACGAGTCGTTGCGTGCGGAAATCGAGGTCCGCAAACGCCTTGTGGTCAGGAATGTCGACAAGGCCCACGCTGCGGGCGTAGTCGAGGCGCACGTCCGGGTTCGCGCCCATATCGATGCCGTCGGTGTGCAGGTGCTGCATTTCAATCGCGCCAGGTAACGCGAGATCGCCCCCGCCCCCGGACACGAAATAGTCGGGCGAACCCATGATTTCCGTCAGGATGGGCGTGGTCGTCGGCAGATCGATCATCGACGCCCAAACGGGGTCGTGCATCATGTGGCGTGACGCCGAGGCGGTGCCGTAACTGTACCGATGGGGCAGACGGCCTGTTTCGGTGATGTACTTGCGTCCCTCGAAACCGGGAATCGCGAGGATGTCCCGCAGGACCCGGGTGCAGCCCTCGCGGAATCGCTCGAGTGTTTCGGTGTCGAGCAGGTCCTTCACCACGACATAGCCGTCACGGCGGAAGATTCGTGCGATGCGCTTCAGTTCGTGCGGCGCACAGATCTCGATCGCTTTCCAGCCATTCTTTGCGCGGAACTCCTCACGCATTGCGACCACTTCGGGATCGTCATAAACCCGTCGCGACGGCGCGCGCGGATCATGAATCCCGAAGCCGCCGCTCGGCACGATCCTGCCCTCTTCATCGACGGTCTCGTTCGGCGCAGTCTTCGCATCCCAACCGATCGCGGTCTCGCCTACGATGCTGAAGTTCTCCAGCTCAGACCTTTCACCTTCAGGCCTTTCACGTTCAGACATGGCAACTGCCCCGTTGTAGCCGTTTCGTCATCGCGGCGCGTCAGGCCACGTGGCTGTAGTCAATGGGGTCGAGTTTCGGCGTCTCTTCCGCAACAACCTGCTGCATGCCTTCCCACTCTTCCCACATGTTCGTGAGCGCGCGCTTCGAACGCGCCCAGGGATCGTTGCCGTCCTCGTACTCGAGCCATTCACCCATCATCCCCCGGTCCGGATGATCCGACACGCCGGTGACGACCTTGTCCGGCTGCCGGCTCTTGTTGCGGATACGGAAGATCATGTTCTTGCGGGATTCCGTGCCGAACTCGTTGCGCGTCCCGGTATGGGGCATCTGGAAAATCGTGATCGCGCAGTCGCCCGGCTCCATCTTGATCTGCGTCGGTCGCGGCCAGGCCCGACCGTCCGGCGTGCACTCCGGCGCCTCGTCATCGAGTGCGATCAGCTTCTCCTGCACGGCGTCTGGCAGGTAAATGTGCCCCGCTCCGTTCGGTGCGTTGTAGTCGAAGCGCGGCCAACCCGGGCCTTCGGGCCCGACCTTGCCGCTGGTCTCGAGCTGCCAGCGATAGAACGCCTCGAGCACCCGGTGTCCGCCGGGCACAACCGCCGTCTGGCCAACGCCTTCGACGGTCTGATCGTTGAGCGCCACAATGCAGAACGCCGTGAAACTTCCGACGGACAGCGTCATGTCAGGGTCCTGGAACAGCGGGTCGGTGTTGGATCCGATGACGTCCGCCGTGCGCCCAATATCACCGCGCGGACCGCTCGCGATCATGCGCTGATAGATCTCCTCGTGTGTCCCCGTGACCCGTTCCTGAGGAGGTGCGACAGTAAAAAGGCCCTCGGCATGCATGCCGTGCCCGAAATACGGCAGATCCTTCTCGCGATAGCCGAGCGGCGTGAAGTGATCACGCGGCGCGCTCTGCTTCGTCACCCCGACGTGCACCATGCTCGGCGGATCGAACTGTCCCATCGCCTCGTTGAGGATTGGCGTGACCGACGACTTGTTGACGAGATCAGTCAGGGCCTCGGCCTGAGCCAGGCTCTCGCCCTTCTTCGCCGCCGCGATGCGCGCGCGACCGCGATCGACGAGCTCCTGCGGGACGGCGTTCCTGATGACGATATAGCCGTCACGGAAGAGCTGGCGTTTCTGGTCTGGGGTGAGTTCGGTGGCCATCTGTTGTTTTTCCTCCGGTCCTGCGTCGGGCGATTCTAGCAAAAGCGCGTCAGCGGCCCGATATCGGTCACTGGACCCGCAGGGCGCGAAGGCGCAATCTTGGCGTCCCTCACGCACTCCGGAGCCGACGATGCCAGACGAAATGGTGCCGTTCCTCATGGTGGAAGACATTGGCCAGTCGGTTGCGTTCTACGTCGACGGTCTTGGATTCGAAATGGAAGAGTCATGGCGGCCCGGCGGCAATCTCCGGTGGTGCCAGCTTCGTAAGTCCGGCGCCGCGCTCATGTTGCAGGAGCACTCGCACGACTACACACCACAGGCGAAAGGCCGCGGCATGCGCCTTTGCATCATGTGCGACGACGCGCTCGCCTATCACCGGGAGTTCTCGGGACGCGGTATCGAAACTGACGAGCCATGCGTCGGCAACGGCCTCTGGGTGACGCCCGTCACCGACCCGGACGGCTACCATCTGGACTTCGAGAGTCCGACGGATATCCCGGAAGAAACGCGCCTGTCCGATCTCCCTCATCGCGACTGTCCCTGATCCCGCGGCAGTCAACTGCTACAGTCGCCAACCACCTGAAAGACGCAGTCACCCATGGCCATTTCGACGACCGCCAATTTCGCGAACGCACTGCACCGCGGGTTCCGCGCGCCCAACCACTGGTCCGCGGCATCGGAGGCGGAACTCGCGACGCTCGCCTCGACCGAAGCCATCACGGTCCACAACGCGAGGGAGCTCGATCCGTCACCAACGCTGGACGTGCAGGGCTTTCAGCTGGTGAAGGCGCCGTTTGCCGGCGATTTGCTCGATCAGGAGGTTGTCACAGGCGCCTACTACGAGCACTGCCGCGCCGTCCTGCGGGACGTGACCGGAGCAAGCGAGATCCGCGGCGGCGGCCATGAGTACAGAACCGGCTACGGCGGCACCGACGGCCCCCGCCGCGTGCGCCGCACGCCAAACGGCAGCGGCGGCGCGTATGCCCAGGGCATTCATTCCGACATGTGCGCCGCCGTCGAGAAGGCGTTCGCCAAACTGATTCCTGACGAGCGCCACTTCGAGAGCATCAATCTCTGGCGCAGCACCAAGCGCGGGGAGACGGTACAGATGATGCCGCTCGCGGTGTGCGACATGACGAGCGTCGCGCCGCGCGACGTCGTCTTCGGTGACGGCACCAATACCGGCGACATCCGCATGTACCGGAAGGTCGTCGATCAGCGCCTTATCCACTCGCCGGGGCAACGCTGGTATTACTTCCCGGAGATGACCGAGGACGAGGTCCTGCTCTTCCGGCAGTACGACACGCGGCAGCCATCGCTGAACCTGCGAACCGTGTTTCACCAGGCTGTGGAAGATCCGACCATGGCGTCCGACGCCCCGATGCGTTCGACCATCGAAGTGCGCATGCAGGCGATTTACGATCCTGAGACAGACAAGGCCGGTCGTATGGCGCGCTTCCGGGCAGAGATCCCCGTCAAGTACCGTGACGGCAGGGACTGCGATTGGTGGAGCGGGCCCATCAAAGGCTACGTGCCTCCCAACGATTAAGATGAGGTGCAACCGCGCCTGCAAGGAGTCCAGCGATGACTACACACCCCCTTGACCCGGCAACGGCGGACGAAATCGAACGTGCGGTCGACCTGTTCAGGACAGCGCATGGAAGCGATGCCTGGTTTTCATCCTGCGGTCGCGTCGAGCCAGGCAAAGCGGCGCTGAAAGCGTGGCAAGAGGGCAACGACCCACTCCGCGTGATCCGCCTGCTGGGCGTCGATCGGTCCGGCGACGGCGGATTCGAGGCCGATGTTGCCCTCGCTGACGGCAGCGTACAGGTACGGAGACTTCCGCTCGAAACGCAGACTCCGTATGGCTTCGCGGACTTTGCGGCGGCCATCCGTCTCACCAAGGCTCACAAAGGGTGGCTGTCCGCGGCTGAGAAGCGCGGTGTTGCGGTTGCAACCAAAGACGACCTCGAACGCATTCAAATCGACCCCTGGCCCGCCGGCGGCTATCCACACCCCGACATTCCGCAGGGTCACCGCGCGTTTCGCTGCATCGCGTTCGTACGCGACGATCCGAAGGACAACGGGTACGCACATCCGATCCAGGGGCTGATCGCGCACGTGGATGTCACAGCCGGCACGGTAGTGGCCGTCGAAGACTCAGGCGTCGTACCGGTACCCCAAACCCCGGGCCGCTTCGACAGCGCTCATCAGGGCGCCACCCGCGAGGGACTGCGTGAACTTGAGATCACGCAACCGGACGGCCCGAGCTTCGAGGTCGACGGTTATCGCGTGCGCTGGCAGGGATATGACTTCAGAGTGTCCATTCACCCGACGCACGGCCTCGTGCTGCACGGACTCTCGCTCAACGAACGACCGCTGCTGTTCCGGGCCGCACTGTCCGACATGGTCGTCCCGTACGGCGACTCCGACCCCATGCATTCGTGGAAGCACGTGCTTGACGCGAGCGAATACAACCTGGGCACTGCGGTCAACAGCCTCACGCTGGGCTGTGACTGCCTCGGAGAGATTTACTACTTCGATATTCACCATGTGACATGGGACGGCAAGGTCCGTCCGGTCAAAAACGCCATCTGCCTGCACGAAGAAGACTACGGCATTCAGTGGAAACACTTTGATGCACAATCGGAGACAACCGAGGTACGCCGCTCACGGCGCCTTGTGATCAGCTCTGTCTTTACGATCGGCAACTACGACTACGGCTTCTACTGGTATCTCTATCTCGACGGTACGATTCAGATGGAGATCAAACTCACGGGCATCGTTGGTGTCTCGGCGGTCGAGGATCGCGCAGTCAATCCGGAGCAGTCGCCGCTCATCGCGCCAAACATCGTGTCGCCCGTGCACCAGCATCTCTTCTCCTTTCGCCTCGACTGGGAACTCGACGGCGGCACGAACGCACTGTACGAGTCTGAAATCGAGGCTTTGCCGCTCTCCGATGACAACCCGGACGGCACGCAGTTCCGGTCGGTGGCACGTCACCTGACGACTGAATCGCAGGCCATGCGGGATACATCGCCCCAGACAAGCCGAACGTGGAAGGTTGTGAATCCGGAGCGCCTGAACGGCCTTGGCGAACCGGTTGCCTACAAGCTTC
>CEUN01079941.1_pt1 | contig 10933 bp, 10 predicted proteins | sample 361501 | NCBI WGS metagenome assembly CEUN01 (sample SAMEA2622801, study PRJEB7988) | marine metagenome | biome: marine biome (ENVO:00000447); feature: marine epipelagic mixed layer (ENVO:xxxxxxxxx); material: "saline water (ENVO:00002010), including plankton (ENVO:xxxxxxxx)" | depth 120 m | reverse complement strand
TTAAATTTTTTTTTATTCATTAATTTTTCGTTCAGATCATAACCCACAATATTTTCTTTTTTAGAAAGGATTTTTAAAATTGGAAGACCAATTTCACCTAATCCAGCAACAATATCTTTTTTCATTATTATTTTCATTTTTGTATACTAAATTAATCTAATGTAGTATTACTACTCATTTCTTTGGTAATAAATAATCTATACCATATCTCAAATGCTAAAATACCTAAAAATTTGTTTACATATTTTACATCTAACTCTGAAGAATCAATATGTTTTTGAATCCATTCATTATTTATCCATCCATCTTTTACTACTCTTGAATCACAAAGAAATTCTTTACACAATGAATGACCATGAGAATTCCAAAGGTTGATTGTATTAACGTTAAATCCTAATTTTTCTGAAGAGACTAAAGAATCATGCCCATTCTTTTTTAAGATAGAACGTAATGGTAATTTTCCAACATTTGTTATTTCATCGTATTTGTATTTACTTGGAATGTGCGGAGCAGATAAAATTAAATCATCATTAAGAATAGGAGTAAGTAAATTCATTTCAAGAGAATTAATAATTCTTGAATTTACAGGATTAAAATTATATAACAACTTTCCATTATAATCTGCAAGAAATACTTGTTCTAAATTGGATAAATTGTTGTCAAAATAAGTAACTAATTGTTCATGAATTGAATTCCATGAGAAATTAGATTTTTTTGTAAAAATTTCCTGTTGATCAGAAACACGATCTCTTTCGTGACATTCCAAATATGCTTTTGTTTTTTCCAATGGACTTGAATTTTTATTTATTAATGAAAGAAATTTTTTATATCTAAATGTATAACCACCAAAAAGTTCGTCACCACCATCTCCTGATACAAGGAATTTTGAAATAGGTTGTGATGCTTTTGCGACATAATACCAATGTAGATCCCAAAAAGGAAGTTTTATCATACTAATTGCTTTAGGTAATTCAGAGAGATAGTTTTCAAGATTGATTATAGTATGATTTGCGTTGAATGTGTCAGCTATTTTAGATGCATTTTTAGTTTCATCAACACTATTTGCAAATTTTATAGATAAAGCTTCTATTTCAAGCTGAGGTTTAATTTTTCGTAATAATGATAATACCAATGTAGAATCAACTCCACCGCTTAATGCAATACATATTTTTTTATTATCAAATGTACGTAATTTTTGTTCAATATTGTTACAAATTGATTTTTCAATTTGATGAATATTTGGTTCATCTTGTGTAGATTTAAAGTCTTGAAAGTTTTTTGTAGGAAGATTAGGAATTATGGACGGATCATACCGCAATGTTAGAATGTTTACAAGAGATGATGGATTAATAAATTCGGAATTATTATCCACGTCCAAGTCCTCTAAAAATTAGATTTTTATTTTTTGCGTCAAGTGGTTTAATTATTCCTCTAGTATCAATCAATATTTTATTATTCATTTGATTAAATTTGGAAATTTCTAATTTTTTAAATTCATCATGACCTGTGACAATAATTGCAGCATCTACATTTGCGAGTATATTATCAATATTTTTTTCAGATTTAATTCCAAAAACATCAACATCTTTGAAATATGGATCATATATGCATACATTTGCTCCTAATTTATGCAATTTTTTGATAATAATTTCAGCAGGAGTTAATTGAATATCTTTAACATTTGGTTTATACGATATACCAAGAATCAGAATCGTAGATCCTTTGATATTTTGATTACATTCTTGAAATGCATCTAAAGTTAACTCGATTACATGTTCAGGCATTTTTTCATTAATTTTTCGACCTGACTCAATAATACTCAAATTAGAATTTGTTCTTCTTGCAGTATTAAGAAGTTGATATGAGTTTATTGGGAGACAAGGTCCACCTACACCAGAACCGGGATAATGAACTTGGAAATTGTATTTTTTTTGTGCTGCTTCTAAAACTATGTTTGTATCTATTCCTAGTTTTTCAAACATTAATGCAAGTTCACTAATGTAGGCGATGTTGATATCACGAAATACATTTGTTGTTAATTTTACAGCATTTGCAGTTTTACAGTTTGGCATTTCAACTAATTCAACGGAGAAGACAAAATTATAGATTGATTTGATTATTTGTGTGATATTTTGATTTATGCCCCCAACTAATCTAGGTAGATTTGTAAAATCATGTAATATTTCTCCCGGATTTGCATTCTCAGGACATACACCAATAAAGAAATTTTCATTAATTTTCAATCTATTAGATGTTGAAATTAGCGATACCATTTCATCTTCAATAAATCCAGGTTCAATTGTGCTTTCCACTATAACCAATGAATTTGGAGACAGTACTTCGGATAATTTTTTCCCAACATTTCTTAATGCAGAATAATCAGGAATATTTTGTTCGTCCATTGGAGTTGGCAATGATAGTAAAATTAGATCTGAATTTGGTACAGCATCTTCAATATGTGTTGTTGCTGAAAATTTTCTATTTTTTGTAACTTCATCAAATATTTTATCATAGCCAGGTTCATCTTTTAATGGAAATATTCCTGAATTAACACTATTAACTAAATTTTCATTTATATCAACACCTATCGTTTCTAATCCAGATTTTGCAAAAGATAATGCAGTAGGTAATCCTATTCGGCCTATACCAACAACACAAACTCGAAGTGATTTTGAGGTGAGAGAATTTTTTACATTTTCAAGATTATTCATATTTATTTTTAAATTTGACATTTTATCACAAATAGCCCGTATTTTGAACCTATTTTTACCTATTATAATTTTTTAATGAAAGCTATCATACCAAAATGTTAAAAACATAATGATTTGACTAAAAATGGATTTTCGTGACTAAAGTAGTAATTACAGCAGCAGGAAAGGGAACTAGATTATTACCATTTACAAAAGAAATGCCAAAAGAGATGATGCCAATTTTTTCTAAATCTTTTACGGATGAAAAAGTCGTCATGCCATTATTACAGTATATTTACGAACAACTCTACTCTATGAGTTTTAGAGATTTTTGTTTTGTTGTTGGACGTGAAAAAAGATCTATCGAGGATCATTTCACTCCGCATGAAACCTATCTTAGAGAATTGAATGGCGAATACAAAAAATTTATTACAAAATTTTATCAAAAATTAGAAAATTCACATTTGGTATGGGTTAACCAAAATAAACCTCTAGGTTTTGGTGACGCTGTAAAACGTGCTGAAAGATATGTGGGAAAAGAAGATTTTTTAGTACATGCAGGAGATGTTACAATTCTAAGTAATTCAAATCATCCTGTAAAAAGATTAATTGAAATATCTAAGAAGAATCCTGATGCAAAAGCAATTTTACTATGTAAGAAAATTAAAGATTCAAAGAGGTATGGAGTTCCATCAGTTGAAAAATTTTCTAAGAATGCATATACAGTTACAAAAGTGGTAGAGAAACCAGACAATCCTATGTCAAACTTAGGAATTTTACCATTATACTTTTTCAGATCAGACATATTTACAAGTTTAAAGAGAATAAAACCTGGAAAAGGAAAAGAGTTTCAATTGACTGATGCAATTCAAGATTTAATAAAGAATAAACAAAAAGTTCTTGCTATCACATTAAATAAAAATGAGGAGGAGATTGATGTGGGTACAGTTGAATCATTTAAACAATCACAAAAAATTACCTTTAGTAAAGCATGATTCCTGTAAAAAATGGTTGATACTAAAATGAGAGTTGGAATAGTTGGACTAGGGTTTGTGGGACTATCTCTTTCAAGTGTGTTAGCCTCAAAAGATATTTCTACAATTGGAATTGACACTGATAAAGAAAAATGCAAGATGATTGCGTCTGGAAAACCTCCGTTTTTTGAACCAGAACTTGAGAAAACATTGAAAGAAGGATTGTCAAAAAAATTTTTGGTTAGCGATGATTTTTCATTATTATTAGATTGTGAATTAATTTTTGTGACGGTAGGAACACCTCAGAGAGATGATGGCTCTATTGAACTCGGAATAATTAAAGATGCTATAAGAAAAATAAGTCAAATAATTGGCAAGAGTAAAAAATCTCAAACAGTGATTATTAAAAGTACAGTAGTTCCAGGTACAATGAAGAATGTTATTTTGCCAATTTTGGAAAAGGGATCAAGAAAGAAAGCGGGAAAAGAGTTTGGCCTGATATCAAATCCAGAGTTTTTACAAGAAAGTAGTGCAATTAAAAATACAAAATTTCCTCATCTCATAATTCTTGGCGGTTATCAAACACAATTTATGAGAAAATTTGGAAAATTTCTTACAAAAATTCATCCTGACACAAAGATTGTTGTAACTAATCATCAAACAGCAGAGATGATCAAATATGCAAATAATTCTTTTCTTGCAACTAAGATTAGTTTCATTAATCAATTATCTAATATTTGCCAAAAAATTCCTGAAGTAAACATTGATGAAATCGCAAAAACAATTGGATTAGATCCTAGAATAGGACAACAATTTCTAAATGCAGGGCCTGGTTATGGAGGTTCATGTCTTCCAAAAGATATGAAAGCACTGATAAATTTTTCAAATAAAGTTGGAGTTAAACCAGTACTACTTAATGCTGTAGAAGAAATTAATGTAAAACAATTAAATCAAATAATTAGTCTTTTAGAAAAAAAACTAGGAAAGATAAATTCCAAGAAAATAACAATTTTTGGTACTTCATTTAAGCCAAATACAGATGATGTTAGAGATTCAATTTCAATTCAATTGATAAAAAAACTTCTAAAAAAGAAAGCAAACATAATAGTTTTTGATCCGAAAGCTACAGGGAATACTAGAAAAATATTTGGAAAGAAAATATCTTATGCAAATTCTATGAATAATGCATTAGATAAGAGTCAATGTCTCATAATAATGACACATTGGAAACAGTTTGAGAAATTAGATCAAAGATATCTGAAATTAATGAATAAAAAATTAATTATTGATTGTAGGAGAATTTTTACAAACAAAAAATTTGATGCAGAATATATTGCACTAGGTTTAGGAAAATAAAATGAGATATGCCGTTACAGGTGGTGCAGGTTTTGTTGGGAGTAATCTTGTAAGATTATTAGTCAAAGAAGGACATGAAGTTACAGTTATTGATAATTTACATAAGGGGAAGAGAGAAAATTTAGAAACAGTTCTCCATAAAATAAAATTTGAAAAAATTGATGTGAGAGATTTTCATGATTTAGATAAAATTTTGAAAGATATCGATGGTGTTTTTCATCAAGCTGCATTAACGGTTGTTCAAGATTCATTTGATAATCCTGAAGAATACTATGATGTGAATGTTAAAGGAACAGAGAATATTTTTCAATTAGCAAAGAAACATGATTTCAAAGTTGTTTATGCAAGTAGTTCAAGCGTTTATGGACATCAAAGCACTATGCCAGTTAAAGAAAATGCTGAAAGAAATCCAATAAATCCATATGGAAAAACAAAACTTGATGATGAATATTTATTCGAAAAATATTCAAAAATGGGAACAAAAATTATTGGTTTAAGATATTTCAACATTTTTGGGAAAGGTCAGACACTTGAATATGCAGGAGTTATAACAAAATTTTTGGACAGAATTAATCAAAACCAACCTCCAGTTATTTTTGGAGATGGTTCACAAATTAGGGATTTTATTTTTGTTGGAGATATAGTTATTGCAAATTTACTAGCAATGAAAAGTTCAGTATCAAATTCTTTAATAAATATTGGAACTGGAAAAGCAATAACAATTTTAGAATTAGCTAATATGATAATAGAAAGTTCAGGTCAAAATTTGAAACCAATTTTTAAAAATTCTTTGGAAGGTGATATTAAAAAAAGTCAAGCAGATATTTCGTTAGCTATCAATTCTTTAAATTGGAAACCAAAAAAAGAACTTCAGAGTTGGTTAAAAGAAATATTTTCCGAATGAATTTCTAGTAATTTTTGTGTAATTGACAAACCATTAAGAAAAGGACCAGGAATCGGATTAAAACTAAATTCTTCGATATTAAATCTAACAGCATTACCTAATTCGGATAGTTCTTCAGGTATTGTGGAATTTTGATTATTAATAATATTATTAAGAAATGTTTTTACATTTTGATATCGTCTTATACGTAATGATTGAAGTTTTTCATTATCTAATTGTATTGATTTAGAATTATTAATGCTAGAAATTGCATCGAGCATTTTTTTTTCTGCAAGTTTTTTCTTAATTTGAGGTTCAAATTTTGTTGAAGCATAATATAAAAATGGTTTAATATGTTTTTTATTAGATTTTAATAAATTCCAAAATAGACCATTTCCAGTTTTTGATGAGGATTGTATTTTTTGTTCTTCAGAAATTTTTGACTCATATTCAATAATTGTTTTAGATTTTTTATAATAATCAAATACATTTTCCCAGGTCCATTGAGGGTTATTAACTAAAGAATAGATTCCAGAAGAATAATTATTTTCCAGGCATTTTATTATTGCATCATTAATTGTTTGAACATGAACTATATTGGATATTTTTTCTGGTGGTATACTAACTAGTACACGATCATTAGAGAGTATTTTTCTAAAATAATGAGTTCTAGGTTGATTTTCACCAAAGACTTGACTCATTCTAAAAATAAATGCTCTTTTATTATTTTTTTTAGATTCAGATAAAAGTAATTTTTCTAGATGAACTTTTTCTTTTCCATAACTGGATTTCATTTTAAAATTTGAAGAATTAGGGACTATATCATTTGGAAATGCACGAATTGTGCTAAAATAAAATAATATAGAATTAGATTTAGAGAATTTAATTGTATTTTTTATTATATTTTCATTAATTTTTTGACTAGAACGAGTTTGAGAACCTGAATATTTATCAACAGAATATGAAGAGATTATTACACCATCAAGATCATTAAGAGCTGCTGAAGCATCATGTTCATTTGACATATCAGATATTCTACAGTCAAAATTATGATAGTTTAGAAAAAGTGAACCTATTTTGTTACGCACAATTGGAATTAGTTCAACGCTATCTCTTAGTAGAAAACAAAGCTCAGTTCCAACATTACTATTTGCACCAATCAATCCAAGCTTCATTTTTTTCCATCCTTTTGAAGAATATCAGATATTAATTTAGTAGTTGATAATGATGTTTCAAATTCAGGATCTAATTGTGATGATGATATTTTATTGATAAAATCTTTCCATTTTAGATAGTATGCTTGTGGAAAAGTAGATGCAAAATGGTTTTCTTCTTTTAAAATAAATTTTTTGTCAGAATTTAATAGAGAAATTTGAAAAGAAGAATCAGGAAGTTGGTGATTGAATTCTATTTTAATTTTTTCAAATAGAATAGTTATTTTAGGTTCAACACGTTTTATCTGAGTTCCTTGATAGTCAATAGAAAATGAATTTTTTTCCTTTACATTGAATACTATATTAGATTCTAAATCAAAATTTTCTTGCCATATAATATCAACGGAATTTACAGATATGTTTTCAAAAAGAAAATTTAATTGATTGAATGTATGACCGGCAGAATCACGTAAAAATCCACCACTAATTTTTGGATCATTTCTGTATGAATTTTTTGTTATTCCTGTTTTTCCATTAAGTCCACCTTCTACAATAGATATTTTTTGTATTTCTCCAAAGACATGAGATGAAATAATATTTTTTATATTTCGAGTAGTATTGTAAAATATTCGTTCATAATTACAAGTAAATTTTTGAGATAATTCCAATAATTGTTCATGTGATTTTAGATCCATAACAAACGGTTTTTCAGAAAATACATAATTTCCATTTTTAGCAAATTTTTCTAGATAATTTTTTCTTGCACCAACGGGAAGTGCAATCAAAATAATATCACAATCAGGGAAAGAAGATTGTTCATTTAGTAAAATTGATTTTGTGTTATATAATTTTGCAAGTGTACTAGTATTTTTTCTATCTGCAATGAAGTTAATACTTATTTCATCCATACATGACAATAAAGGCAGATGAACTGATGAAGAAATATTTCCTGCTCCAATTATTCCTACATTCATAATTCAGTTAGATCGTTTACTTAGATTAGTGTTTTTACTTATTATGATTTTTTTGAAAGGAATCTTAGAAAGAAATAACTATAAGATTTTTTTGATTGTTTTATGAGTGAAATGAATTTTTCATTTGATCTAAATTCAAATAAAGATAAATTTTTTGATATTTTAACAGATTATCAAAATCTTACAGAGTATATGCCAAGACAATTACAAGAAATATCTATTATAGAAGAAAAAGAGGATTACACCATAATTGAATCAAAAATACTACTAAGAAGCATAATAAAAAAAGAATTTTCTCAGAAATTAAAAGTTCAAATTGATTCAGAAAAAAAAATATTATTGGAGATTTTAGATGGAGTTGCAAAAGGAACTCGCAGTATTATTTCATTTCAAAAACATGAACAAAAAGATATATGCAACATTAATACAAATGTGAAATTAAGTTTAAAAGCTGTAATACTTCATCCCATAATTAAAAAAGAGTACGAGGGATTTTTAACTAAGGTTTTAAGAAACATCATGGGAAAAATAAATGAGTAAAAAAATGACAGAGATGATTAATTGGGAAAAATTAGATAATGAATCGTCCAATTTTAAAAGTAGAAGTCCAACTAAATGGGCATTTGTAGAAGAATTGTTAGATAGAGACTTTTATGAAGAATTACATGATACATACCCAAAATATGACGATACATGGGATGTACAAGAAATTGGAGAGTACGGAAGATTATCTTATAGAAAATTTTGGAAAAGAGATGACGGCAGATATTTTTCAGATGGAAGTCTTAGACAACATGTTCTAATTCAAGAAGAGGATTCCAGATATAGTAAATCATGGAATGAATTTATGAAGATTTTATGGTCTAAAGAATTTATTGAAAAATTGACAAAGATGACTGGAATTGAAGAACTTAATCTAAAACATATGAATTTTATGTATGCCAGAAAAGATGGATTTCAAAATACACACATTCACAATGCAAGTGATAAAACATTGATAGTTTTCGTATATTTTTCTAAGAATTGGAAAAAAGGTGACCCTGGAGGAACATTTCTTTCAGATGGAATAGATTTTGATGCAAAAGGAGAGAAAGATGGAGAATCAAAGATAATTTTTGAACCATATAATTTGGATAATACATCTTTGATAGTATTAGATGGACCGCATGCAGCACATGGTATGAGAAAAATTACAAAAGATGTTGAGAGAAGAGGTATTCAAGTAACATATGAGCCATTCAATACTAAAGATGGATGGTATACTGATAAAGGCAGAAAAGTCTTAGAACCATTAGAACTCTAAAAAAGAGATAATGTTTAAGGTGAAAATTGACGAAAGTTAATACAAAATCATACGACTACATATTATACTTGAATAAATATAAAAAATTAAATTGAAATTATTAATTGGGGCATCAAGTTCAAAGATTTTTCATCTTCAGGAATTTGCAAAGAAATTAAATGAAAAAGAAATAGAAGTTAAAGTTGTTTTTGATGCAGATTATGCCGATGGTTTTCCAAATCGAAAATTTCAAAATGGTTTTCTTCAAATAAAAAATTCAAAAAACTTGTAGATGAGTTTGAACCAGATGTGATTTTTGTTGACAGAACCAGACATTTTGCATTAGAGGCATCAAAAACTAATATTCCATTAGTAATTCACTTACGAGGAGATCATTGGGCCGAGATAATAATGGCAAAAAAGACATTATACAAATCAGGTGGAAAAAGAATTGCAATAAACAAATGGGAAGAGATGGGAGAAGAGTGCTTCAATAACTCTAAATTAATTCTACCAATTTGTAATCATCTCTCTAATATCACTAAGGAACGTTATTCTGGAAAATCAGTTGAAACAATGTATCAAGCAATTAATCCTGAAAATTGGTTTCATAAGAAAGGAATTGAATTAAAACATCCGTGTGTTGGAATTTTACAGAGTGCAACAATCTGGGAAAAAATAAAAGAGATGAAGATATTGCCAGAAGTTTTAGAGAAAATGCCCAATGTTCATTTCTATTGGGCAGGAGATGGAGTCTACAAAGACGAAGTATTGCCATTGTTAGAAAAATATGAGAATTTTCATTGGCTTGGTTCTTTAGAATATCCAAATAAAGTACGAGAGTTTTTGACAGAGATTGATGTGTATGCATTGATTAGTGGCATAGATATGTCACCGCTTACATTACAGGAAGCACAATTAATGGAGAAACCTGTAATAGCAACTAATGTTGGAGGAGTTCCTGAATTGATGAAAGATGGAGAGACAGGTTTCTTGGTAGAAAAAGACAATCCAAAAGATTTGTTGTTAAAACTTTCAATGTTACTCAATAATCTTGAAAACTCAAAAAAAATGGGAAAGAAAGGTAGAGAGTTTATAAAAAATAATTTCAATTTAGATAAAATTTGTAATGATTTTTTAAATCATTTAAAAAATCATGGTATAGGAGACATGTAAAAGTAAAAAAATTAATTCTTTAACAAATTTTCGTAAAATTGAATATATTTTGGCAATATAACATCCCAAGTCATATTATTTTTCACAAATGTATAGCCATTTGCAGCAAGTTTTTCTGATTTTTCTTTATCAGATAATAATTCATTTACTGCCTGTGCCAGTTTAGACGGATTTTCAGGAGGAATTAAAATTCCTGTTTCATTGTTTTTTATTAATTCTGGGATTCCACCAACATTAGTTCCTATTACAGGAACGGTAAGGTAAAATGCTTCTTTAACAGTGGTAGGTAGACTTTCCATTCTAGATGGAACTACAACTACACTAGAAGATTTGATTATTTTCATTGCATCTTCCCAAGAACGATCCGTACAATATACAACATTTCCATTAATTTCTAGTTCTGCATCTTTTAGAATATCAATTCCTTTTTCATAACTATCACGT
>CEUN01141583.1_pt1 | contig 10934 bp, 7 predicted proteins | sample 361501 | NCBI WGS metagenome assembly CEUN01 (sample SAMEA2622801, study PRJEB7988) | marine metagenome | biome: marine biome (ENVO:00000447); feature: marine epipelagic mixed layer (ENVO:xxxxxxxxx); material: "saline water (ENVO:00002010), including plankton (ENVO:xxxxxxxx)" | depth 120 m | reverse complement strand
CCGCCCGACGCCATCACCACGCACACGGCAGTTTTGTTGCTCCAATTCAGTTCAACGTCGCTGAGCCGCCCGTCGATGCTCGCCTCGAATAGATCCACCAGATCATTCTCCAATCGCGGCAAGTAGACCTGTGTCTCCGGATCGCCAAAGCGCGCATTGAATTCCAGCACCTTGGGACCGGAATCAGTCAACATGATACCGGGATAGAGAATCCCTTTGAAATCGATCTCCTCCTCCGCACAGCCTTTCAGCCATGGATCAATGATCGCAGATCCCACAGTCGCCAACTGTTCATCATTAAGAAAAGGTGCGGGCGAGTAAGTTCCCATCCCACCTGTATTCAATCCCTCATCGTTGTCCAAAACGCGCTTGTGATCTTGTGAAGTGGGAAACAACTTCGCCGTCTTTCCATCGCAAAACGCGTGCAACGAAACCTCCATGCCTTCCAACAACTCCTGGATGACAACGTCATCGCCCGCATCACCGAAGGCCTTGTCGACCATGATCTTTTGAATCGCGCCGTCCGACTCTTCGATGGATGTCGTCAACAGGACGCCTTTCCCCAACGCCAATCCGTCTGCTTTCACCGCGCAGCGACCGTTGAGAGATGCTGCAAAGGCCTTGGCTTCATCGGGGTCGCCAAAGGTCCCGGAAGCCGAAGTTGGGATTCCGTGTCGCAACATGAAATCCTGGGAAAACGCCTTCGATGCCTCGAAACGCGCGGCTTTCTGATTCGGCCCCCAAGCGCGAAATCCATTCTTCTCAAACAAATCCACTATTCCCAACGCCAACGGATCATCCGGGGCAACGACCGTCAGGTCTGGCTGATTCTCCTTGGCGAAGTCCAGCATCGCAGGAAGGTCCTTGGCTCCAATGGCCACGCACTCGACCGGCTCGCCGTTGGAAGAAAGCCTTTCCAGACAGATCCCGGCGTTTCCGGGCGCACACCACATCTTCGCTATCTTGGGCGACTGGGCAAGCTTCCAGACCAGCGCGTGTTCGCGGCCACCGCCCCCGACTACCAGAACTTTCATGGACATAGGCCGGGATGGAATCACGCAGACCGAAGCGAAACAAGCGAAGGCTATTCACACCCGCATCACTTGCGCGCCTGGCCATATCGCGGCAAACTCATGGCGTCATGGGCGCCCCCCTCCACTTCTACGTGCTGCAATCCTCCCACTTGCCCTGATTCTCATCGGTTCACCACGAAACAACCAAGCGCAGCCACTAAACCGATTCACCACCAACGGCGCTGCTCCGCCCCGCTACAACGCGTTCAAGGCGGAGGCGGACGCGTGCAGCCTGAGCCTTGCGTTTCAGGGTCTCGAAAACTTCAACCAAGCGGCCAGTGAGATTCGGATCGCCGATGGCCGAATCCGCGTTTGCCCACATTCAGGTCTCATCGCTCCAACACGACAGCAAGCCGAACGTTGCGAGTGACCGCTTGCCCGAGCCCTGGATGATTCAGCTCTTCGGAACGGACAATCCGTCCGCGAGCCCCCTGTTCGCGAGTTCGGCTGTTTTCGACGGAGACGGCATCAACATCCTGGATGAATTCCGAATCGGAACGAATCCAGCGGACTCAGATTCGAGACTGGAAGCCATGGCTGAGAATCAACTCACCAGCCTGCGTTTCGTCTCCACCCCTGGTGAGCTTTATACTGTCGAAACCGAAACCAACCTCCGCACTTGGATTGACGCAATCCTTCCAATCACTGCAAGGGCCACAAATGTGGTCGTCAGCAACTTCATGAATGCGGACGCGGACCTCCGCTTCTTCCGACTGCGATTTCCCGAGCAATCCTGTTACTGCTCGAAGACCCGGTAAAACCTGTTCGACTGGCTGGCAGCATCCGCGTCATCAACCTGGATCTTGCCGGCGTTGATGGTCAACCCGCTCAGGTTGGTCCAGTTCGTCAGATCTGAACTGACCTGCACCATGAAGTTCGCGATATCCCCGGTCGCAAGCTGCCCGCCATCCTGGTCCATGAACAGCAGACGAGCTCCTGCCCCACCGCCAAGGATCTGTGGGAATTCAAGCTGCTGGGCTACGCGGACACGCACCACTGCAGGAACACTCGTCACCGCCCCCCCGGCGTTCGTCACCTCTACCGTGAACGAACCGCCACTCGCACGATTGGCGGTGGTCAGAACCAACGAGGAACCCGTCCCGCCATTCACCGAGTTTCCATCCTTCTTCCATTGATAACCCAATCCGGCCCCGGTCGCGGTGACTGACAACGTCACCTGGGCTCCAGCATTGGTAACCACCCCCGCGGGCTGTCCGGTAATCACCGGCGGTGCCGGTCCGGTTACTGCAGTGACATCCAATGTCGCCCCAAACACAAACTGACGGGCGTTGTTCAGCGCACGAACCGCCAGCGCATACGAGCCGGCACTTGGAGGATTGAACTCAAACGACGTTCCTGAAGCAATCGGGGTGATAATCGCAGTGCCCAAGATGTCGGCATTCGAAACCAACACATCATCGAAATAGAACCCGAAACCCGAGTTGCTCCCCTGGAAGAACGACCCCGCTGATAGTTCAAAAGTGAACCTAACGAGGATGGGCGTTCCTGCATGTGCGGCCAGTGAGATCACCTGTGCCGAGAAAGATGATTCCGAATTCCCATCACCCGTCTGCTCCCAAAGCGTGGTCCACGAGGTCCCGCTATCCGTCGAAATCTCTGCTCGCGCGGTCTGACCGTTGTGGGTCAGCGCCATCCGCTTTGCGAACTGCAACTGACTGCTGGCGGTCGGTCGAAACGTCTGTGGCAACTGGATGATCTCCGTTCCGGCAACCGCAGCGGTATGTGCCAGCCGAAAAGCCGCAGAACCAGAATTCACGGAATCGCTCACCACCGGATCGTAAGACCCGATCTCCAACACCAGTCCGTTCGTCCCATTCTCAGCACCTTCAGCCTGGGTCACAGGAGTCACCGAGACATGCTTCCATTCGTAAGACGTTGCAGCGGTCACCGTAGTGAAGTTGTAGGTGTTATTGACGCCCACCGTCGGAGATGCCGATCCGGAAACGACCGGAGCGGAGAAGACAGGAACAAAGTCCGCTTTGACATTCAGATTGTTGGCGACGGTCACATTGGTTTGGTAATCGCTGAAATTGGCTCCGCTGAATGTCACCTGGTAAACCCCATTGCTGGGCACGGGTACCGCATAACCACCGGCGTCAGCGGTAATCGCAAAAAAACTCGCCCCGGCAACTGCGACGTTAATTCCGCCAAGCCCCTCGCCCGCATCGTATTCCCCGTTCGAATTTAGGTCGAAATACGCAACGCCGGTAATGAACGGCGTCGGATTCTGCTGTTCGCCAAAATTCTGTGTCACCAATTGCGGACCGACGCTCGTTTGATTGGAGCCGGTCTTGGAATCGTTGACCACTCCGATCCCGATCTCCCGCATGTCCACATGGTGAATCGTGTTTCGATGCCCCGGCGGATCCTGCATGCCGTTCGGCCCATTCCCCCAGTCGATCTCAAACCCCGCGTGCCCGTGAACCGCACTTCTCGCAAACGAGAACACGTTCTCCCCCCACCGTTGCCAGATGTAGCCCGCATCAGTCAGGCGATCCCCGGTGTCGGTCCCATCCGTGCCCGTGTGCCCTTGGAAAGTGTTCGTAAATTGATCTCCCGTGTGCCGACGCGCCGCGACGATCATGTTGGAATTCATCGCCAATGGTTGAGCCACCGGATACGCGGAGATGGCCGCATGAAGAACAGTCGTATTTACATTGAACTGGTTCATCGCGCTTTGGACCTGCGGATCCGTATGAATCGCCATGCGTGTGGCCTCGCCAGTCGGATCGCGGCGCGCGCGGTTGATCAACTCCAGGTAGTGCTGCTCGTCATCCGTCGGCTGGCCGATGGAATACAAAGTCGGCGCAGCTCCCTGCGGCTGAAACCCTGCTGCCTGCCTGGTTGGTGCACGTTCCTCGATCGCCGGCGGAGTCGGCGGTGCGGGAATCGTTGTTTCAGGAATGACTTGTTGCGCTTGCGCAGCGGGGAGCAAAAGAAAGACCGAGAGTGCAGTATGGCTGTGATGCATAGCTTGGCGTTAAAGAACGGTGTGTACCCGCGAAAAAGGTGGCAGATCCCGCACCAGTCCGCAATCCGGCAATTCCCCCGAATCACGTTGGAAAAGGCACGAAGTCCAGACCGTGTTTTGGGCTTGTGGATTGCGCGTCCCTTTACACAAACGCTGCCACGACATAATTTCGTCCGCTTGAGCGACAACAAGAAAACACGTGTGCTGGTCGGAATGAGCGGGGGAGTCGATTCCTCGGCAACGGCCGCAGCATTGATCGATGAGGGCTACGATGTCGTCGGCGTTACCCTCAAACTCTGGCCCCAGGACTGCGTCAACCGCGCCGAAGACAAGTGCTGCGGGCCACAGGCGGTCATGGACGCCCGCTCGGTCTGCGACAAGCTGGGTGTTCCTTACTACTTGATCGATGAGGCCGAGGATTTTCAGAAAGAAGTCATCAACTACTTCGCCGAAGAATACAAAGCCGGACGTACGCCCAATCCCTGTGTGATGTGCAACGAACGCCTCAAATTTGGCAACCTCATCCGGCGCGCCGATCAACTTGGCGCGCATTACATCGCGACCGGACATTTTGCCCGCCTGGAACGAAGCGCCGAGGGACGCACCCTGCTCTATCGCGGCAAGGATCCGCGCAAGGACCAAAGCTACTTCCTGTTCTCACTCAAGCAGAAGCAACTCTCACGCGCCATGTTCCCGCTCGGCGAGAAGAACAAGACCGAGGCCCGTGACATGGCCCGCGAGTGCGAACTCAAGACTGCGGACAAAGAAGAAAGCATGGAGATCTGCTTCGTGCCGGATAACGACTATGGAAACTTCCTCCAGAAAGCCGACCTCGTTCACAAACACGCCGGAGATATTATGCACGTCGACGGACGCAAACTCGGCACACACGACGGAATCGAATTCTACACCATTGGACAACGCAAGGGCCTCGGCATATCGCACCCAACCCCACTCTACGTCATCGACCTCGAACCCGAATCAAACCGCGTCATCGTCGGTGATGCCTCCATGCTCGAAGGCAACGAATTCATCGTCGAACGCTGCAACTGGATTCCTTGGGACGATCCCCCCGAGTCCATCGAGGTCACCGCGAAGATCCGGTACAATCATCCCGGTGCAGAAGCTACCGTGACCCCGCTCGACGACTGGCGAGCCAAGGTGAAGACCCACTCCATGCAACGCGCCATCACCCCCGGGCAAGCCTGTGTGTTTTATCAGGATGACCTGGTGGTCGGTGGCGGTTGGATTACCAAGAAGATTGAGTAGAAGATTGGACGCGCCCTCCGCAGAAGGACTCAGCCCTTGGCAGGCTTGCGGTGGATTGGCCTCTTGGTGCATTCCAGTCACGCCCTGGCGGCATGCCAAGGCACGCGCGGATCAGGCGCGCCAGCACCCATCGTCACCTAGGGTATGTTCGAAAACCTACCCACCGTCCAATTGATAAAGTTTTTCCTCCATCGGCAATGAAATGACAGTTTGCCTGGTTCTTAATCATTGTCTTAACTCCTTGTCCTCATCTCGGATTCGTGAGGGAGATTGAGACAAGGATGAAGACCAGCCCATCAATATGCGTATGACGCAACACTAGATCGCAACCGCTGCCTTGATGTGCGGATGGGGATCGTATTCTTCCAACTCGAAATCCTCGTACACGAACTTGTGAATATCCTTCACGGCGGGATTGATCTTCATCTTGGGCAATGTCCGGGGTTCGCGAGAGAGTTGGAGTTTCGCCTGATCCAGGTGATTTGAGTACAAATGCAGATCACCAAAGGTATGGATGAACTCACCGGATTTGAGATTGCAAACCTGAGCGATCATCATCGTGAGCAACGCATAGGACGCAATGTTGAATGGGACGCCAAGGAACAAATCAGCGCTTCGCTGATAAAGCTGGCAGCTGAGCTGCCCCTCACGAACATAGAACTGAAAGAAAGCGTGACAGGGAGCCAGGGCCATCTTTGGAAGATCACCGACATTCCACGCGCTTACGATCAGTCGGCGACTGTCTGGGTTGTTTTTGATCTGCTCGATCACCTGGTCGATTTGATTGACCCCGTCACCATCCGGCGTCGGCCACGAGCACCATTGACGGCCGTAAACCGGTCCCAGTTCGCCGTCTTCATCCGCCCATTCATCCCAGATGGATACCTTGTTGTCGTTGAGGTATTTGATGTTGGTATCGCCCTTCAGAAACCAAAGCAGTTCGTGAATGATCGATCGCAGATGCAGTTTCTTCGTCGTCACGCATGGAAACCCTTGGCGCAGATCAAAGCGCGTTTGAGCCCCGAAAACCGAATACGTGCCCGTGCCCGTCCGGTCATCCTTGTATTGTCCCTTCTCCAGCACCAGCCGGAGCAGATCGAGATACTGAACCATTCGCGACTCTACGCAGTGGCCGACTTGGTCGTCGAATCTTGGTTATTAACAGGCTGGGCTTCATCCGGGTCCTTCGGTGCATCCGATGGTTTGGCGACCGAGGTAAAAGTCTTCTCCTTCGCCCCCCCCTCGATCTTCTCCGGCTTCCTGGACTCGTTCGGTTTCTCAGTCTTCTTCGCGACGTGCACCTTCTTGAAATCGATCTTTGCGGCTTCCTCATCCAAAATCACCGAGAAGATCCGGCGAAGAGATTTCTTCTGGCGGCTAATCCAGAACAAGGTCAACACCGGGGTCAGAAAGAGCAGATGCCAGTTGCTGAAACTGTCAGTCGTGTCCGCAGCGACGAGGACTGCGAGCAACAAGGTGACTCCGAACACGAGTTTGCCAAGGACACTCGCTTTGGTGTCCATCCGGCACTTCAACAACTGGCCACCACCACGATGCCATTCAGCCACGGTTCGCAGCTTGAGCTTGCACCAGCGGCTCCCCAACAATTCGAGGTCAAACTCACCCCACCCCGAATCGGGATGGGCAACCCACTCCGCCTGATTGAGACGCTCCAGCAATGCATCCAGAAACTGGGAGCGGGCGACAGGCTTCTCCGTCCAGTAAAACGCCAGATCAAATTCATCCCGCTTCGATCGCAGAGCCTGGGAATCCAGGGTCTCGCGTTTCGACAGGGGTGTCTGCCGCCAGATGAATCGTTCGGTATGACGCGACCAGCTGCGCACCAGCGGTTGAAGAAAGTACATCAGGCCCACCGATGTGCGGGACCATCGCCGGAGCTTCTGCGAAGGAATATCCGCCTTCCATGCGGCGAGCACGCAGACCCAGAACCAGATGCCAATGCAACCGAGACCGGCAATCGTCAGAAGCAACTGGTCGAGCACATGGCCTGTGAGGAGCAGTGGAAGAGTAAGAACCAGCTGAAGTTCCGGAGACGCGAAGCGTGCCAATGTCCAGTCCATTGCACGGGCATAAATGGACTGGAACATTCCCTCACCAAAGCGTCCACGATAGATCGTCGGGTTCGCGTTGGACATGCTTAGTGGTGAATAGATCCGGCCCCGCCAATGTCCCCCGCCCCAGGCGTTGAAGTAGTCAGGGTGTCTTCGCATCAGAAGCACTTCAGCCTCGCCATAACCGGACTGCTGTTTCAGATACGCCACGACCGTCGCACGCCGGTAATGCCAGACGAATCCGGAGGAGTTGAACCCGATCTTGTGCCCGGCCTGCTGGAGCCGCCAGCAGATATCCACATCATCGCCCGCCTTGCGGAAGATCGGATCAAAGCCCCCAATCTCCTCCAACACGCTCTTGTAGAATGCCATGTTGCAACCGGGAATGTGCTCCGCCTCACGTTCGGTCAGCATCACGTGAATCGGACCACCCGGCGAAGCCATCACCACTGCTGCGATCGGCGAATCATCCGGCGGAAGGAAATTGTGTCCGCCCATTGCCTTGAAGTCGCTGTTCGCCAAATCTCCAACGAGATAATACAGCCAGTCTTCATCGGCGCGACAGTCATCATCGGTGTAGGCAACGATTTCCCCGGTCGCGGACTCCATGCCGGTATTACGCGCAACGCTCAACCCAAGGTTCTCCTGCCGAATATAACGTGCATACGGAAACGCCTTCGCAACTTCCGGAACTGTATCCGTCGAACCATCATCCACCACGATGACCTCATAGTCCGGGTAGTTGAGCTGTTCGAGCGACTGAAGACATTTCTTCAAGGTTCGCGAACCGTTGTAGGTGGCGACCACCACCGAAACCTTCGGCACGGCATGAAGTTCGAAATAAGGTGCCACTCCAAACATGTCCTTCACCACATGGTAAGCGGGCTTGGGCTTTCGTTCCTTGTCCACCAGTCCGAACGACCAATCAGTCACCGGCCCATCATTCCTGTGCCATTCGTCGGTATAACTGAAAACACAGATGCCTGTGAGCCCGCCGCGAAAAGCGGACTCAATCTGCCACGCAAGAATCTCCGCCTTCGCCTCATCACCCTCGCTTTGTGAATCGATTCCAACTTCTCCAAGCAGCAAGGGCCTGGTGTCGGCGATCATCTGAAGGTGTGAGAGGTATTGTTCATAAGATTTCTGCTGATGCAGATAGACGTTGAACATCACGAAGTCCACCCGGCTGGCGGAAAGGTATTCCGTCGGCGGAAAGTTTCCGAAAGTTACCAGACAGTTTGAATTGACGCCTTTGGCGACATCCACCAGCTCATCGATAAACTGCCCGACCTCTTCCTCTCCGTGCCAACGAACAATATCCGGGGCAATTTCATTGGCCACACTGAAAGCAAACACCGCCTCATGATCTCCTGCTGTCTTTACCGCATTACGAACTGCACTTCGTGCGTCGTCATGGGTCTTCTTCGTATCCAGGAAACAACCGGTCTGCCACCAGGGAACATCGATGAGGAACCGCAATTCATGCTTCAGTCCAAGGTCCAGCAGCCAGACCGGCGGGACATTGTAGACGCGCAACACGTTGGCCCCCAGCGAGACAATTTGTTCGAAGTCCCGCTCCGCCTGTTCCTTCTCCGGAAACGGATCGCCCGCAGCATTGGGTGCAAAAGGACCATAGGTCAGTCCCTTGACGTAGAACTTCTTCTCGCCGAGGCGAAAGAACTTCCCATCGATCGTCACCCTTCGCTTGTCCTGCGTGGCTTCAGCCATGAGAGGCGGGATGGTTCACCATAGTGGGACGTCAGGCAATGATGATGTAGTCAATTGGTAGTCGGGAGACGGAAGTTGGAAGATAGGAGATGGAGGAAGTGCAGATGAGCAATTCCACCACCCAATTCCTATCTTCCATCTCCCAACTTCCATCTCTTACCCTGCGCCATGCCTGAGCTTCCACACACTCATTCCTGCTTCGTCTGCGGGGAAAAGAATGTCCACGGATTGCAGCTGCGGTTCGAGACGGATGGCGAAGCCGTGCGAACTTGCTTCATCCCACAAGCCGCGCACAGCGGTTTTTTGAACGTCACGCACGGTGGAATCCTGGCCACGGTTCTCGACGAAATCATGGTTTGGGCATGCGCAGTTGGAACAAAACGCTTCGCTTACTGCGCCGAAATGACTGTGCGGTTCCGCAAACCCGCCACGCCGGGAAACGAATGCTCTGTCATCGCCAGATTGGACGAAGATCGTCGGGGGAAAATCTATAAGGCAAGCGGTGAGATTCTGGACGGCGACCACAACATCCTGGCTTCCGCGACTGGGAAATACCGACCGATTGAAGTTTCAGCTGTCGCGGGAATGCTGAGTGATGTTGTTGGCGACGTTTCCTGGATTGAAGGGGCAGGCGGCTGAATTCAGATTTCACGGGCAGCGCCAATGGGCTTGATCAGCGAACACTCGAGTTTCAGCCCGGTGTGATCGAAGAAGTGTTCGGTCTGCGCTTCGAAAAACCGCTGGATGCCGCTCGAAGCCACCAAACTGATCGAACAAGAGATCTGCTTCTGGCGAAGTCAGACCGGCGTAGTTCCGGGCAGAAACGTGGCTCCTCACTCAACCATGCTCCCACCTTGATCCTCGGATGTTGCCGAACGATTTCCACACGGCCATCCGTGCGCGGCACCTACGCCAGGTCCACATGGCGATCCACCGAGATCGATGAAATCGGACCTTGTTGAGATTCACCACGTCGCCCCTGCAACTCCAGGCGGCACTCGAATCACACATGGAGGCGCATGCGCAAACGCGCGAGTAAAGAGTTGCCTGACCTCCGACCCCGGCATTGCGCCGTCAAATCATCTGGTCAAACGCCCGAGCCAGATCGAAGTCTTTTTGAGTCAATCCCCCCTCGCTGTGCGTAATCAAAGCAAGTCGGACCTTGTTCCAGCGAATATCGATATCCGGGTGATGCCAGGCCGCTTCCGATTTCTCCGCGACCTGATTCACGAATTTCATCGCTTCAACGAAATCCTTAAATTCGAACACCCGAACGATGTTCTGGTCGTCCAGTTTCCATTCATTGAGAGAGCGGAGTGCGTCACTGATCTGTTCGTCGGAGAGAAGAGCCATACCTCATTGAAGATCGGAATTACCCGGATGGCAATGCCTGGAGAATAACCGCGCATGCGCATGGCACAATCCACATGTTCCACGGCAACGGGGCCAGCAAACAAAGCCTGCTCCCGGCAGCCAAGATCCTGCATGGCCTGAACTGGGTTTGCGCACTCGTGGATTTTCACGGAAGCGGTGGTTCTGCAGGACGAACAACGAGTACCGGTTGGCACGAAGCCACCGACGTGGTCGCGACCTTCGATCAGTTCAACGGTGAAGTTCCCGGCGGCCCAACCGCCCTCTATGACGTCTCCCTCGGAAGTGCGGCATTCTCCGGGCGCTGCACACGGACACTATCAAGCCAGACGGAGTCATCCTGGAACTTACCTTTGATCGATCGATCAGTGCAGCGCGACAGCGATTTCACGCAACGGGCCTGCCATCTTGGCCGATGGCCGACCTGCT
>CEUN01178014.1_pt1 | contig 10947 bp, 8 predicted proteins | sample 361501 | NCBI WGS metagenome assembly CEUN01 (sample SAMEA2622801, study PRJEB7988) | marine metagenome | biome: marine biome (ENVO:00000447); feature: marine epipelagic mixed layer (ENVO:xxxxxxxxx); material: "saline water (ENVO:00002010), including plankton (ENVO:xxxxxxxx)" | depth 120 m | reverse complement strand
CCACCGCTAGGTCGAAAACTGCCGCTCCAGGAATTCGATAACCAGTTGAATACTGCCGTGCACCGGCAGGTCATTGTGCCCGGCCTTTGGTAGATATGCGGCTTCCTTGGGATCGTTCGCGGCCGCGAATAACCGACGTCCCAAGCGAATCGGGACAATTCGATCGCGTTCGCCGTGCACGATAAATAGAGGTGAGTGTATGCGACTAATCTTGGAGATCGAGTCGTAACGGTCCTTCAGCAGCCAACGGACTGGCAGGAACCAATAGGCATCCGCGGCAACGTCTACGGCGGATGAGAACGGTGCCTCGAGAACCATGGCCCCAACTTCGAATTCCGTCGCCAGTTGCACGGCGATCCCGCTCCCCAGAGATTCTCCAAGTAACACCACTCGGTCGAGAGCTATACCCCGATCCTTCACGAACGCCAGTGAGGCCCGGCCGTCCTCGTACAGTCGCTGCTCTGTTGGATCGCCTGGATTGCCGCTATATCCGCGATACTCCACCAAGAGCGCGCCGAAGCCCTTATCGAGATAGGGGCGAATTCGCCCACCCCGAATCGCGATGCCGCCTCCATTTCCGTGGAAGTACACGATTGTCGGACGCGCGACACCATCGGTGACAACCGGAGCCTTGTACCAAGACTTGAGTTCGAGCCCATCCGCTGTGCTCAACGTCACGACGTCCATGTCGGGAACACCGGCCTGCGCGGGGGTCGACATCGACCGCGCCGGAAAATACATGATGCTGCGCTGCAGCAGATACATGGCAGAGACGAACAGCGCATAAGCCGAGAGGGCATAGATCGCCGTGCGCCACATCATCGTCTGCCTCCGGCGGTGGTCCTTCCCAATTCAGAAGACAATCATCTGGCGTATGGTCGCGCCATCCGCCAGCCGATCGAAACCTTCGTTAATCTCATCGAGCGTGAGTTGTTCGCTGAGAAGACTGTCCACGGGCAATATGCCCCTCTGATACAGCTCCAGATATTGGGGGATGTCGCGAACCGGCACGCTGCTGCCACCATAACTACCCTTGAGGGTACGCTCCTCCCCTACCATCATAACGGCCGGCACGGCCAAGTGAGTATCCGGGTGAGGCAACCCTGCCGTTACCGTCGTCCCGCCCCGCCGTGTAATATCCCAGGCCATCTGTAAGGCCGGACCGGCGCCGGCGGTATCGATAGCGTACTCGACCCCTCCACTCGTCGCGTCCCGAACGGCTTCCACACAGTCGGCATCTCCGGCATTGAAAGTGTCGGTGGCGCCGAGCTGCCGCGCGAGCGCCAGTTTGTGATCGAGAATGTCCAACGCAACAATCCGGCGCGCACCGGCGAGACGTGCACCAAGTATGGCATTGAGCCCCACACCGCCCAGTCCAATCACCGCCACCGTCGAACCGGCCTTCACGCCAGCTGTGTTGATAACGGCGCCAACCCCGGTCATCACCGCGCAGCCAAACATCGCCACTTCGACCAACGGCAGGGATCGTTCAACCTTGATCAGCGAGTTGCGCGCTATGACGGCGTACTCGGCGAATGCAGAGATCCCGATATGGTGGTGGATATGCTTACCGTTTCGGTGGAGCGCGAACTTACCCGAGTAAAGCGTTCCGGCGGTATTCGCACTCACCCCAGGTTCGCAAAGCATGGGACGACCACTGGCGCAGGGCACACAATGCCCGCAACTCGGGACGAGGGTGGAAACCACATGGTCACCTGGCGCCAGATCCATCACGTTCGGACCAATTTCAGCAACAACTCCAGCCGACTCGTGCCCGAGCGCCATGGGCGTGGGCCGCGGCCTGTTGCCATCTATTACGGAGAGATCCGAGTGGCATAAACCCGATGCCTTGATTTCGACGAGAACCTCACCGTCACCCGGCGGATCAAGTTCGAGCTCTTCGATTTGCAGTGGACGTGTGTCCTTGTACGGACGGTCCATTCCCCTGGTATCGAGTACGGCCGCTCGTATTTTCATCCCCAGTCCCTTCAAAGCTTCTTCAAGTACCCGGACGCCTGACCGGTCCCAACGGTGCCGCGGCACAAATCCTGTTCGCGAGCCAGATACTCAGCGCGGCAAGAGAGATTCCAACTGGAAGATCAATAAGATAATGCCATTTTGACACGACAGCTTCGATGACGATCCAAGTAAACAGGATTACATAAATGGAAAGCAGAACCGATCGACTGCGATAGGCATACCACAGGAAAACCCAGGCTGCCCCCACATGGAGCGAAGGCATCGCCGCGAGCCCCGCGTTGAAATAGGACACGCCATGCTCGCCGAGCCACGGCGCACCATTTGCGACGAGTTCGTTGTATGCCGCCCACATCCCGTCTTGCTGCCTACTGGCCAGCGCATTCTCTCCACGCAAATAGATGAACGGCCCGACAGCCGGTGCGATCAGGTAGCTCAGCGCTCCCAAACACTGGTTGATCAGTGTCGCGATCAACACCTGCCGGAAGAATCCACGATCGATAACGCAGTGATAGGCGAATGCGGCGAAAAACATCCCGACAAAGGCCCACAGATACCAAAGATCAACGGCGAACGCGTGCTCGGCAACGAAAACCCGCACGGTAATGAATACGTCGATGAGGGGCTGCACGAGTTCATCGGACTTCTGATAGAGCTCATCAAATCGGGCGGGATTAATGAGCGGCACCCACATCTTGACGTGGAAATGGAGCCACATCACCACGACGAATGTCCCCAGATAAATGGAATTGCGTCCGAGCTCACGCCACATGTCTGTCAAAGGGTCGGTACCGCCAGAGAGCAAGCACGCGAGGAATGGCAAGGAGAACCAGACCGTGGCAAAGATCACCGGAATGGCATAGCGGAAGCCCAGATAGTAACTGATCCGCCCGTCCGGAATCACAAATCCCGTGTCCAGATAGAGTGCTAAACCCACCACAATGGCTAGCATCGCACCGGCGATTATCAGTTCCGGGTATCGGAGAATCAGTGCGATCAATGGATTCCGGCGCCTTTGCGGGCGCCGGCCACCGACTGCGTCAAATATGTTTCCCAATCGCGCCATTAGATCCGTGACGTAGTTTATCGAACGACTTCGAACAGGGAATACGTCGCCGCTAGCGTTTCCGATAGCTGTATCGGTCGTAGCCAGGCTGGCACGGACTGACCGAGCAGCCTGTCATATATGGTCATACCCGAACCCTCTCCCCGATACTGCTCCGCCTCATTGCCCTGCCGACACAGCAACACAAGATCAATTCTGCGTCGTTCGATGATATCGCGTGCCTGGGCTTCATCGGTAGCTGTGAAAAAGCCGTAGGTATCCAGTATGCCGCTGGTGTTTCGTTGATAGGGTGTCGCAACGACAAAGTGTGGCGATCGGTAAGCGATCTCCGGTCCATCGAACACAAATGCCAGCACCCGGCGAGGTGCACGCGCCAGGTGGGGATCCGAACCGAGATACGTCGCAACGCCCGTGGGGGAGCAAACATTTGGGCGAAATCCTGACGCGGCCTCCAGACGGTGAAGCAGTGCCCCAATTACGAGAAATGTGCAGGTGAAGACCACGACGACGCCTGCGCGGGAAACAGCCACCAGTGCCGCGGAGGCACCGAAGTCTGCGAACATCTTTCGAAGTCCGTCGAGCACGATGCCCATCAAAACGGCATAGGGGATCACCAGTAGGAGTTCGGCATAGGCCGCCCATCGCGCCTGGTACAACGTCAACGGAACGTATGCACAAGTCGCCAGGGCAATGAGTATCCAAGCCTGACGCTGGGATCCCTTCTGATTCAGAACGATCCAAACCTGTACCGGCAGCCCGACGATTGCGTGGCCCAAAAGAAAAACAATCTCGCGCGCGGTACGCAGGGGGTGTTCAGGCGATATGAGAGGTCGCACTTCCTGCACCCTTTCGAGCCAAACAGTAACCACCCGGGGATCCACATCGACATACGGTCCATCGAAGAACTGGGGGAAGATCAAAGCGACCATCCCGCATCCAAAGAACGCCCCTGCCACGGTCACGGCGAGACGTCGAAATTCCTGCGACCATGTAGGGAATCGCCCTTCCATGACGGCCACTGAAGCGAAGAAAAGGGCTGGTAGACCAAGTACGAAGACATGCACGATCGATAATCGGTCATACTCTACAACCAACAGCGCATTAGGGGCGCGCTCCACCACGAGTCCGATGATTACGACCAACCACAGGCAAAAGGACAGGATGGTCAAACCGCGAGTCCCCGGACGATCTCTGGCTACCCACGAAACAGTCAGAGACAACAACACGACTGCGATCGCCACGAGAGCCTCAACACTGACCCACACCGAGAGAGCAGCCGCAAGCCCGGTAGCGATCAAGGGTCCTCGATCAGCCTCTGCCGTCAGTGCGCGAACGCCGGTTCCCAGAAGGACGACAAACAATAGGAGGATGAGTCCGTGGTGATCGGCTCGTCCAATTCCGAAGTAAGCGTGAACAGCGGGAAGAGCCAGCACCAGCACGCCAAAGTACGGAATATCCTCTCTGCGTAGGAGTGGCTTCACCGCCCACATCAGAGCGGCCAGCGTCATGACGAGCAAGACCGGATTGATCAACGCACCTGACCAATAGAGGGCGCTGTTGATCGAGGTGAATGGCACCAGCGGCAAGGCGACAGCCAGCAGCAACAAATCGAAAGGCCGGGTCCAATGGAGTGTGGTTCCGTAAGGTACGTTGGCGCGCACCGCAGCATCGTCATACCACCCCCCTCCGTCGGCCAATGCTTCGACGCGCGCAAGACGCGTGTAACCATCGGCATCCAATAGCTGACGATTCTCCAGCATCCCGGGATTTCGCCACACCATCGCGACCTGCAGAAGGACCAGCAGGAGGATTGGGAACAGCCAGAGTGGCTGAGCATTCTGCCCCAGGGTCTGGGGAGCGGACTGGGAGGGCGTCATGCCCGTTAACGTTCCTCGTGGAAGTCTGATTCTGTATTGACCTCCCACACCGCCTCTTTGGCCATCCGTCCCGACGATATGTTGTCTACAGCAACCATGGCCGCAAGCATGGAATGATCTTGATTGTTGTATCGGTGCATACCATTTCGGCCGATGAGGAATAGATTTTCGAAGCCGTCCACGTAGGTGCGAATGCGGTCAAACCTCTCATAGCCCCCGAAATAGGCCGGGTAGGTCTTGGGCATGCGAATAACCACACTGGTCAACACATCCTCAGGATCGGCAAGACCGATCTCCTTCAATTCCTGCGCTGCCAGCGCGGCAAGTGTTGGATCATCCTTGACCCACAACGCGTCGCCCTCGTTGCAAAAATACTCGAGGCCGATCCACACCGTGTCCGGGTCTGCCACCATGTACGGGCTCCAGTTGTTGAAGATCTGCACTCTCCCGACTTGTACATGAGGTTCTTGAATATAGATCCAGTTGCTCGGAAGCGCCTGTGCCAGCTTGCTCCCCGTGGTACCTCCATCGACCGTCACCTGGCTGAGGAGAAGCCCCACGGTAATGAAATCGCGGTAGATGAGGCCGTCAGCAATGTCACGAATCTCGTCCGGCGCACTGGGTTCAAACCCGGCAATCAAGTCGCACACGGGCATCGTCGAGAACACAAAGTCGCAAGCAGCTTTCTCAACGCTACCATCCGCGCGCTGCATGGAAACGGCTCGAACTTCTCCACGTTCGTGCTCCAGCGAAACTGCACGGGTATTAAGGTTGATCTCACCGCCCGCAGCGACGACCCGTTCGGCAACGCTTTGCCACATCTGCCCGGGCCCATATTTGGGATAAAGAAACTGTTCGATAAGACTGGTTTCCGTTTTCTTCTGGGCGATCGATTGAGACACTGAACGCATCCGCGACACCGCATGTGTCAGCACCGCTCCCAACGAAAGTCCTTTGATGCGCTGCCCCCCCCATTCAGCTGGAATATCGGAGCATGCAACACCCCAGACTTTCTCGGTGTATGACTTGAAGAAGGTCAGATATAGCTCCCGGCCGAACCGATTGATGAGAAAGTCTTCGAGACTTAGCTCCGGCCTGTGCCGCGATATTTGAGCCTTCAGATAAGAAGCGAGTATTCGAGCGGTCGCAGTCCAGCCCAACTTCCGCAACGTTGTGAGTGAGAGGCTCAGCGGATAATCAAACATCTGCCCGCGGAAGAGAATTCTCGAGTCTCTGGAGCGCACCAGCATGACGTCGTCATCATCGTCGGGGTCGGGTCCATCGGGCGGAAGATCGATCCATCGCCGCCTGTTCTGATAGGTCACCTCGACCCTACTGTCTCCGGAAGGCGCTCGCTGGAGCGGTAGAATATTCTGCCACCACTTCATCACGCGATCGGATTTCGAAAAGAACCGGTGTCCACCCAGATCGATCCGGTTACCGGCGTGTTCTACGGTTCGGGCGATACCGCCCACGATACTGTCGGCCTCTATGACAACCGGCCGAATGTCGGTACGCTCGAGAAGCTCATACGCGGCGGTAAGTCCCGCGGGTCCGGCGCCGATAATGATCGCGGTCCGTTCTGTCATTGCGGATGAGGCAGCTATAGAGCACCAGCTTGATTTGTTCGCCGCATGGGTCCAGATCCGACTGCGGTGCCGGCCCATTCATGCCGGCGGTGCCGAAATCTCTCCAGCCTATTCCGCGCCCGCCTCAAGCCCCGCAGCTTGCTGCGATGGCGCTCGGCTCGACTCGTTGCTGAACCAGCCCCGAATTCGCTGACGGAACCGACGCCACTTGCCGCGGCGCAGAGACTTATGGAGCTCCATGAAATAGTACATGTGCTCCTCCTCGATGTGATGGCGCGTCGACTCTTTGTAGTACTTTGCAATGAACGCTTTCTTTTTCTCAATGTCCCGGAGCATCTCCTCGCGTTTCGGCATTATCGCGTTTCCAAGAATGAACTCCCGAACCCAGCGCGCCTGTTCCTCAAAGCTCCAGTTGAGGGCTGTTGTCGTCATGATCATGCCGAGAATGTAGAGACCAGGCCAATCAACTGGAACGATTCGCTTGTAGAGCTCGACGTTATTGTCGTCGATCGGGACGAGCCTCTCCGAGAGGAATGGGAGATCAATCAGGTAGCCGGTACACGCCAGGAGAACATCAAACTCCTCGGAAGTACCGTCCACGAAATGGATAGTTTTGCCATCGATTTTCTCGATCCCCTGCTTTACCGCCACCCTGTTGTATGCGACGTCCTGCATGATGGTTGCACTCGTCGTCGGGTGAGCCCGGCGAGTCAGGGGCTTGAAACCATAATCTTCCATCCTGCCGTGGACCAACCGGGTCATGAGTTCGATGATCTTGCGCCGGAGCTTGTCAGGGATCCACGGCTGAAAAAGCTTCATGGAAATATCAGTGACGGGGAATCCAAAGATGAGCTTGGGCGCGATCATCACGCCCGAGCGCGCGACCATCACGCATCGATCTGTGATCACGCACATGTCACTGGCGATATCGACGGCCGAATTCCCAACTCCAACGATACAGACGCGCTTACCCTTGAACGACTCCGGGGTGCGGTAATAGTGCGAGTGCATGTACTCGCCCTCGAATCCATCCTGGAAATCCGAAACATGGAGCGGTTTGGTGAGATGACCGGTCGCCACGCACACTGTATCGAATTCCCGCTGCATTCCGTCGACTGTCTCCAACCGCCAACGAGGTTCTTCTTCTCCCGGCGTGAAGAGGGGCTCGATGTTGGTGACTTCTGATCTGAAGCGTATGCGTTCTTTCACCCCGAAGTACTCTGCATACTCGTGCAGGTATTCGTGCATATCGTAGTGACTGGGAAATCGCTGGACGCTGTCCTTGAACTTGAAGTCGCTATAGTTCGTCAGATTTTTGGCTGTGTTGATATGCAACGTTTTATACGCTGAAGAACGGCCACTATCGTTTTCGTAAACCCACATACCACCAATCTTGGTGCCGATCTCGAAGACGGTCACATCGAGGCCAACCTCGAGCAGATATTTCGCCAAGCAGATACCTGAGGCACCCGCGCCGATGATCGCACAGGTCTTCTGGTGAGGCTCCTTGACCTGGCTAAGCGCCCAACCGGCGTCACCAAGTGGTTTCTCGACCTTGTTATGTGAAATTGATGCCGCCTCAGTCATGTCGTCGAGTCCGTGCTATCGAGATTATCCATGTGCCGCTCGCTCAGGCAGCCCGCGGTAGAGCGCGTCTCTTCCGCGCCAGTGCCTCTTTCAGAGACTTTTTGAGTTGAGGAAAGTAGCGCAGATGCTCCTCCTCGATCATGTGACGCGGCGTTGCCTTGTAGTTGGTTCTATTGAATTCGTCTTGATCTGCGATATCCGCATGCATTTCCTCCCGGGACGGCAACTCTGCGTTACCCACGATGAACTCGCGCACCCACTTTGTCTGGTGCTCGTAATTCACGTTCAAGGCCGTTGTCACATTGGCCATGCCAACAAAATACAGGCCCGGCCATTCAGGTGGAACGATCCGCTTGTAGAGCTTCAGTCCATTGTTCTCGATGGGCACGATGTCCGGAGAGAGAAAAGGCAATTCGATGAGATAGCCCGTGGCGGCAATCAGCACATCGAACTCCTCGGCTGCGCCATCAACGAAATGGAGTGTCTTGCCCTCGACCTTATCGATTCCCTGCTTCACGGAAATGCGGTCATAGGCAATGTCGTTCACGATCGTCGCACTGCTGGTTGGATGAACTTTTTGTGTGATCGGCGGAAATCCCAGCTTTTGCATGTTGCCGTGAACACACCAGATCAAGAAGGTCAGAGCCCGACTCCGGAACCATTCCGGTACCCACCTCTTCATGAATCGCTCGGTAATATCGGTGAAGGCCAAGCCAAAGAATAGTTTCGGGGCAATCCACACGCCGGTCCGTGCCACCAGAACGCATCTTTTCGCGTAGACGCAAACATCACTGACGATGTCGCAAGCGGAATTGCCAATACCAACCACACAAATCCGTTTTCCGATGAAGGGTTCGGGCTCTTTGTAGTAGTGGGAGTGGACGTATTCCCCTTCGAATTTGTTCTGGAATTCAGGCACATGCAGGGGTTTAGTGAGATGGCCCGTACAGACGCATACATTGTCAAACGTTCGCTTGCGTCCATCGACCGTTTCCAATTCCCACTTGGGATCGTCTTTGTCAGGATCAAAAACCGGTGTCACGGATTTGATCTCTGACTTGAACTCGATCCGGTCCATTACGCCGAAGTGCTCGGCGTACTCCCGGAGATAGGCATGCATGTCCCAGTGGCTGGGGAAACGTTGTACCTCGTCGCGGAATTTGAAATCGCTGAAGTTGGTCATGTTCTTGGCGGTGTTGATGTGCAACGTCCGATACGCGGATGACCGACCACTGTCGTTGTTGTAACACCACAGCCCGCCGACCTGGGTGCCGATCTCAAAAACCGTGACATCGAGTCCGGCCTCTATGAGATGTTTCGCCGTGCAGAGGCCTGAAGCACCCGCGCCAATGACGGCGACGGACTTGGCAGTGCCCATATCCGACTTCGCAGGGCGCGTAGTCTCCATCGTGGCAGCTTCGCTCATGTCATACTTCTCGCAGGCCAAACTTCAGAATATTGCGCAATCTCTACCGTTGACGATGCGAGGAAGTGCGATCCGGCCTCGCCGACAATCGCTACCTGCACATCGTAGCCAATTCCGGCCTGTCACGGACAACGGAATCCTCCGTTTGGGAGGAGTGCGAGCAGATTTTGCCGCATAGCGTATGCGCTGTCGAGGCAAAGGGCGCTCTTCGACGGGGCCTGCATTTTTCGAAAAACACGAGGCTGACGCGCCGTAAAAGGCAAATCTTGATCATTTGATGACAAGGCATTGCGATTTTCGAAGTCGCATCCATATAGGAGTGAATTGGAACCGGAGGTGAACATGTTGAATTCCCGCACCATAATGGCGACATGGTTGATTGCCGGCGGGGTATGGCTCGCCGGTCTGGTCGGCCTCTCCGCAACAGGCATCTGTGCCGAGTCGGTTGATGTGGCAAATGCCGGTCAGTCCGAGCAGGTCTACACTCATACCGGCACCTGGATGCCCTACCAGAAACCCTCGGGCAGGTACACGGTCACAGTCCGCTCACAACGCCCTCTATAGCTTACAGTTAATCGAGGGCGCGAGGCGCCTTCCGACATTGAGAATCCCCAAGGCGGCACGAGTCGGCCCTTGTCGGCGGCGGTTGACCTACCCTATGGTTGGCTTTCGTCGCTATTGATCTAGCGCCGGAAATGATTAACGAGGATGACCCCGAACTCGTGGCGTTCATAACGGGCGGTAAAACGGACGAAGCGATGCACGCCTATCTTCAGGAATTTGAAGGCGATTTGCTTCGAATTCTTGAGGATTTAATCAACGTCTTGATCTAGAACAACCTCGTTCTCTTGACCGACTTCCCAGACCACGCTCAGGGCAAACTCATGCGCCGCCAAGGTATTCGCAGCAAGCTCCAGTCAACACCACGTAGCTAGCGCCGTTGATTTGCGGCGCCGCTCACACAGTGGGCGCGATGACAGTTCAACATACTGAAAGAGAAGAATCATGAATGACGGCACGAACCTTCGCGTGGCGTTCGCAGGCGCCGGCCTGATGAGTCAGTTCCAACTCAACGGCTGGTCCGAGGTTGACGGTGCGGACATCGTTGCGATCTGTGATCCAACCGCAGAAAAGGCTGAGCAGCGATCGCGGGAGTACGATATTCCCGCCGTCTACGAAGACTTCGCGCAGATGCTCGAGCAGGCAAAGCCAGATGCCGTCGATATTGCCACTCCGGTCGATACGCACGCTGACCTCGTGCGCATTGCAGCCGACCACGGCGTACACGCTTGCTCGCAGAAACCCGTCACGCCGACCGTCGCCGAAGCCGAATCACTGATCGCCGATGTCGGCGAGCGAGTTCGGTTCATGGTGCACGAGAACTTTCGCTGGCGGCCACATTACCTGCAGATGCGGGAGTGGCTT
>CEUN01044834.1_pt1 | contig 10947 bp, 9 predicted proteins | sample 361501 | NCBI WGS metagenome assembly CEUN01 (sample SAMEA2622801, study PRJEB7988) | marine metagenome | biome: marine biome (ENVO:00000447); feature: marine epipelagic mixed layer (ENVO:xxxxxxxxx); material: "saline water (ENVO:00002010), including plankton (ENVO:xxxxxxxx)" | depth 120 m | reverse complement strand
CCATAGGCGAAGCTCATGGGATTGATGATCGCCATCACGTTCATCACGCCGGATGCGATCATGTCGTTAACGCGTGTCCTGACCTGACTTTCGGAAATCTCGAGATTATCGGCGATGGATTGAAACGGGGCTCGGCCATCGCGTGACAGGGCATGCACGATGGCGCGGTCCGTCTCCGCGAGGGCGCGCGGTACGACGCCTGTTTCCCCGGAATCCTTGCGCCGGGCGGCATCGAAATGAGCAAGCTGATAGTGCAGGGAGAGATAGGGGAAGGACTCGACGGTGTGGATGCCGTCGAGCCGGCCGATCTCCTGCTCGATCACGGTCTGGAGTTCGTCACGGTTCCGGCAGATCAGCTCCGCGAAGAGACCGAATCGGCCCGTCGTGACCACGACGTAGTCGACCGCCGTGATCTCCAGCAGGGCGTGCGCGATGTCGGATGCGGGCCTCGACGGGTCGGTCGTGATGCCCAGCAGGGCGGCGCTTTCGTAACCCAGGGCGCGCGGGTCGGTTACCGCCGTGATCTGGATGATACCCTGATCGAGCAGATGGCGGACGCGGGTTCGCACGGTCTTTTCGGCCATGCGTGTTTCTCGCGCGATCTGGGCAAAAGACCGGCGCCCGTCCTCCTGCAGATGCAGAACGATGGCGCGGTCCGATTCCGAAAGATCGGCGACCTGCTTGAGGAACCGTTCGGCCATGGCGTGGGTCGGGCCGACCGGACCTAGCGGCCGACCAGAGCAATCGAACGCTGGAAGACCTCGCTGTCGGATTCGGCTAGCCGCTCCAACTCGCCGAAGTGATTCTCGTTGGGCACGTCGTGGCGCTCCATGACGCGGTTCTCCGTGCGATAGCGCTCGACATAGGCGTCGGACTGGCGTTTGAACTCAGGCGTCTCGTTGCCTCCGGCGACCACAAGCTGTGGCGCATCCGTGGTCGGCGCCAAGAACAGCGGACTTTCGCGTTTGGCTTCCTCGACATCCATCTGCGGCCCCTGGTTGATCGACGTATGGACCAGCGGCTCCAGCTCGAAGATGCCGGAGATCGGCACCCCGGCATGGATCGCGTCGGCCGGCATGGCGGGGTCATGGGCGGGCCAGTCCGTCGCCATCATCATGGCCGTGAGGTGGCCGCCGGCCGAATGGCCCATAACAGAGATCATCTCGCGGTCGATCTTCAGATCAGCGGCATTGTGCCATAGCCAAGTGATGGCCCGGCGGACCTGCGGTGCGATGTCGCCCAGGCGGCAATCCGGTGTCAGCGTGTAGTTGATCACCGACACGTTGACCCCGGCCTTCATGAAGGGTTCGGCCACGAAGCTGTACATCGCCTTGTCGCCGCGCTGCCAGTAGCCGCCATGGATGTAGACCAGCACCGGGCCGCCCTCGGCGCCACGGAACAGATCCAGCACCTCGCGCTCGGCCGGGCCGTAGCGCAGATCGAGCGCGACATCCGATTCCTCGCGAAACGCCGCGCAACGTTCCATCCAGCGGACCACCAGGGCATCGAAATCAGGCTCCTTGTTCCTGAGTTCGTACTGAAATTCCAGCTCCTCTGCATCCATGCCCCGGTACAACGCCATTATCTCTCTCCAGAATTGGTGGAACCCGAACCCTACATCCGAGTGTGCGACGAAACATGGCCTTGACTCAATAGCTTTCAACGAATTACGGTCATACCTACCAAACGATCTGCGAAATCCGTACCTCGAAGGGAGAGCGATCATGAAGGTGGGCCTGCTTCAGGAAGCCGAACTCATGCCCGGCATGGATGTTGCCACGCGCTACATGGACATGATCGAAGAGGTCGCGCTGGCCGACCGTCTGGGGTTCTCCTGCTGGGGCACCTCCGAACAGCACTTCTCTCCGCCGCGTTTTGCCGTTGCGGCGCCTGAGGTGCTCTATGCCGCTGTCGCCCAGAACACCGAGAACATCCGCCTGCGCGTGATGTGTGCGGTGCTGCTGTCCTGGAACCATCCCATCCTGGTCGCCGAGCGTCTGGCCACGCTCGACATCGTCTCGAAGGGCCGCGCGGAACTTGCCACGGCTCGGTCCAACAACGTCCACACCATGGAGGCTTTCGGGGTCGATCCCAAGACGACCCGCGAACAGTGGGCGGATGGGATTGAGGTGATCGCCAAGGCCTTCACCGATGATGTGCTCGAACACGACGGCCCGATCTGGAAGATTCCGCCGCGCGAGATCATGCCCAAGCCCGTGCAGAAACCGCACCCGCCTCTGTCCGTCGCGGCATCCAGTGTTGCGTCGCACGTCGTGGCGGGCGAACGTGGGATCGGCGCGCTGTGCTTCGAGAGCTACTTCGGCTTTGAGTACCTGCAGGAGTGCATCGACGGTTATCGGCAGGGTCTCTCCAAGGGAACACAGATGGCGCCGCGCCGCACCGAACATATGGGTCTTTATGTCGCCACCGCCTATTGCGCGGAGACGCGCGAGGAGGCCTGCCGCATCGCCTATGACGTCGCGATGGGCTACTATCAGTTCCTCGTCGACATATATGTCCCGCTCGGCAAGCAGGGCTCGTACGAGTATCTCGACGACAAGCTTCAGCGCCTGATCGATCACCGCGACGACTTCGACTACCTGCTGACCCAGACCCCCTCGATCATGATCGGCACGCCCGAAGACTTCGTCGAACGCATCCAGCGTCTCGAAGAGATGGGCATCGACGAGATCCTGATGCGCATCGATGGTGTCGCCCATGCCGACATCATGCGCAGCTTCGAACTGATCGGCCGGGAGGTGATCCCGAAGGTTTCGGCCAAGGTGGAGGCGGCCTGAGATGGCGCTGCAGTCCTCAGCAGTCCTGCCTGCCGCACCTGGCTTCAAGGAAGCCATGGCGGAGTTTCCATCCGGTGTGACCGTCGCAACCTGCCGCAACGCCCGCGGTGAATCCTATGGCGCCACGTTGTCGTCGGTGACCTCGCTGTCTCTTGACCCGCCCATGGTGCTGGCCTGCTTCGGTCGCGATTCCACCACACTGCAGGCGCTTTATCCCGGCGTGCCGTTCAACGTCCATGTCCTGGCCGAAGGGCAGCAGAATGTCGCGATGGCCTTTGCCGTGCGCAGCGGCGACAAGTTCGCCGGCGTTGCCTGGGACTCCCACCGCGCCGGCCCGCCGCGCCTGGATGGTTGCGCCGTGCTGCTGACCTGCCGTGTCGGCCATGTCATTCCGGGAGGTGACCATATGATCGTGACCGGCTATGTCGACCGTACCGAGATTGCGGACGAGACACGGCCGCTGGTCTATCATCGCCGCCGAATGGCAGCTCTGCCCGAAATCTGAGGAGACGTTCCGATGATCCGCACCTTAGTTATGTACGGCACCCCCGAAGACCCCGCAGCCTTCGCCAAGCACTATCATGAGATCCACATCCCGCTCGTGCGGAAGATGCCGCATCTGAAGTCCTGCGAGATCACCAAGGGCCCGGCCGCGATCGGCCCCGACGGTGGCGAGTATCATCTCGTCGCTATTCTGACCTATGACAGCCACGCTGACATGGAAGCCGCACTCGCCTCGGCGGAAGGCCAAGCCGCCGTCGCCGACGTCGCCAAATTCGCCAGCGGCGGCGTGACGCTTGTGACTGGCGAATACGAGACGGTCTGAACCGCCGAAGACCCCTGTCAATCCGGTATTGAGCCGGGGTCACGACCAGTTAGGCGGATGCTGCTGACCGCAGGGCGCGCCAGACCCGAAGGGGTGTCGCGGGCATGTCGAAGGCGGTGACGCCGGCCTGTGACAGGGCGTCCAGCACAGCGTTGGTCACGGCCGCCGGGGCTGCAAAGGTTCCGGCCTCGCCCGCGCCCTTGGCCCCAAGGGGATTCGTCGTGCAGCGGCTGGCGATGCGCTCGGATTCGATCGCGCACAGGGTGTGGGCCCTCGGCATCTCGTAGTCCATGAAGCTGCCGGTTACGAGCTGGCCGGAGTCCTCGTCATAGAGAATGGCTTCCATCAGAGCTTGGCCGATGCCCTGTACCGCGCCGCCCTGCACCTGCCCTTCCACGATCAACGGATTGATCTCGACGCCGATGTCGTCGACCGCGACATAGCGGGTGAGTTCCGTGCGTCCTGTCACCTCATCGATCTCGACCTCGGCAATGTGGGCGCCGAAGGGATAGGTGAAGTCCTCGGGGTCGTAGAAGCCTGTTTCGTCGAGGCCCGGTTCGCGACCGTCTTCGCCGAACCCTCCGAAGGTGTGGGCGGCCTGCGCCACCTTGGCAAAGGGCACGTTGCGGTCGGTCCCGGCAATGTTGAAGGCGTTATCCTTGAGTTCGATGTCGGCAACTGACGCCTCCAGCATGTGCGCTGCAATTTTCTTGGCCTTTTCGATCACCCGGTCCGTAGCAAGGCCGATGGCGGGGCCACAGATCACGGCGGATCGTGACGCGAACGTGCCCATGCCGCGCTGGATGCGGCTGGTGTCACCAAACACGACATCGATGGCGTCCAGCTCCAGGCCGGTCTTTTCGCTTACGAGCTGGGCAAACGCGGTCTCATGGCCCTGGCCATGGTTGTGGGTGCCGACATAAAGCGTCGCGGCCCCGGAGGGGTGAACCTGGAGCCGCGCACTCTCCCAGCTTCCGACCTGGGAGCCGACGCTGCGGGCATCCTCCGACGAACAGCCGCCGCAGTTGGCCGCATACATCGCGAGACCGTGGCCCAGCAGCTTGCCGTTCTGTCGTGCCGCCGCGCGCCGAGCTTCAAGCGAGGCGTGGTCGGTGCGGTCCAGGGCGCGGGCCAGAAGGGCCGGCGCATCACCGCTGTCGAGACGGCTGCCCAGGGAGGTCACATAGGGCAGCTCCGGTTCGGTCACGAGGTTGCGCCGTCGCAGTTCCGACGGGTCGACCCCGAGTTCGCGGGCGGCCTGGTCGACAAGCCGCTCGGTGACATAGACCGCTTCGGACCGGCCCGCGCCGCGATAGGCATCGAGCGGTGCAGAGTTCGAAAACACGCTTCTTACATCCACAAAGCTCGCGTCGATGCGGTAGGGGCCCGGCAGGACGAAGGTGCAGTAGATTGTCGGCACCGCGGCCGCATGTTGGCTCAGGTAGGCCCCCATGTTAGCCGTGATCGAGACCCGCAGGCCCAGGAAGTTGTGGTCCGCGTCGAGCGCCAGCTCGGCATGAGTCACGTGGTCGCGTGCACCGCTGTCCGACAGGAAGGCCTCGGTCCGGTCACCGATCCAGGCGACATCTCGGTTGAGCCGCCGTGCGGCCCACAGCACCGCCACGTCTTCGGGGTAAATGTAGGACTTCATGCCGAAGCCGCCGCCGATGTCGGGCGCGATCACATCCATCCGGGTTTCGGGAACACGGAAGATATCCTTGGCCAGCATGCGCTGAACCTCGTGCACAAGCTGGCAGGACGAGACGAGCGTCAGATGGTCCCGGCCCAGGTCGTAACGTGCCATGGAAACGCGAGGCTCCACCGACATGGGCGCGATGCGATGGTTGACCAGGTCCAGCGCGACGACATGGGCGGCGTTCTCGAAGGCGGCATCGGTTGCGGCCTTCTCTCCGTTGGTCCAGCGCAGGCTGGTGTTATCGGGCCTCTCCGGCCACACTGCCGGTGCGCCGGGTGCCATGGCATCTTCCAGCCGGGCGGCGGCGGGTTTTTCTTCGAAATCAACCGCGATCAGCTCTGCGGCATCGCGGGCGATGGCGTCCGTTTCGGCGAGGACGACGGCGATCGGTTGGCCAACAAAGCGTACTGTGTCTGTCGCCAGCGCGAACATCGCGGGTTTCCATAAGCGTGAGCCGTCGGTGTTTTCGAAGTCCCACTGCAACGGCAGAGAGCCTAGATTGTCGGCCTTCATGTCAGCGCCGGTCAGCACCGCCACCACGCCGGGCAGGCTTGCCGCGTCGCTGATGTCGGTGATCGTGAAGTCCGCATGGGCATGGGACGAACGCAGAAAACAGGCGCGCAGCACACTGGGTCCGACAAGGTCGCCGACATATCTTCCGCGTCCGGTGATGAACCGCCGATCCTCCTTGCGTGGCACTGCCGCGCCGATACCTTGTGCCGTCATGGAACCTCCTGCTGCTGTTGTAGCGCGCCCGAACCCGCTGCGACAAACTCTGGCGATGGCGTCGGCGGCGGTTTGTCCTAAGCTCGCACCGACACGATGGAGGACACCATGGCGGAACACGGCATCATTCTGCGCGGGGGAATGGTCATCGACGGCACGAACCGGCAGCGCTTTGCCGCCGATGTCGCGATCGACGACAACCGGATTGCTGCAGTCGGAGATCTCTCCGGCGACACCGCCGAAACGGTGATCGACGCCACGGGCCGGATCGTCTGCCCCGGCTTCATCGACGTGCACACCCATGACGACCGCATGCTGCGCGACGCCGGCGACATGACACCCAAGGTCAGCCAGGGCGTGACCACGGTCGTGGCCGGCAACTGCGGCATCTCTCTTGCGCCCTTCGTGGCGAGAGAACGGCCGACCGAGCCGCTCGATCTTGTCGGCGGCCAGGAGGACTATCGCTATCCCACCTTCGCGGGCTTCGTCGATGACCTCACACGGCAGGCGCCGGCCAGCAATGCTGCGTTGCTGGTCGGCCACGGCACCCTGCGTGTCGCGACCATGGATGACACTCAGCGCCCGGCCACCGCAGACGAGATCGCTACGATGAAAGAGAAGGTGGCCGAGGCCATGGCCTCGGGCGCCTGCGGGTTGTCGACGGGGCTCGAGTATCCGCCTGCCCGGAAATCCGAAACCGAAGAGGTGATTGCCCTGGCCGAGGTCGCGGCCAAGGCCGGCGGCGTCTATGCGACCCACATGCGAAGCTACTACACCGAGGCCCGCAGCTCATACGACGAGGCTGCCCGCATCGGGCGCGAGGCCGGGCTGCCCGTGGTGATCTCGCACTTCCACTGTCACACAAACGACCATCCGGAAATTTGCGTCGAGGCGCTGGGCTGGTACGAAAAGAGTCTCGCGGAGGGCCAGGAGATCGCAGCCGATGCCTATCCCTATGAGGCTTCTTCGACCTCGATCCTCCCCGATTTCGTCGAGAAGCGGACCAAGGTCCTGGTCACCTGGTCGAAGCCGCATCCCGAGGTCAACGGGCGCTATCTCCACGACATCGCCACCGAGTGGGGCATCGACGATCTCGTGGCGGCCGAGCGTCTGGCGCCGGGCGGAGCGATCTACTTCGGACGTGACGAAGAGAACGTGAAGCGCCTGATGACCCATCCCAACATCATCATCGGTTCCGACGGGATTCCCATGAACCGCCATCCCCATCCACGCCTGTGGGGCACGTTTCCGCGTGTGCTGGGCCATTACGCCCGTGCTCTCGGCCTGATGGAGATGGAGGACGCGATCCATCGCATGACCGCCGCCTCGGCCGACCGCTTCGGTCTCACCGGACGTGGCCGTATCGAGGCCGGTGCCGCCGCCGACATCGTGGTCTTCGATCCCGCAACCATCATCGACAAGGCCGACTTCATGGAGCCCGAACAGCCGGCCGCCGGCATCGACCATGTCTTCGTGAACGGCACGGAAGTCTGGAACACAAACGGACACACCGGCGCTAGTCCGGGCCGGGTTGTGGGCCAGAGGACGGGGTAACGCGGCCTAGTTTGGGAGGCAGCAACCCCATCCGCTGCGCCAGTACTTGTCGTCCGGGCACCAGACGCACCAATCGCCACTGCGACCCTCATAGCTCCCTGAGCCCTTGTGGACCAAGGACCCTGAGCAGTTGCCGCCATTGTCGACCAGAATCCAGATCGGCGTTTCAGCCGGTTCGTTGCAGAACCTGTCCATGGTTGGCACAGGGTCGATCAGCGTCACGCCCTCGGGGAGTTCCGCGTTGTGTTCCGCCATGGCCGCGCGCCAATCGAATGCGTCGTTTTCGCTCGCGGCGCTGTTGTCTGTTGGTTGCGCTTGATCGTCGGTCTCCCCGTTTTCGATAGTCGCCAGTTTTAGTTCCGCATCCTCAGTCAGGTCGTTGGTGTCTGTGAGTTCGTCGTGGAGGGCGTTGATCCGGCCCTCCAGATCTGCGCGATTGGTTTCATCAAAGAGGTCGAGTGATGTCTCGACGTAGTCCTCGACGAACCGGTTGGTTTTCTCGAGATCGAGGATGCCGTCCGTCGCCAGGTCATGCCAATTGTATGCAATGGCCATACGGATCGTCGAAGGCAGGTCACCGAGGGCGCCACCGATACCACGGAACGTATCGGTGTTGCCCATCCAGACCTGCAGCGCGAGCAGCGATGCGATGTCCTCGGCATCGGAGTACGGCAGGAAGTAGAGCGCCCCGTTCGTGTCGCGCAGCATGTATCCCACGCCGTTCCTTCGGAATGCCTCCATCTCGCCGATCTGGTTTTCCAGCACGTTGCCCACGATCAGCACGGCGAGCGACCAGGTGATTGTGGCCGGTGGCGAATAGAACAGAGAGAGGTAACCCAGCGACATGATCGCCGCGCCCATGACGATCGCACGCCGGAAGCCCAGCAGACGGTCGGCCAGGAAGCCGCCGAGCAGGGTCGTCAGCTAGGCGAAAGAGGCAAAGGTGCCGTAGAGCAGGGCGGCATCGGCATCGCCCAGCCCGACCTCGTGGGTGAGATAGAGAACCAGCATGCTGAACATCGTGTAGAAGCCGAACCTCTCCCACATCTCCGTCAGAAAGAGGACGTAGAGCCCCTTCGGCTGCTTCCTGCGCATGGCTGTTTCAGTGGTTATCCTGATCCCCTTGCTCCCAAGAGGGGGAAGCTTAGGCGAGCACTGGCGCTTTGAACAAATCGCGTGATCCCGCGCATGACCTCATGATTAAATCAAGATGTTCACGGGAGGGGCATGATGGCCAAGGTTGTGACGCGGTTTCCGCACAAGGTGACGAAGATTGACACCGTCTGGATCCCCATGCCCGACGGCGTGAAGCTCGCCGCGACGATCTGGCTTCCTGACGACGCCGAAGACAACCCGGTTCCGGCTATCCTGGAGTTCATTCCCTATCGCCGCCGCGATTTCACGGCTACAGGCGATGCGCTTCATCATCCCTACATGGCGGGGCAGGGTTACGCGGCGGTGCGCTGCGACCTGCGCGGCAACGGTGACAGCGAAGGCCTGTTCGACGACGAGTACTCCAGGCAGGAACTCGACGACGGTTACCACGTGCTGGAGTGGCTTGCGGCACAGTCCTGGTGCAGCGGGGCGACCGGCATGATGGGAATCAGCTGGGGCGGCTTCAACTGCCTGCAGGTCGCGGCCCTGCGGCCGCCATCGCTCAAGGCGGTTTACTCCGTTGCCTCGACCGACGACCGCTATGCCGATGACGTGCACTACATGGGCGGCTGCCTGCTCAACGACAATCTGAATTGGGGCACGACCATGTCGACCTTCGCCATGCGTCCGCCCGACCCCGACGTGGTCGGCGAACGCTGGCGTGACATGTGGCTGGAACGGCTCGAAAACGCGCCCAACCTCGTGGCGCACTGGCTTAGCCATCAGCGCCGCGATGGCCAGTGGAAACATGGTTCGGTCTGCGAGGACTACAAGGCCACCGAGGCGGCGGTTTATGCCGTGGGCGGCTGGGCCGATGGTTACACCAACACGGTTTTTCGCCTGGCCTCGGGCCTTAAGGCGCCGTTCCGTGGCCTGGTCGGACCCTGGACTCACACCTATCCCTGGAAGGGCACACCCGGCCCGGCGATCAACGGTCTGAAGGATCTCACGCGATGGTGGGATCATTGGCTGAAAGATATTGATACCGGAATGATGGATGAACCCGCCCTGCGTTGCTGGATGCAGGAGGCCGCGCCGCCGCAGACCTCCTACGAACACCGGCCTGGACGCTGGGTCGCCGAGGACAGCTGGCCCGCTGACGGCATCGAGCAACGGGCGTACTGCCTCAACGGCGACGGACTCAGCACAAAGGCCCGGAAACCTCAGGTCCTGCAGCACAAGTCTGAAGTTTTGGCCGGTGTGACCCATGGCGACTGGTGCCCCTACGGCTTCGAAGCCGAAATGCCGTCGGACCAGAGGGAGGAGGATGGCCGCAGCCTTTGTTTCGACACGCCGCCGCTGTTGAGGCGGACCGAGGTTCTCGGCCAGCCTGTCTTGGAGCTGGACCTTTCCTGCGATCAGCCCCAGGGCCTGCTATATGTCCGTCTGTGTGATGTCGCGCCCGACGGGGCCTCCACGCGGATCAGCTACGGCCTGCTCAACCTCACGCATCGCAACGGTCATGAGACCCCCGAGCCGGTCGACCCCGGTAAAACCATGCGCGTCGCAGTGGCTCTCAACGACTGCGGCCATGCTTTCGCCCAGGGTCACCGTATCCGTGTGACCGTCCAGACCGCATGCTGGCCCATCGCCTGGCCCTCGGCCGCTGCCGCGACCATCGCTGTGACCACAGGCTCCAGCATGTTTCGTCTTCCGGTGCGCCCGCGAAACGGGGCCGATTCACGCCTGCTGTCGCTTGGGCAGCCGGCCACCGCGGCGCCGCTTGTAACGACCGTCTGGCAGCAGCCCCACCGTAGCCGCACGCTGGCGCGCGATTTTGCCTCCGGTGAGACCGTCGTCCGCATGGTCAAGGACCGCGGCCACTACCGGATCGACGGCACGGGAACCGAGCTGAGCGGCGGGGGAGTCGAGACCTACACGATCCGTGACGGCGAGCCCCTGTCGGCCCGGGGCCGCGTCGACTATCACGCCACGCTCAAGCGCGGCGACGCCTGGGACACCAGGATCGACACGCGGTTCGAACTCACCGCGACCGAAACCGACTTCCTGCTCACCACCCATGCGGAGGCTCACGACAGCGGGGTGCGCATCTGGTCGAAGAGCTGGGGGGAGACGATCCCGAGAGATGGTGTGTAGGCGCTCTGCGCCGCACGCGGGACGCGCAGCCTCGTGCTTGTGGGTGTATTGACCCCTCGCAGGCGACCTGAAAGGATTGCGCATAAGTCAAAAGT
>CEUN01181742.1_pt1 | contig 10954 bp, 13 predicted proteins | sample 361501 | NCBI WGS metagenome assembly CEUN01 (sample SAMEA2622801, study PRJEB7988) | marine metagenome | biome: marine biome (ENVO:00000447); feature: marine epipelagic mixed layer (ENVO:xxxxxxxxx); material: "saline water (ENVO:00002010), including plankton (ENVO:xxxxxxxx)" | depth 120 m | reverse complement strand
CTAAGCGTTGACTCCACAAACCCGAGGCCGCTAAGGTTTCAATTCCCAGTGTAGCGTTGCCGGCTCTGCCTATTTGTTGGCCGCTTGTTTCTCCGGCGCATATGGCGGCGCGACGCGAGCGACTTCGCTCATGACGGTCGATGGAATTTCTTCCACGAGTTCGTCTATCGTAAACAGACCGTCACCACCTTTGTGCAGCGCTTTCATCTCTTCTCCGTAGTAGTAGTTGTGAATCCGACCACGCTCTACGTGGAACGTGTGACCGTTGATATCCTGAGCTTGCTTGGTACACAAATACCCAACCATCGGAGCTATGTGTTCCGGCCCCCGAGGACGACTCGCCCGGTCGAACTGCTCCTGTGTCAACAACCCGCTTTCCAGTTTTCGGCGTCGATTCTCAATTACGGCGTCATTGATTGTCATGCGAGTATCCGCAGCAGGACAGATCGCATTCGACGTGATGCCATACCGGCTGGTCTCGCGCGCTATCGAGCGTGTGAGACCGATGATGCCTGCTTTTGCGGCACTATAGTTACATTGGCCAACAGAACCCTTGAACGCATCAGACGAAAAGTTCACGATGCGACCGAATTTCGCCGTACGCATGTGTTTGATGGCATGATGGCACATGTTCCAGTGACCTTTGAGATGAACGTTCATGACGAGGTCAAAGTCGGCTTCAGTCATGTTCCATATCATGCGTTCGCGTAATACGCCGGCACTGTTCACGACGATATCGATCTTGCCGGTCTCGTCTACAACCTGCTGCACCATACGGCCTACGGCAGAGTAGTCTCCGACGGAGTCGAAGTTAGCGATCGCGCTTCCGCCTGCTGCAACAATCTCGTTCACGACTTCTTCAGCCGGCTTGTCCACGGCCTCCTCACCGTTACGCCCCATCCCCGGATCATTCACGACAACCGTGGCTCCTTCCCGGGCAAGCAACAACGCTATCTCTTTGCCAATCCCCCGCCCTGCGCCGGTGACAATTGCCGAACGACCTTCAAGATACATGTCAGACTCCTCCCTATTGTTGCGGTAGACCAATTGCGCCAATTCAATACGGTGCAATCCCACGCACGATAAAGCGTACGCGCCCCAGATGCACCTACTTGCGTTTGACTACACAGGCCGTGCGAGATCACAAAAAGAATTCGGATGTCCGGCGGCCTTCCACCAATAAGATAACGCAACAGATGCTGCGTCAGTGTCAGCCGTGTTTCAGTTCCGCGTTGATTGGGCGTCTCGAGTTATCGGACTACGACGCCGCGAAGCAGGCTGTCCATATTCATTTGAGCAAGTTGGACCCGCCGTCAATGAAACTTGAAGCGGTTCGCGGACGAGGCACAATTAGTGTTCTGGAGGGGCGCTACGTGTCGACATATATCAGTTTTACTGATATTTGCCCGGGCCCACAGTTACGTTGCTCCGGCTGAATTCCACACCGTATGGAGGAAATAATGGCGTCCGTGGAAGATCGCGTATTGATTGCGGGTGCTGGGCCTATTGGCATGACGGCTGCCGCGTGCCTCGCTCAGGACGGTGTTCCAGTCACGGTATTGGAAGCAGGGGATGCACTCAGCAAAGAGTCACGTGCATCTACGTTTCATCCTTCGACCCTGGATATGTTGCACGCATCAGGCGTAACCGCGGAACTCGAAGAACACGGGTTGCGCGCTCCTTTTCTGCAGTATCGGAGCCAGGACGAAGGCGTGTTGGCGCGATTCGACTTTGGTGATATCTCCGATTTGACTCAACACCCATACCGCTTGCAATGTGAACAGTGGCATCTCACGCGGATTCTGATGGAGCGTCTTCAGAACCTCCCCAACTTTGAGATTGCTTTCAACCATGTCGTCGAAGCAGTCGAGCAAACGGACCAAAGCGTTTCGGTGACCGCGAGTTGCAATGGCCAGACAGTAAAGCGGACAGGCAGATGGCTGATAGGCGCGGATGGCGCCAGCAGCAATGTCAGGAGTGCGACCGGCATCGAGTTTGAAGGCTTCACATGGGCGGACCGTTTCCTGGTGCTCAGCACACCTTTTGATTACGCGGAGCACATCCCTGATTTGGATCTCGTCAGCTACGTCGCCGACCCCGTGCAGTGGCACTTTTTCCTGAGAATCCCTGGACTGTGGCGCGTGATGGTGCCGGTTAGTCCGGAAGCCTCTGATGATGAGGTACTCGGCAGCGATTATGGAAAGCGCTGTCTGGAACGTGTATTGCCAGGGTCCGGCTCCGCGCCCATTCACCATCGCACGTTGTATCGCGTGCATCAGCGCGTGGCCAAACGTTTCCGCCACGGGCGCGTATTCCTGGCGGGTGACGCAGCACACATCAACAACCCGTTGGGTGGCATGGGCATGAACGGTGGCATCCACGACGCCGTGAACGTCACAAATATCCTCCGCGCCATCTGGGACAGGCCTGCCACGGCTGAGCATCTGGATCGCTACGAGCGCCAGCGACGCGCCGTGACGCTGCAGGCCGTGCAAAAGCATACGATTCAAAACAAGAAGGATCTGGAGTCCGCGACCGAAGCAGACCGGGCGAGCTTTCGGGCGCGCCTGCAAGCGGCGTTGGATGACCGTGGTGAAAGGCGCGCGTTTCTGCAACGGCTGGCGATGATTACATCGCTAAAACAAGCCGCGGCGATTACCTAGAGCCCGCTAACGGAAACGTCAGTTGATTGCACGGACCACTCCACTTGGCCGCCCCTCCCCAAGTGGCGCGACACTTCACGATAACACTCGGCCTCTGGGTCCTGAGTTCAAGGCGACGCGAGCCCAGGCACACGCTCGACCACGCCAAACCGGTAGAACAGTCTGCAACCGCGATGCCCCATCGATTGTCCATCTGTGGCATCTTGCGACATCGTCTGAACGATAGGCCAACAGCATGCATGTCCGAAAAATTGTGACCCAACGCGAAGTCGTCTATGCCGAAGCCGGATGGTCCGCGGAGACGCCCGTGACGCGGGTTGCCGCCATGGCCATCGTGACAAACCCGTACGCCGGTCAAAGTGTTGAAGATCTGACGCAGTTGTTCGAAATTGGCGCTGAGTTGGGCGAGCGCCTGATGGAGGACCTTGCGGCGCAACTCCCCTATCCCGCGGTCAGTTATGGCAAGGCGGCTATTGTCGGTGCGACGGGAGATTTTGAGCACGGTGGGGCGTGTATTCATCCACGCCTCGGTAAACCCATGCGCGCAGCAATTGGCGGAGGCGAGGCAGTGATACCGTCCAACGTGAAGGTTGGGCCGCCGGGTACGTCACTCGATGTGCCACTAGGCCACAAGGACGACCCATGGTCGTTTGATCACTTCGACACCATGACCGTCTGCATCAACGACAGTCCGAGACCAGATGAGATCGTCATCGTGATGGCCCTGGCGGACGGCGGGCGCCTGAATGCACGTTGCGGCAAAGGCCCGGCAACCTGAAAGCGGTATCCTCAGAAAGCCAGCAAATTATCCCGCAACTGTTCATGGTCGTAGTGCGTACGCACCAGACCACGGCTTTGCAGCGCCGGTACAAGCCCGTCCTCGATTTCAGCGAGGGTACGACGCGTTACGTTTGGCATAGAGATCAGAAAGCCGTCACCGCCAACGTGCTCCATGATCTCGGCCATCTGACCGGCTACTGAGTCGGCCGTGCCTACCAGTTCTGGCAGACCAAGGTTGAACGTCGCCATGGCTTCGCGAATGGAGCGGCCTGCGGCAAACTTCCGGTAGTCCTCCAGGATCTGCTGATGCCCGTTTGTCGTGACATCGTCCGGCAAGGGTTCGTCAAGATTGAACTGGTCAAAATCGACGTTGATCACCTTGGCGAAGTTCGCGAGTCGCTCCTCGATATTATCCTTGACATAGGTGAGTCTGCGTTCGAGACGTCGCTCCGCGTCTGCCTGGTCTTCGCCAAGAATGGGGGTCAGCGTAAACAGCACCTTGCACTCGTCGGGATTGCGTCCTTGCTCGACCATATAGCGGCGCACATGGTCTCGATACGCTTTCATGGCCTCCGGCGTCTTCACCTGGGCGACAATAGTCTCTGCGTGTTTGGCGGCAAAACGCCGCCCCCGCGACGACCCGCCGGCCTGCGCGATCACCGGCTGTCCCTGTGGTAAGGGCCCGGCATTCAGGGGGCCGCGCGTGCGGTAGTGCGCGCCCTTGAACTCGTACGGATGCACTTTCGTGTGATCGATCAGCACGCCATTCTCGCGGTCCGCGATCACGGCATCGGGTTCCCAGGTACCCCACAAGCCCCGGCAGGCCTCGATATATTCCTCGGCCATGTCGTAGCGCAGGTCATGCTCAGGCAACGCGTCCATACCAAAATTCATGCCCGCAAGGTCTGAACTTCCCGTCACCACATTCCAACCTATACGCCCACCTGAGACCTGATCAAGCGTCGCGATCTGGCGCGCCAGAAGATAGGGATGATAAGCGTAAGTCCCGAACGTCGGAATGATACCGATGCGCGACGTCACCTGAGTCATCAACGCCGCGACGATCGCCTTATCCTGCCGCGGCACCGCAATGCCGCGACGCAGGAACACTTCACTCGAGCCGTGCAGGCTTTCGCTGACGGCCGTGCTGTCCTCCAACAGGATGTAGTCGAAGCAAGCTCGCTCCAGCGTGCGGGCCATGTCCAGGAACAGTTCGGGGTACATCCACGAGGTGCCTATATGTCCGGTCCAGGGCTGGTCCCACGACTGCGCACTGGATCCGTGCAGGAACCACGCAAGATGAAATTGTTTGCTGGACACACTGACCTCCCCGATACATTTCCCGTGCAAACCCACGTCACAAGCGCCGCGAAAAAGAGAGCTTAATCCGCTAACGGGCCATGTGAAAATTTTCCTTTGCCGAGCGAGTCCTGTACGTTGTGCACAGTTTTGCCCAGTGAGTGCCTTACATGTCTGCCTCAAGCTCAAACGTTCGCGACGAGCGCGGAGAGTGGTTTCCAGACCATCCTGTTACGTTGGCACCCATCAACATGTGGCCGCCCAAAGCTGGCGTCTTGGCCAAATGGTTCGTTGGTTTCCCGGGTTTCCTCTGGCCTTACAACAGCTTGTGGCTGGCGATCACACTCGTAACCTGGTTCTTCCTTACCCCGCCTCTCGCAGCCATGCAGTCGTTTGAGCTTTGGTGGCTCTCGTGGCTTCTGGTCCGCAATCTCGTGTTGGTCACTCTCGTGTTTGGCGGGTTACATGCGTATTTTTATATCCTGAAGGGGCAAGGAGACGATCTGCGGTTTACGACTCGTGGACCAGTCAAAAACGCCAAACGGTTCCTGTTTGGTAATCAGATACGGGACAACGTCTTTTTCACGCTCGCGTCAGCCGTGCCGATAATCACCTTGTATGAGGCACTCACCTACTGGATGTTTGCCAACGGTTACCTCGGCTGGTTCAGTCTGGATGGGTCCCCGGTGTTGTTTTGGACGTGGTTCGTTGGGCTGTTACTCGTAGCACCGTTCGTTCACACCTTTCACTTTTACTTCGGGCATCGTCTACTCCATATTCCTGCGCTTTACCGGCGCTTTCATGCGCTGCACCACAAAAATGTCGAAATTGGGCCGTGGTCCGGCCTTGCAATGCATCCCGTTGAGCACCTGATCTACCTGTCCACGTTTCTGGTGCAATGGCTGGTCGCGTTGCACCCGGTGAACGTGCTGTATCAGCTGTATCTGGCCGCTTTTCTGCCCGCGCTAAGCCATTCCGGCTATCAGAAACTGAAAGTCGGCGACAAGTTTGACGTGGACGGCGGCTGCTATTTTCACTACCTCCATCACAAGTACTTCGAGTGCAATTACGGTGGTAGCCTGGTGCCGCTAGATCAATGGTTTGGCACATTCCACGATGGTACGTCGGAGTCGCACGAGGCCATGCGCAAGCGGCTGCGCGAGATGCGTACCGCCTGATCAGCCATTTGGCCCATTCAGAAGTTGGCCCATTCGAACCAATCGGAAGTTTGAGAAGCACCTCGCTCAAGCCGCGCGGAAAATCTCCTCTTCGCGGATGGCACCACCCGACGGTGTGACCAGACCGAGCCCGTCACATTCGCGTGCGGTAACACAAATGCTCGCGGGCGTACGCACCTCCTCATAAGGCCACGGTCGGACCCGATGCATGATCGCACGTTCATCCCAGATCAAAACGTCGCCAGGTTCCCAGGCATGCGCATAGACGTACTCGGGACGCGTGGCAAACTCGATGAGCTCCTCAGCAAATGCGCGGCCATCATCCCAAGCCATGCCACGAGCCCCATAAATATGGTTAGCGATATACAACGCTTTGTCCCCGGTCGCCGGGTTTGGCCATACGCCACGCCTGTCCGCGATATCGAGTGACCTCCGGCAACGTTAACAGCCGTTCATCCGTAGCCATACGCGATGGCAACACGGAATGCAGAAACACGGTTGCCTCCGCCTTGTCCTTGATGGACTGCGGCAGGTCTTGCCAGGCAGCACGCGTCGAAGCGATTACCGTTGCGCCCCCTGAAGACGGGACAATGCGTGCCGTGATGGCGTTCAGCAGCGCGGGCTTTCTGAGGAAGGTACTGTCCGTGTGCCAGAAACTGTTCGCCAGCAAGTTCAGCAGGGTCAGCGAGTCCGCCGCCACGGCACCGTCGCCAGCCTCATTCAATGTTGTCAGCAGGGGCACTGGCGGGCGCTCGCGAGGCATCGGCGACTCGGTCCTCGAGCGGACCAAACAACGACACCAGATCCATATGCGCTTCGTCGTCCAGAGACTGCCCTTTGAACAGCAACAATGCGTGTCGATCGAATAGCGCTCTAATCGCCGGATAGTTGCCAGCAGCGACTTCGCGCAGGTCCACATCTGCGATTTCAACGCCGAAGCGGTCATGTAATGGTTGTGTCTGCATGGCGGACCCGACGCGCTGGCATCGGAGGGGAAAGTCTGGAAGAAGCGATCACGGAATCATGACAGGCGCTTCTCGCCATCGAGGCATGCGCGAATGCGTTTGTTGGGCGGCTCGGCATATGATCCATGCAGTCTCATTCATATCAGGAGCGACCTCAAAACAACGATGCATACGAACATTCAATTCCGCGAAGCTACTTCTGCTGACCTGCCTGCTCTGGTGCAATTATTGGCCGACGACGAACTCGGCGCGCAACGCGAGGACACTTCGCATCCATTGAACACCCGCTACCGTGAGGCCTTTGAGCAGATTGCAGCAGATCCCAACAACGAGTTGATCGTGATACACGAAGGCGACGAGCTGGTAGGCACCTTGCAGCTGACATTTACCCCTTACCTCACACACACTGGCACGTGGCGCTGTACCGTCGAAGGCGTGCGTATCACCAGCAGGTATCGCGGAGCAGGAATGGGCAACCGGCTGCTGAGGTGGGCAATCCAACGCGCGGAACAGCGAGGCTGCAATCTGGTGCAACTAACCTCCGACAAGCGCCGCAAGGACGCCATCCGCTTCTACGAGTCACTTGGCTTCCATGCGACCCATGAGGGCTTCAAGCTGGCGATTTAAGCTCTGCGCTCTGACAGGCAGTCACATGGTCGTCAGACAATGCGGTACGTCATCCCACCAGCGGCCTGTTCAGAGTCTCTCAAGCGTAGGTTTTGCACTTGTACACAACCCGTCGTACTCTTCGACTCGTGTCAGTTGCGCGTGCAGATTCCGGGCGACTCAGAACCCACATCAAACGATAACAACGAATCTGAACTAAGGAGGTGAAACATGAACAAAGTCCAATCCACGGTGCTGTGCATCACAGCAGCAGCCGCGCTTTCTCTGGGCACCTTCGGAACGGCGGCGGCCGACGAAGTGACATTGAAGAGTGCCAGCTGTTTCCCGATCGGCAGCCCACCCTCCCGGCCCTATGAAGCCGTCGTCAAAACTATCAACGAGCGCGGCAAGGGCAAGGTCAGGGTCGATATGGTTGGCGGTGCCCCGGCCATTGGCGGCATATTTGATATCACGCGTCGCGCCGCACGTGGCACTTACGACATCATAGGCTGTACTGAAGCCTACTTCGGCAACGTGATCACCGAGGCCCCGGTCTTTCGTCTGACCGAATTCCCGTACGCCGAACTACGCAAGAACGGCGGTCTTCAGATGATGGCCGACCTGCTGGCCGCCAAGAAGATCCACTACGTCGGGCGCCACCACGATTTCGGCGCATTCCATCTGTGGCTGTCCGCGGACAGCCCCATCGACAAAGCGGACCTGACCGGCCTGAACCTGCGTGTAGCGCCGGTGTACACAGCCTTTTTCCGCGCCCTGGGAGCAACGACGCAGACCGCACCGTTGCCTGAAATCTATCAGCTGATGGAAAGTAAAACCGTGCAGGGATTTGGCTGGCCCGCAAGTGGCTGGGTTCCCACCTGGGCAGAGGTGACCGGATACAAGGTCAACCCCGGCTTCTACACCGCGCCGCTGCACACGATGCTGAACATGCGGACGTGGAAGAAACTGAGCCCCGAAGTCCAGAAGCTCATTACCGACGTTGTGCTTGAGTTTGAAGCCCGCTCTGAGCCTGGCAGTCCGCAAAGTGTTGCACAGCTCAAGAAGGAAAATGACTTCCGCGTGAGCAAAGGTATGAAAGACATCAATCTGCAAGGCGCAGAAGCGGAAAAATTTGCACGTACAGCAAAAGATGCTGCCTGGGCTGAAGTGATCGAACGCAGCCCGAAACATGGTCCGAAGCTGAAGGCACTGTTTACCAAGCAATAGGCAACTCAGCCATCCAGCTATAGGCGAAAGCGACCGTTTGGTCGCCTTCGTTTTTAATTGTCAGAAAACGCCCTGACCAACCATGCTAGATCTGTTCGAATCCGGGTTTAACCGGTTGGCCGTGTTCCTCGCCGCCATCGTCGCCCTTTCCATTGCAGCGATCGCCGTCATGATCCCACTTAACCTGTTGCTGGTAAAAACTGGCAGTACCGGCATATGGTGGCTGTTTGAAGGTGTGGAGTACGCGCTCTACTTCGGGTTGTTTCTCGGGGCGCCTTGGGTGCTTCAGCAAAACGCACACGTCAAAGTGGATCTGTTGTCGGCAGCACTGTCCGACGGCGCTGCCGCGAAGCTCAACACATTTGTCAACGTAATTGGATTTGCGTTGTGTATCTTGCTTTGTTTCTACGGCTCGCGTGGCATGCTGGTGGAATATGAGGATGGCACACTCCCGGACAAGGACGTGCAGATCTACAACTGGATCATCTTCGCTGTCTTTTCCTTCTCATTCTTGATGCTGGCGATTGAATTCCTGCTGCGCATGCGTTCGCGTCGGGTATTGCAAACCGAACAGGCCGACAGCGAAACCAGTCAGGCGGGCTTGTAGGGATGGAGTGGTATTACGCGTTTGCGCTCCTGTTGGGCACCGTGTGTTGCCTGATGTTCCTGGGATTGCCGGTTGCGTTGGCTTTTTTTGCGGCAAATGTAGTTGGCACTTACTTGTTCATCGGCGGAGATATCGAACTCGTCTACATGGCGTTCGAATTCAATACCGCGATTAGTTTTGGGCTGGCACCGATAGCGTTGTTCTTGCTGATGGGCGAGTTCCTCTTGCAGACAGGTGTTGCCTTCAAGGCGATTGGTGCTATTGACCGGATGATCTCAAAGGTACCTGGCCGCTTGTCTGTTGTGTCGATCGTTGGTGGGACAATCTTCTCCTCGCTGTCTGGTTCCACGATCGCAAACACGGCCATTCTGGGCTCCGTGCTGTTACCAGACATGGTAAACCGTGGTTACAAGCTATCGATTGCAATGGGCCCCATCATGGCGGTCGGTGGCATTGCAATGCTGATCCCGCCATCCGCGTTGGCCGTGCTACTGGCCAGCATCGCAGAACAATCAGTTGCACAGTTACTGATCGCTGGCATCGTGCCAGGCATCCTGATGGCCTTTCTATTCTTTGCGTACGTCATAGGTCGCTGTGCGCTTAACCCTGACCTTGCTCCCTCGTACGCACCAGACGAGAGTGCGCTGGATGATCCACTCACCGTCTCGATCAACGGACGCGCAGCGGCGCTGGCGAGTTGGACCTACAGCGGCAGCGCATTGCGTATTCTCAACCGGCTGTTGCCCTTCTGCCTGTATATCCTGCCGCTTTCGATCATTTTTGTAGTCGTGGTCGGCAGCATCTTCTTCAAGATTGCATCGCCCACCGAGGCCGCGGCACTGGGTTGTCTCGCTGCGTTGGGAGCCTGTTATTTCTTCCGCCTGTTCAAGAACCGCGTCACCATTACAGGTATCGAAGGCGCTGAGTTTGGTTGGCGGGAAATTGCCAAAGCACTGCTGGAAACCACCAAGGTCAACACGATGATCCTATTTATCATCGCGGGCTCACTGGTGTTCAGTCAGGCGCTGGCAAACTCGGGCGCGACGCAAGGGCTGTTACAGGCGGTGACGGCCCTTGATCTCACTCAGTTGCAAGTAGTCATCATCATGATGCTGGTCTTGCTGTTTCTGGGTGCTTTCATGGACCAGGTCAGCATGTTGCTGCTGACTTTGCCGTTTTTCCTGCTGGGTTCAAATTCCCTGCAAGCCGCATTTGATATCGACGTCGTGTGGCTGATGGTGTTGATGCTGATCACGATGGAGATCAGCTTGCTGACCCCGCCGTTCGGCTTGCTCTTGTATGTAATGAAAGGCGTGGCCGAACGGCGCCTGCCCGTCTCGATCGGTACCGTTGTAGGTGCCGCGGTCCCGTTTATTCTGATCGAGCTGGTGGTTTTGGCGTTACTGGTGGCTTATCCCGACATTGCCACCTGGTTGCCAAGGCTTATTGAGTAGCTCCACGCTCCCACAACAACGGATAGAGCGTGCCGCTAATCGGATCGCCATCCTCAAGCTCATCCGATAGCAGTGCTCCAGAGGTGCCGACACGCGCGTCGTACCAGGCTTCATCACCGGTGTATCGCACCGTGTAACCACGCCGGCGTACGTCGTCGCGCTGCTTGCCGCCAGC
>CEUN01102693.1_pt1 | contig 10970 bp, 9 predicted proteins | sample 361501 | NCBI WGS metagenome assembly CEUN01 (sample SAMEA2622801, study PRJEB7988) | marine metagenome | biome: marine biome (ENVO:00000447); feature: marine epipelagic mixed layer (ENVO:xxxxxxxxx); material: "saline water (ENVO:00002010), including plankton (ENVO:xxxxxxxx)" | depth 120 m | reverse complement strand
GTGGCGGCCTATTCGGCCGCCGGGATTGTCCATGCCCAGTATCTTGACGGGTGGGACGCCGTGGGTTCGGGCAATTTCGAGGAGGCCAGGTCGGCATGGCTCGACAATGCCTATGCCGGCGATGTCGATTTGCAGTTCAACATGGGTCTGCTGCATGAATCCGGCCTGCTGGGCTTGGCAGATCATGAAGCCGCCGTGCGGTGGTACCGGTCAGCGGCGGCGCGCGGGCTTCCCGCCGCTCAGAACCGCCTGGCGTTGCTGGCCCTTGATGGTTTGGGCATGGATACCGATGCGGACCTGGCTACCGAGTTGTTGATCGAAGCCGCCGAATCGGGCTTTGCGCCGGCCCAGTACAACCTGGCCCTGGCCTACGAACGCGGTGACCACCTTCCGGGCGACACGGACCTTGCAAGCTTGTGGTACCACCGGGCTGCGGTTCAGGGATTGGCGGAAGCACAGTACGGCCTCGGACGACTGTTCGTTGCGGCCGAAGGAAGCGGAAACGATCCGGGCCAGGCGCTGGCCTGGTATCAGGCGGCTGCCGAAGCCGGGCTGGCAGAGGCGGAAAACAACCTGGGCCTGATGTATGAGTGGGGTGATGGTGTCGCGAAGGACCTGACGGCTGCGGGGACCTTGTACCGTCGTGCCGCCGACCAGGGTCTCGCCGTTGCCCAGAACAACCTTGGCATCATGTTGCAGTATGGCCGGGGCGTGGAGATCAATCCGGTGTCGGCGGCCATCTGGTACCGCGCTGCAGCGATGGGCGGCAGTCCGTTCGGACAGATCAACCTCGCCACCGCCTATGCCAATGGCATTGGAGTCGATCAGGATCTGACCGAGGCCTACGCCTGGATCCTGCTCGCTCGCGTGTCCGGGGACCCCGCCGCCGAGGAGGTGGCTGCCGAATACGCACGGCGCCTGGCACCGCGTCTCGACCTCGAAGCACGGCGCAGTGCGATCGAACGGGCCAAGACCCACCGGGATGAGATCACCGTGGAGGTTGCCCATCGGCAATCCGTGCGGTTGTGGCCCCGACCAATCGAAGACCTGGGGTCTCCCGCCGCTGCCACCCAGCGTTACCTTGTGGTTTTGGGCTATCTGCATGGTGTGATCGACGGCATTCCCGGTCCGGCCACGCGGACCGCCATAGAACGCTATCAACGGGATCAGGGCCTCGACGTCGACGGCCGAGTCTCCGAGGAGCTTGTGGCCTCTCTGGTTGAAACCGCAACGAAATTCATCGTGACAAGGGACACCAATGATAACCAAAATTGACCTCCGTTATCTAAGCGGCCCGGACATCGACGCTCTCGAACTCACCTGCGATGAAATTCTCGATGCCATCGAGGTCAGCCTCGCTGCACAGGGGCGGGACGAAACAGTGGTGGAGCCCCGCATGCACCTCGTCGCGGACACGCAATTTCGAGGGCATTTCAACGTGCTGCGCGGCTATATCGCACCGCTCGGCGTGGCCGGTGTGAAGGTGGTGAGCGACTACATCGACAACTGGCAGCTCGATCTGCCTTCGGAGATGGCGTTGGTGAACCTGTTCGACGCGAGGACCGGCGTGCCAAAGGCCGTGGTCGACGCCACAGCCATCACTGAAATGCGCACCGGCGCGGTTACCGCCGTGGGCGCCAAGTACCTGGCGCCATCGAAACCGAAACGGCTGGGCCACATCGGCGCACGCGGCACCGCTTACTGGAACGTGCGGTTGCTTGATCACCTGTTCGACTTCGAGGATATCCGTATTCATTCCCGACGTCCCGAGAGCCGCGACGCGTTCGGCCGGCGATTGAGCGAAGATCTGGGCAAGGAGGTCATCGTCACCGAGGATTGGCAGTCCTGCCTGGACGGCGCCGATATTTTGGTTGAGGCCTCGCGTCTCGACACGACACAACCCCTGTTCAAGACTTCATGGGTAAAGCCCGGGGCCCTGGTCATCCCCTACGGTACTGTCAGCGCCGTGGAGGACGACTTCACCGACATCATGGACAAGATCGTGGTCGACGACTGGGGGCAATGTCTGATCGGGCCGTTCGGCTGCCTGCGCCGCCATATCGATTCCGGCAAGGTGACCCATGACACGATTCACGGCGAGCTGGGCCAAATCTGCGCCGGCATGAAACCCGGCCGTGAGAGCGATGACGAAACAATCCTGCTGTGGCACCGCGGACTTTCGACATCGGACATTGCGCTGGCACATGCCATGCTCGAGAAAGCCGACCGAATGGAACTCGGTCTCACGCTGCCCTACGCCTGACAGCGCGGCAGCAATCGGGCGGTCAGCGCTTGCGCGCTAGACTCAGGCCATCACCCACGGGCAGCAGGGCCACATCGACCCGCTCATCACTGCCCATCTTGATGTTCAGTGCACGGATGGCTCCCGTATCGGCGCTGGTGTCTTTGGCATCGATCACTGCACCACCCCACAGCACATTGTCGACCATGACCAAACCGCCCGGGCGGACCAGCTCCAGACATCGCTCGTAGTAGATGTCATAGTTGACTTTGTCGGCGTCGATGAAGGCCATGTCGAAAGTTGCGGCCTGGCCGTCGGCGATCAGGCCCTCCAACGTGTCGGTTGCCGGAGCAAGCCGCAGATCAATGCGCTGGTCGACCTCGGCCGCCTCCCAGTAGCGGCGCGCAATGGCGGTCCAGTCCTCGTTGACATCACAAGCGACGAGGTGACCCTCCTCTCCCAGAGCGCGCGCCACACAAAGACTGCTGTAGCCCGTAAAGACGCCCACCTCGATGACACGGCGCGCGCCAATCAGGCGTGCCATCAGGGCCATGAACTGCCCCTGCTCCGGCGCGATCTGCATCCCGGACTGTTCCATAGTCGATGTCTCGTCGCGCAAACGCGCCAGAATGTCGTCGTCAGCATGGGTCGTCGCCACAACATAGTCGTAGAGTTCGTCGCTGAGCCCGATGGTCTTGCGTTGCATGATCGTCCTTCCGGTCAAGAGAGCCAGGTGATGTAGGTCCGCTCGTTTGGATCCAACAGCAGAATACGATGGTTGTTGGTGTCACTGAGCAGCAATCGTCCATCCGTTCTGACCACCACGCCGGCAGGTTCACCCAGACGAAGGCAGACAGGATCAAGACAGGTCAGCCCCGGTTCGATGCTTCGGACCTCCCCGGCCTCGACATCAACCAGCCTGACCGCCCGATTGTAGCTGTCGGCCACCACGATCCCCTCCGCAGTCCAGACAAGCCCGAGCGGATGCTGGAAGCGCGCGTGCTTTAGAGGCCCGTTCTGCAGGCCGAACTCGAAGAGGCCGGCGCCAACCAGCGTGGAGACCTTGCCCTCATCAAGATCAAGAATGCGGATTGCAGAGGTTTCGGAATCGGCAAACGCCAGCCTCCTGCCCGTTTCGTCCCGCGCCAGGCCGCTGGGCTGGGCAAGGACAGCCTCATCCAGTGCTTCCCCATCGACCAGGGCTTCCGCACCGGTACCGGCCAATCGCCGCACAGTCTTCTGTGCGAGATCAACCACACCCAGCTGATGGGTCCCCGCATTGGCGACATAGAGCCGATCATCGTGCAGCTCCAGATCCCAAGGCGACGCTAGCGCAGTTTCGCGGGTGATCGCTTCTGATCCCAGGGGTCTGCCCCGCCGGCCGGTCCCGGCCAGCGTTGTCACCGCACCATCGGCGAGATCAATGCGACGCAATGCGTGGTTGCCGGTATCGGCGACGAAGATGGCCTGTTCGCTCGCGGTGAGGCCCTGGGGGTCGGCAAAGCATGATTCGCGGGCTGTGCCGTCAACAAACCCGCGCCGGCCGCTGCCGTAACGGGTCTGAACCGCCCCATCCTCATCAACCAGCACAATCTGATGATGACCGGCATCGGCGATGGCCCAGGCGTTTCGGCCAGGCACCGGTTTGATCTTTCCGGGAAACGACAGCGTTCCAGTCTCGTGCCGCCGGTCAACGAGATCGAGCGCCTGTGGTCTCAGCATGTCCTCGTCGCGCGCCTGCCTCACTAGGCCACTGATGGAACGATGCAGCTTCTCCGAGTCGGGTTCTCCTGCGAACTGCCCCAGCACATAACCCGCGGGATCAATGAAGACGAGTGTGGGCCAGGCGCGAACGGCGTATTCGCGCCACAGGGTCATGTTGGGGTCGTGGATCACCGGGTGTCTGATGTCGTAACGCTGCAGCGCAGCCGTGACGTTGTCGGCCTCTCTCTCGGCGAAGAACTTCGGCGTATGGACGCCGATTACGACGACATCCTCGGGAAAATCTTCTTCGATCCGCTTGAGTGCGGGCAGAACATGCATGCAGTTGATGCAGCAGAACGTCCAGAAATCGAGGATGACAAATCGACCGGCCACATCTTCCAATGACAGTGGTCCGGTCACGTTGAACCATGTTGTACCCTGCCGATCGATCTCCGGGGCACGAACCGGGGCGGCGTTCATACAGGTTTCTCAGCCTCGGGTGGCTTCTCGCCTTCTAGATGCGAGACATTGCCATCGGACGACAGCAGGATCGCCACAGGGCGCGTGGCCTTGAACTGGGCGAAGATGATCATGGCGATCACGATGATCGGAACCGACAGAAACATGCCGATCACACCCCAGATGCTGCCCCAGAGCGCGAGCGAGATGAGGATGACAAGCGGGCTGAGGCTGAGCGAGCGTCCCATCATCTTGGGCTCAACAACATTGCCGGTGACAATCTGTGTGGCGCCAAGAAGTGTCGTGACGATGATGAAGGGTGTGATCGGGTCTTCGAACTGAACCAGGGTCAGCAGAGCCGGAAAGACAATGCCGAGGATCGAGCCGATGGTCGGGATGAAGTTGAGCAGGAAGATCAAAACGGCCCAGAATTCCGCAAGATCGACGCCAACGGCGATCATCACGAAATAGGAAATTCCTCCGGTGGCGATCGACAACAGGGTCTTGACCCAGAGATAGGTTCGAATGTCGGTGTTGATGCGGTCGAGCGTCCTGTGGACCCGCTTGCGCCTGTCTGGATCGCTTCCGACGAGTGCGTCCAGCTTAGCCGAAAAGCCCTTCTGTTCGATCAAGAGGAAGATTGCGTAGACCAGAATGATGCCGACGTTGCCCGCGAAACTGGCAACGCCTGATGCCAACTGGCCGGCGATGCTACCGAGATTAATCTGGTCGCGGAGTTGCTCGATCGTGGGAACCTTTTCGATTCCCAACAGGGCAACGACATCGTTCAGAAGCCGTTCCAGATTGGCCTGATAGACCGGTGCCGCAGCCACCACCTGTTCAATGTTGTCACGGGTCAGGTCGACGAAGGCCGACAGCACGGCAAAGAACGTCAGACAGGCCAAGGTCATCGCAAGCCAACCCGGGATGCGGAATCCCCAGGCACCCATACGGCTGTAGGTCCTAGCCAGGGTCGCGATGAGATACCAGAACACCACCGCCACGGCGAACGGCAGGATCAGGGCTTTGCCGACAACGAGGATGTAAAGCGTGAAGCCTGCAATTGCGGCGTAGAGCGAAAAACTCAAAAGATTCATGTGGCGCTTCTTCCCAGTCTGATTCGCCAAGCGATCATTGCGCAGGCCCTTATACAGGACAACCGCCGTGGCGCGTCGCGTTCACGAGACCCGACGTCGAAATTGGGCCATCTATGGCGTTGCGAGCCCTGATTTCGCCATGGTTTGTTGACATGATCCGACATGCAGAAAGAATGGTACCAAGGACCGTAACCCGGCCGGGCGTCGGGGCAGTCTGTATAACAATCAGGGGTTCAAAGCGCTAAACGGGAGGATTTCACATCATGGCACATCAGTATTTTGAGACGCTGCAGAAGCAGCTATCGGACGGACGGCTCGACCGCCGCGAGTTCGTACGTTACTCGGCTCTGCTCGGTATTTCGGCCACCACGGCCTACGCTGTTGCGGGCAAGATCACGGGGGAGGACTTTGCGCCGAAGGCTGTCGCTCAGGACATGCCGGTGGGCGGCAACATCAAGATCGCGATGCGCGTCTACGTTGTCGACAATCCCCACACATTTTCGTGGGTCATCGACTCCAACATCGTGCGTCAGGTCTGCGGCTATCTGACCCGCACCGGCACGGACAACGTAACCCGTCCTGACCTCCTTGAGGGCTGGGAGGCCAGTGATGACCTGCTGACCTGGACGTTGAACGTGCGTCAGGGTGTCAAGTGGCACGACGGTCGCGACTTCACGGCCGAAGACGTTGCCTGGAACATCAATCGCGTACTTGATCCGGAAACCGGTTCGTCTGTCCTGGGCCTGATGAAGGGCTACATGATGAACGATGATGGCTCCGGCGTGTGGGCCGACAACGCCATCGAAGTCGTCGACGATCACACCGTGCGCCTTAATACGCGCTCGGCCAACATCGCGATCGCCGAACATCTCTTCCACTATCCGCTGCTCATGTTGGATCCCGCCGAAAACGGCGTGTTCGGCATCGGCTCCAACGGCACCGGCGCCTACACGCTGACCGAGCATGTCGTGGGCGAGCGTGCGGTGCTGCAGAACGCCAACAACGCCACATGGCATGGCGAAGGCCCGTATCTCGACACCATCACCTTCATCGATCTGGGTGATGACGCCTCCGCGGCCATTGGTGCCATTGCGTCCAAGCAGGTCCATGCGGTCGACCAGGGCGATATCGTCCAACTCGACGCCTACAAGGCCATGCCGCATGTGACGGTGAACCCGGCCAACACGGCTCAGACGGCCGTGGCGCGTGTCCAGGTTGATGCCGAGCCGTTCACTGATGCCCGGGTCCGCAAGGCCATGCGTCTTGCCATCGACACGCCGTCGGTTCTGCAGGCCGCTCACCGTGGTCTCGGTGCCGCTGCCGAGCACCACCATGTGGCGCAGATTCATCCGGATTATGCCGAGCTGCCCTTCATGTCGCGTGATGTCGACGCCGCCAAGGCTCTGCTGGCCGAAGCCGGTCATGCCGACGGCATCGATCTTGAGATCGTCTGCAAGAAGGACCCGGCCTGGGAGCTTCTCGCCGTGCAGGCCATGGTCGAGCAGTGGAAGGAAGCCGGTATCAACGTCGATATCAACGTGCTGCCTTCCGATCAGTTCTGGGAGGTCTGGGCCCAGGTCCCGTTCGGCTTCACAAGCTGGACCCATCGTCCGCTGGGCTTCATGGTCCTCGGCCTCGCCTACCGTTCGGGTGTGCCGTGGAACGAGTCGCATTACGCGAATGCCGACTTTGACGCCAAGCTCACGAAGGCCGAAGGCATTCTGGATATCGATGCCCGTCGTGAGGTGATTGCCGAACTCGAAATGATCATGCAGGAAGACGGCCCGATTGTTCAGCCGCTGTGGCGCGCGATCTACAACGTCGCCGATACGCGCGTTCAGGGATACATCATGCATCCCACGAGCTACATCTTCGGTGAGACACTGGCGCTCGATTCCTGAGCGTCCTCACCAGAGGATACCGTTACGAGAGGGGGCCTTCGGGTCCCCTCTTTATTTTTTAGCTTTATGGCTTTCCGGTTCTCGAAGGCGAAATGAAGCGGTACTGCCCGAGGTCGATGTGACCTTCGAGATCAATGTAGACCCCTTCAGATTCGAGCAGATCACGCTGCTGATCGGCTCCCTCAGACGCCCGGCCTCCGCCTTTGCTGATCCTGCCCTGTGCGTTGATGACGCGCCACCACGGAACCTGGGGGTCATTGCACGATGACAGGGCATAGCCCACGCGGCGCGCCCATTTCGGATTGCCGGCGGTCTTGGCAACATCACCATAGGTCATGACCTGACCCGGTGGGATATCCCGGATCACACGATAGTAGGATTTGTACTCGTCACTCACCATGCCCCTTATCGTACGGTCTCATACAGGAAGGGGAAGGTCTCCAGGAGCCAGAAAGCGAACGCCGAGAGATAACCCGTGATCATCGCGACGCCCATCAGGACCAAAATTACGCCCGCCGCGATCTGCAGGTTGCGCCCCAGCCGGCCCAGCCCGCGCATGTGACGCAGGAAGAATCCGGTGAAACCTGCAGCAAGGAGAAAGGGCACACCAAGACCCGCGGAATAGATGGCCAGAAGCACCATCCCACCGGTCACCGTGCTGCTGACAGCCGCCATGGTGAGGATGCCACCCAGGATCGGGCCGATGCAGGGCGTCCAGCCAAAGCCGAAGGCGGCGCCCAGGACATAGGCCGCCGCAGGCTGGCCACCCGGAATGTTGAGATGGAACCGGAAGTCCCGCTGCAGGACCGGAAGCCGGAACAAGCCCATCATGACAAGACCGAAGAGAACGACGATGACGCCGGCGACCGTTTCCAGGATGCCACGATACTGAAAGAGGAGCTCCCCGACCGCGGTGGCGCTGGCACCCAGAAGAATAAAGACGGTCGAGAAACCCAGCACAAACAGCAAACTGAGCAAGAGGATCGCAACACGTTTGCTGCGCTGCGCATCGGACTTCAGCGTATCGAGCGATTCGCCGGCGAGGAACGACACATAGGCCGGGACCAGAGGGAGAATGCAGGGCGACAGAAAGGACACGACGCCCGCGACAAAGGCGCTCAGGAGCCCGATACCGTGAATCTCCATGATCTAGTGCCGCATCCTTAGTCGGCCAGACCGGCCTGTTCCAGGGCGGTACGACTGTCCCTTGCAGCTTCAGCAAGCGGCAAAATAGCCTCCAGCGCCGCTTCGCCGGCCCAATCGGCTTCACCGACCAGTTGTGCGACGACATATCCGTTGTGATCGATCAGCACGGTCGTCGGCAGCCCGAACACATGCATGGCTCGCCCGAAATGCATCTGAGGATCGCGATAGATTCCCAGATGGGCTGCGTCGATCTGCTCATAGAAGGCCGCAATCTGTTCTTCGCTGGCTCGGTCCATGGCCATAGTCACCACAACGAGATCATCACCACCGTGCTCTTCAGCCAATCGGTTCAGTGTTGGCATCTCTGCAATGCAGGGCGGGCACCATGTCGCCCAGAAGTTGAGCACCACGGCCTTGCCCTTGAAGAGCGACATGTCTCCTAGTTCTTCATTGGCGATGAGAAAGGGCGTGTCGGGCACCGCCCGCAGTTCGTCAAGCCACACAAGATTCGGAAGGCTCTTGCCGTCCTGTGCCCCCGCGACGGATGCACCGCCCAACATCAGAGCCAAGACCAGGAGCACAAATGTCCTCATGGCTGCAGCCCCGCAATCACCGGCAGGATCGTGTCACGCCAAGCCTCCGCCGTGATCGGACCTATGTGTTTGTATGCGACGGTCCCGTCGGGACCAACCACGAACGTCTCAGGCACGCCATAGACACCCCATTCGATCCCGGCCCTGCCCAGAATATCGGCTCCGGTAGCGTCATAGGGATTGCCATAGCGCGCGAGCCAGGTGGCTGAATCGGCCGGGTCGTCCTTGTAGGCCAGACCGAAGATCATGATCTCATCCGCTGCTGCGATGTCCATAAGCAAGGGATGTTCATAACGGCAACTGGTGCACCAGGATGCGAAGACATTAACCAGCGTGACCTGATCTTTGAAATCTGCGGCCGAAAATCCAGGGCCGTAGTCATCGACCGGCGGGAGGGCGGTGTCCGGCGCGGGTGCACCGACAAGGGCGGACGGGACGAGGCTGGGGTCGCGGCCAAGCCCTATACCCAGAGCCAGCGCAAGCACCACGAAAGCCGCAACAGGGGCAATGTAGAGCCATCGAGCCCGGGACGTGCGTTCCTGGGACACGCTTTGGGTGTGACTGTCGGCCGTCTCGCTCATCAATCCTATCCGCTGGGTCGCGTCTAAGGTGATCCCGCAGTTGGGCTTTTACAAGGCAATGACAACAGCCTGACGCGAAGGTGAAGAACCACGAAGAAAGGTTGCCGGACGTCAGTGATTCAGGGTGTCGACAAATCTGATGATCCGCCGGGACGCTTCAGCCAACTCGTCATCGGAAGCAGTCAGCGAGAGCCGGACAAAGCCCGAGCCGCCACGTCCGAAGCCTTCGCCTGCCAGCAAGGAAACGCCTTCTTCCTCAAGCACTCGGAATGAAAAGTCATGCGACGAAAGCCCGCTATCGCGGACATCCAGCATCATGAAGCATGAACCTTCAGGCTTGATTACGCGAATCGACCGGTTCCCTGCCAAGGCATCACAAACGAGATTGCGCCGGCGCTCATAGGCCTGACGCATGGCATCGACCTCCGGAAAATCCTGGCTGAAGGCGATCGAGACCGAAGACTGGATGAAGGTCGGAGAGCCGTAATGCTGGGCAAGGCCCAGATAATACATGTGCCGCGTGAAGGCTTCGGGCCCCACGGTCCATCCGACGCGCCAGCCGGTCATGGCATGGGACTTCGAAAGACTATCGACCACGATGGTTCGCTCGGCCATGCCGGGCAACGAGGCCGGCGACACGTGCTCACGACCATCGAAAAGCGTGCGGCTATAGACCTCATCAGAAACGAGCCAAAGGTCATGAGCCTTACAGATCTCACCCAGCGCGATGAGATCATCGCGCCTGTAGGCAGCGCCACTGGGATTATGGGGCGTGTTGATCATGATGGCGCGCGTCTTCGACGTCACAGCCGCTTCAACATCGGCAGGGTCGAGATGAAAGTCGCGCTCGGCGCGCAACGGAACATCGACCAGTGTGGCGCCGGACGCCTGGACCACCGAGTCATAGGTGACATAAACCGGCTGCGGGACAATGACCTCGTCGCCGTGCTGCGCAACACACATCGCCGCGCCATACAGACCACCCTGAGCCCCCAGGGTCACGGAGATGTTGGCCGGTCCGATCTCTTGCCCTGTCAGCCGGGTGTGATAGGCGGCGATGGCCGACTTCAGCTCCGCGCCGCCGTCGATGGGGCCATAGTGCGTGCGGCCCTGTTCGACTTGCTCGAACATGGCCTTGCGGATCGCTTCGGGTGTCTCGAAATCCGGATCACCGATCGAGAGGATCACAACATCCCGACCCTCACGGCGCAGCGCCATGGCGCGTCCATGGATCTCCCAGGCCCGAG
>CEUN01092729.1_pt1 | contig 10976 bp, 9 predicted proteins | sample 361501 | NCBI WGS metagenome assembly CEUN01 (sample SAMEA2622801, study PRJEB7988) | marine metagenome | biome: marine biome (ENVO:00000447); feature: marine epipelagic mixed layer (ENVO:xxxxxxxxx); material: "saline water (ENVO:00002010), including plankton (ENVO:xxxxxxxx)" | depth 120 m | reverse complement strand
AAGCCGGTCGTAGAGCGAATCGTCGCACTCGATTTCCCCGGCGCGCTGCGCACGAACTTCAGGCGCGGCAACGGGCCGGGTCAGTTCCAGCGATTCGCGAGACTTGAGGAAAGTGTATCCCTCCGACGAAATATTCAGCGTGCTGAACTTGCCGGAATCCTGAAGCAGATACCCCAAGCGAACGAGTTCGCGGCCAATCGATTGCCATTCCTTGCGACTGTGTTCCTTCCCAATTCCGTAAGTCGAGAGCTTGTCGTGACCCCATCGACGAATTTTCTCGGTCTCTGCTCCGCTCAGCACTTCGACCACATGACCGATCCCGACACTAAAACCGCTCCGCTCTTTGATTCGATATACACAGGAAAGAAACTTCTGTGCGGACACCGTTCCGTTAAAGGTCTCGCGCGGATTGAGACAATTATCGCAGGCGCCACAGTTGTCATCCGGATAGGTTTCGCCAAAGTAATCAAGCAGATGCCGGCGTCGACAATTGGCATCCTCGGCGTAGTGAACAATCTGCTCCAGTTGCGTATGGGCTATTTCGCGTTCATTCGGATCCGTCTTCTCGTCGATGAAGCGCGCATACTTCACGCGGTCACCTGAACTGAACAGAAGGAGACAGTCGCTTGGCAACCCATCACGGCCGGCACGGCCCGTCTCTTGATAGTAGCTCTCTATGTTCTTGGGGAGATCATAGTGAATCACGTAGCGGACGTTCGGTTTGTTGATCCCCATCCCAAAAGCAACCGTGGCGCAGATCACGTGCACCTTATCGCGAAGAAACGCCTCCTGATTCTTCGAACGATCCTCCGCGCTCATACCCGCATGATAGGGCGCAGCCGCGACACCATCGAGGGACAGCTTGCGTGCGACGCTCTCCGCGGTCTTCCGCGCCTGGCAATAGACGATTCCACTCTCACCCCGCTGCGAGTGGACATGATTCAGCACCTGATCGTACGCCTTCTGTTTCCCGGATATCCGATAGCTCAGGTTTGCCCGGTTAAAGCTCGCAACGGCAATTGCGGGATCGTGCATATGGAGTTGCTTGACGATGTCGTTCTTCACCCTCTCCGTAGCCGTCGCGGTGAGAGCCATGAACGGCACCTTTGGAAACTGCTCGCGCAGGTTGGCCAGCTGGCGATATTCCGGGCGGAAGTCATGCCCCCACTCGCTGATGCAATGCGCTTCGTCGATTGCAAACAAAGCTACATGCCAATTCTGCAGGTCCTGCAGGAAGCCCGGCAGCATCAGCCGCTCGGGTGCAACGTAAAGCAGATCGAACTCGTGATTGTGAAGTGCACGCAGTCGCGCCCGCGATTCATCCGCCGACAAAGACGAGTTCAGAAAAGTGGCGGCCACACCCGCAGATTGAAGCGCGTCGACCTGGTCTTTCATCAGCGCAATCAAGGGAGAGACCACCACGGTCAATCCGCCTCGAATCAGCGCCGACAATTGATAGCAAAGAGATTTTCCACCACCCGTCGGCAGGAGCGCGAAGACATCCCGGCCGGCGAGCGAATCGGTGATGATGGATTCCTGGAGCGGGCGGAAGGATTCGTAGCCGAAAACTCTCTTCAGCGTTCCAAACAAATCCGGGGAATCCTCCGCCATGCGCGACTAGATAGGCGATTTCACAGCGTGCATAAATGACGAGTTATTCACCTTGCTCGCGACACGCATCCCGCTTGTCCGATTAGTTGAGGATTAGCATCGCATCGCCGTAGCTGAAGAATCGGTATCGATTATCCACCGCTGCCTGATACGCGGAGAGCATTGTTGCTCGACCATCGATTGAACCGGGACTGGCGAAGGCACTTACAAGCATCAAGAGGGTGGATTCGGGGAGGTGGAAGTTGGTGAGGAGGGCGTCTGTGATTTTGAAGTTGGATGGCGGGGTGATGAAGATGTTCGTTTTGCCGTGGCCGGGTTGGAGTTCGGGTTGGCGCGCAATCGTTTCGAGGACGCGGACAGTGGTGGTGCCGATCGCAATGACGCGTTTTCCAGCGCCTTTGGTTTGACGGATGAGGTCGATGGTTTCCTGGCTGACTTCGTATCGCTCGAAGTGCATGCGATGGTCTTCGACGTTCACAACTTTGAGCTGAGCGAAGGTACCAAGGCCGACGTGGAGTGTGACGTGGGTGATATTGGCGCCCTTGGCTCGGAGGTCTTCCAAGATTCCGTCGGTGAAGTGGAGACCGGCGGTAGGGGCGGCCGCAGAGCCAGGTGGTCCGGCATAGACGGTTTGGTAGCGGTCCTGGTCTTCCGGATCGGGCTGGGAGTCCCGCTGGATGTAGGGCGGCAGGGGTGTTTCGCCGATCTGGGCAAGGTGATCAATGATGTTACCGAGGCATTGGAATCGAACACGACAGTGGCCCTCGTCGTTCTTTTCGATCAGTTCGGCCTGAATCTCTGCAGCAGCGCCGGAAAGATTGTGGAGTTGAATACAGCCTCCTGGCCGCACGCGCTTGCCGGGTTTGAGCATGGTCCACCAATCGTTTTCGGCAATCTCCTCGACGAGGAGCATCTCGATTTGGCCTCCCGTATTCGGTTTGGAGCCTCGCAGGCGGGCTGGAATGACTTTCGAATTATTGAGAACCACCAAGTCGCCGGGTTCGATAAAGTCCGGGAAGTCGGTGAAGGACTTGTGAACTAGCTCTCCACTTGAACGATAAACTACCAGCAGTCGAGACTGGTCACGACGCTCAGCAGGGTGCTGGGCGATCAGTTCCTCGGGCAGATCATAATGAAAGTCCGATACGCGCATTTTCTCGAGTTGTAGCGAATCTGGCGTTTTTTGGGGAGTTTTTGTGATTGGGTCGGCCGTGGGGTGGTGTGGGGTGATTTCCATACAGTGGCTCAGAGAGGTGATAGTCAGGGCAAATGATGTTCCAGCGAATTCCATCGGTTTTCGGCCGTTTGCTGGTGAAAACATTCTCAAGCATTAAAAAAACTCGATCTAGGGTGTTGACGATGTGGGGTGAAGTGGGTAGAACTTGCGCCGTCGTGGGGCATTATTGCAACCGAGTGTGCCGCGTGACCAGCATATGCCGGCTAATGGGACAAACGAACGAGTCTCTTACAAATCACTGTATAAACACGGTGTTGATGAGAAGCGACGTGTCCAAATCCCCGCAAAATGGCGTTCAAATCAGGACGCGGCTTATTCCGTGATTCTGTGGCGCATGGAAGGGCAAACCTTCCCTTGTTTATTGGTTCTGCCGCCTCGGACGGCGGAGAAGTTGGAGGAGAAACTCGAAGAAATGCCCTTTGGAGATCCGCAGGCTGAATCCCTGCGACGTGTCTTGGGTGCGAATTCCGACGATGTGGCGATCGATCGCGCGGGGCGGATCTGCCTCCCAGACGGATTGGCGAAAAAAGCCGGGATCGCAGGCGAGGCAATTCTCGTCGGTCTATGGGACCGGTTTCAGATCTGGAATCCTGAATTCTACGAACAGGTCGAGTCGGTCGATCAGGCGCACGAAAGCGCGGCCAAGAAGATGATTTGAGCAGTGTGTGTAATGAGTGATGTATGGACAGGTCGGGGCGATGAGGAAGCGGTGAATGGGATTGTTGGGATCCCGCTCATTGTGTCGTCGCCTCGGCTGTCCGTGCTTCTTTGCAAACCACCAACCGCAAACCATTTGAGCTAACGAGGGCGAAGCATGGGTATCTTCAATGTTCTTGCCGCTGGAAACAATGCCCTCAGGGGCCTCGTTCGGCGCCCGATGCACCGCGTCGTGGATGACGGCGAGATGATTCCGGAATTCAGCATGCGACCCGGCGCGGTTGAGCGCATTAGTGAGGCTCGCCGCGAGCCTCGCCGGGAAGATCCACTCGGCGCGCATCACCAGGATGTCATGGAACGCGAAATCAGTGCGGCAAAGAAGAAGACGAGCAAGCCGCGCGTTCGCAGCACCTTTCGGCCGGAGCAGCTACCGCCGTTAACCGAACCGAAAACAGACCCCTCGCCACCGACACGAGAGGAACCGGGGCAGGTGGCGAGGGGTTCGGTCTGGTCCCAAAAGCTGAAGATGGCCCGTCGCGGTCGCACCATCGCGCGGGTGAAACGTCAACCCAAGCGCCCTTTGGTTTATCGGAAGGCGGGGACGATCGTCCGTCGTCGTCGTTCGCCGAACTGGATGGCTGCGAGTTGAACAACCGTTAATGAACGCCGATTGACGTCGATGAACGAAGGCACAGAAAGGTTTGGCGACCGGGTAGAGCGTTTTCGTTCTTTTCGCACCCCGGCGGCAATCGGCGTGATTAGCGGTTGATCGAGGCTCGAAACGAAAGAGCAAACATGACGAAACGTGAACGACTACACCCACATCCCGGTGATGGCGGAGGAAGTGTTAGCAGCGCTGAATCCAATGCCGGGCGGGCACTACGCCGACGGCACCATGGGCATGGGTGGGCACAGTCGCCTCATTTTGAATCGCAGTGCACCGAGTGGACGGGTGTTTGGCTGCGATCGAGATGGCGCGGCGTTGCAGGTGGCTGAACGCACGCTTGCGGAGCATGCCGGACGCTTTGAATTGCGGCGCGGCAACTTCGCGGAACTCGCCGACTGGTTCGGTCCGGACACCTTCGATGGCGTTCTGTTGGACCTGGGTGTGAGTTCGCCGCAACTGGATATCGCTGAGCGCGGATTCAGTTTCATGAACGACGGTCCGCTCGATATGCGGATGGATGACCGCCAGTCGGTCACCGCGGCTGAACTGGTCAATGAACGGGACCAGGAAGAACTGCAGAAGATTTTTTGGGCCTACGGCGATGAACCGGCCGGACGCCGGATAGCGAAGGCCCTGACTGAAGAACGGTTGAGTTCGCCGTTCGAGACGACCCGCCAGTTGGCGGAGTTCATTGAAAAAATTTGTCCGCGCGCCGGCAAACGCAAGCACTCCGCGACCCGGGTTTTTCAAGCGCTGCGAATTGCCGTGAACGACGAGATGGGTGCCTTGGAAAAGGGGCTCGATGGCGCGCTGAAAGTTTTGAAGCCCGGTGGGCGAATGGCAGTGATCACCTTCCATTCGCTGGAAGACCGGACAGTGAAAGAGTTCGGACGCACTTTGGAACGTGATTACGAAGTGCCTGGTGAAGTGGATGTTCCGGAACTTCGCCAGCCACGTGCGCCGAAGCTCAAGCGGGTCAACCGCAAAGCCATTTTACCCGGACCGAGTGAATTGAAAGACAACCCGCGAGCGCGCAGTGCGCAATTGCGGGTGTTTGAAAAACTGAACGCATAAAAATGCCGAAGAATCGCAAAAAGACCGCTGCACCCGTGAAGGCCGGCCCCGTGTTGAAGGCCGTGGCCTGGTGTGTGTTCATCGGCCTGGCCGGCGTGGGATACGTTTGGCAGAAGAACCAAATTCATGAGCTGGGCGAGGAGATGAAGAAGCAGGAACGCAAGCTCGCTGACTTGAAGCAGAAGAACAACGAGCGCATGAAGATCCTCGCCGGGCTGCGTTCGCCTGCCTATCTCGAAGATCGCATTCGTTCGCTTCAGCTCGGCCTGGGAATGCCGAGTCCGCGACAGGTCATCACCCTTTCCGATCAACCCGGACCGATGCCACCACCGGGGCAATCGAATCCATCCGTCAACGCAACCTATGCGCGTCCTCGGGGCGTCGTGCAGCAGGCAAGAAAGCAGTGAAGCAATAATGATCCAGGCATTCCAGAATCGGCGACTCGCGTCCTTGGCGCTGCTGCTTCTGATTGCCTACTGCGGACTGGGTTATCGGCTCGTTCACCTCCAGGTAGTGCGCCATCACGAGTTTGTCTTGGAGGCAAAGAAAAACACCACCCGCACCGAACTCTTCGCGCCCCGGCGCGGTGATATTCGCGACGTAAACGGCAATCTGCTGGCGACCAGCCTGCCCGCCAAGACCGTGTTTGCCGACCCGGCCTTCATCGGCAATTACCAGGCGAATATCGCGCGCGCGGTTGCTCCCTTGTTGGGCATGACGGAGTGGGAACTCTTCCATAAACTCCAACCGCAGATTCGCACCATCACCAATTCTGTCGGCCAACCGATGTTGCGCACCAATCGATACGTCGTGCTCAAGAAGCGCGTGCCACTCGATCGCTGGCGACAGATCAAGGCGACGATGGAGAACCTGGATTTCGGTGACACCAGTCACCTCAACCGTTCGCAACGAACCTTCTTCCGTAATCTTCGCAAGATGGCGATCAATGCGGATCAGGTTGAGGAATCACTCCGGCTTTATCCCAATGACGAACTTGCCGCCCACGTGCTCGGTTATGCGGCACGCCGCGAGATCAACGTCCGTTCGCGCCGATCCAAGGAAACCCTCGGCATGGATGGCATTGAGCTGTCGATGAACAAGCAACTCACCGGCACGCATGGTTGGCGTGAGACCGAGAAAGACGGTCGGCAACGCGAAGTTGCGACGCGACGAGTGCATGAAGTCGCGGCCCGCGACGGCCAGAATGTTTTCCTCACCATCGACGCCCGCTTGCAACACGTCGTTGAACAGAAGCTTGGGGAGGTCATGAATCGATTCAACCCGAAGAGCGCTACGGCAATCCTGGTAAGGCCGCAGACCGGGGAGATCCTGGCGATGGCCAATCTTCCCACATACAACCCAAATCGTCCCGGTGACGTCCCTGAAGGCCGCGAAGACTTCCGGAAGAACCGGGCGATCATGGATGTGTATGAACCCGGTTCCACGTTCAAGGTCGTGGCAGTTGCGGCTGGTTTGGACAAAGGCGTCGTTCGCTGGGGAGAGCGCATCTGGTGCGAAGAAGGTTCTTGGAAATGGCGACGCGCGCGATCGCTTCGTGAATACCGCGGTCATCGATACGAGTGGATGACTGTGGAGACCATTCTCGCGAAGTCATCCAACATAGGTGCTTCCAAGATCGCCGTCCGCATGTCGGCGGACGATTATTACGGTTATCTGACTGGCTTTGGTTTCGGGCGCAGGTCGGGGGTCCAATTGCGAGGCGAACAATACGGATTGGTTCGTTCAACCAAACGCTGGCGCGATGATGACCGTACACGCATTCCGATCGGACAGGGAATCGCGGTGACACCATTGCAGATCACGATGGCCATGGCTGCAATTGCAAACGAGGGCAAGCTCATGAAGCCCTTGCTCGTCAGCCAGATTCAAGACGAGGAAGGCAACGTGCTCGGACGTCCGATGCCAACCGTGCTCAGTCAGGTGATCAGCGAATCCGCTGCGCGTGAAACCACTCGCGCGCTTCAGGCAGTCTGCTCAAAGAACGGCACGGGCAAGAACGCCATCATGGATTTCTATTCCGTCGCGGGGAAGACGGGAACTGCGGATATTCCCATCAAAGGCGTCGGCTATGTCCACGGTAAAAACCTCGCTTCGTTCATTGGTTTCCTCCCGGCCACTCGTCCCGAACTCGTCATCTCGGTGATCGTAAACGAACCCGCCGGTGGAGGCACCGGTGGTAAATGCGCGGCGCCTTGCTTCAAGGAGATCGCGGTGAAGGCCGCCAACTACCTGAATTTACAGCCAGATCTAATGGGGTTTGACCAGCCGCTCGTCACGCGGTTGCGTCAAGAAGGGCAGGACATCCAAGTGGTCAGGCGATAGCATGCAACTGAAGAGATTATTGGAACGTGTGGAAGTGCTCCGTGCGGAGGGGGCACTCGAGCGGGATGTGACCGGAATCGAACACGATTCCAGTCGTGTCACCTCGGGTTCCGTGTTCATCGCGGTGAAGGGGGCGAATTTCGACGGACATGATTATATCAGCGATGCGATTGATCGCGGTGCAATCGCGATCGTCTGTGAGAACAACGGATTTCAATCACATCGGGCAACGAAGGTGGTGGTGAAGGACACCCGCACGGCGATGGCTGAAATCGCCAACCGATTCTACGGATATCCGAGCCGGAAGATGAAAGTCATCGGTGTCACGGGCACGAACGGAAAGACCACCACCGCGTTCATGCTCAAGCACCTGCTTGAATTGCAGGGCAGCAAGACCGGCCTCGTCAGCACGGTGCACTATGAGGTCGGTGATCGGGTTATTCCCGCGTCACGCACGACGCCGGAATCGCTGGAACTTCAATCACTAATGGACCAGATGGTCCGCGCGAACTGCGAGGCGTGCGTGATGGAAGTCAGTTCGCACGCGATGATGCAGGGCCGAGTCTCGGGTGTGGAATTTGACGTCGGAATCTTCACCAACCTGAGCCAGGACCATCTCGATTATCACCGCAACATGGAGGAATACTACCGTGCCAAGCGCGAGTTCTTCCGCATGGTTGAATCCGAGCCGACCGCGTCAGGAATTGTGGTCAATTCGGATGATCCGCACGGTCAACGTCTGCTCCGGGAGATCGGCATTTTTAATGTCTCTTACGGCATAGAGGGCAACGCACGCCTGACCGCGCGAAATGTCGAACTCCGCAACAACGGCACCAAGTGCGAACTCCATACCGCATCCGGAACCTACAGCGCATCACTCGCGCCTATTGGTCGTCACAACATCTACAACGCCTTGGGCGCACTTGGAGCCGTTCAGTTGCTCGATGCCGATGTCGGCAAGGCCGTGGAAAGCCTCTCCAGCCTCGCGCCCGTCCCCGGACGCTTGGAAGCAATACAGGTGGGACAGGATTTTAATGTGGTCGTGGATTACGCGCATACCAGCGATGCGCTGGAAAACGTTTTGAACACGCTTCGCGAACTTACCCCCGGCAGGGTGCTGGTCACGTTTGGCTGTGGTGGCTGCCGCGACGTTGGCAAGCGTGTTCAAATGGGTGAAGTCGCGGCACGGCTCGCACACGAAACCATCGTTACCAGCGACAATCCGCGAAAAGAACCGCCCGCAGCGATTGCCGCGCAGATCCAGGCTGGATACCGCAAGGTTCGTTCGGACGGATGCCTGAGCATTCTTGATCGCCATGCCGCGATCAACGAGGCGATCCATCGTGCAAAGCCAGGCGACACTGTATTGATCGCAGGCAAAGGACACGAAAGTTTTCAGGAACTCGCGGATGCGGTTGTCCCCTTTGACGACCGGCGACATGCTGCTGAGATCCTTGCGCTGTTGAAGGAAGAGAAGCTCGAGCTTCACGCAGCGTGAACGTGTGACAGAACAGATGATTTGTTGATGGAATCAAGAACGATTCAATTCATCGCCGATGTGGCGAATGGAAGACTGGCCTCCGGCGATACGGAGAAGTCGGTCACATGCATTTGTACCGATTCCCGGAAACTGCAAGCGGGCAATGTTTTTCTGGCATTGCGTGGAGAGAGTTTTGACGGCCACGCATTCGTTCAACAGGTCTGTGACCTGGGTGCTGCCGCAGTTGTCGTTGAAGAAGGGGCCGCGCCCGGGATGCCAGGCGATACGGCAGTGATTGAAGTTGCGGACACTCGGATCGCATACGGTGTTATCGCTGCGGCATATCGCTCACAGTTCAAACTGCCAGTCGTTGCGATCGCCGGATCGAACGGCAAAACTACCACCAAAGAACTTCTTGCCTCCATCCTTCGCGAGGCCGGACCCACCCTGTGGAGCGAAGCCAGTTTCAATAACGACGTCGGTGTGCCTGCGACTTTACTGCGTCTCGAATCAGCGCATCAGGCACTGGTTCAGGAGATCGGCACAAACCATCCGGGCGAGCTGAAACCGCTCATTGAAGTCGTTCGACCGAACTATGGCGTCATCACCAGCATCGGGCGCGAACACCTCGAACATTTTGGCGACCTGGAAGGCGTCGTGGAGGAAGAAAGTAAACTCGCCGAACTGCTTCCGCCGAACGGAGCACTATTCCTGAGCGGAGACAGTGACTACTCCGAGACGATCGCCAGCCGTTGCCCTTCAAAGACAATTCTAGCTGGTGCATCCGAACGATGTGATTGGCGGGTTTCTGACGTTCGGGTCGAGCCGATGGCTACTCACTTCAAGCTCGACTGTCCCGTGGTGGCTTGGACGGGAGACTATCACGTGCCGATGCCCGGCGCTCACCACGCGATCAATGCCGCGCTTGCGTTGGCTGTGGCACAGGAGCTGGGCGCGTCCAACGAACAGGCGCGCGTCGGTTTGGAGACCGTCACCCCACCGGCAATGCGTGCGCATTACTGGGAAGTGAACGGCTACGGAGTCTTGGAAGATTGCTACAACGCGAATCCCGATTCCATGAGCGCCGCGATTGAGACGCTTCAATCATTGCCCTGCCAGGGACGACGGTTCGCCGTGCTGGGCGACATGGCTGAACTCGGATCCGGTGGTGACGACGCGCATCGTGAGGCAGGCAGGCGCGCAGCCGAGTGTGGCATCGACATTCTCTTTGCAGTGGGCAGCATGGCCTACTGCTACGCCGGCGGTGCGCGTTCAGCCGGAGCGACAGTGATCAGTGAATATGACAATGCGGCTGATGCCGGCAACGCCTTGCTTCGCGCGATGCGACCCGGCGATTTGGTTTTGATCAAGGCCTCGCGATCGGCGCGGCTGGAACGGATTTCGACGATGATACGTGGGCAGACCGGGGATAACCAGGCACACAACCATGAGCAAAGCGCGAAAACACAAACCCTCGCCTAGACCAGTTGAAGACAAAGATCCAATGACGGTTCGCAAACAGATCGGCGTCCCGTCCTTCCTGCTCCACACAAGCGGTGAGACCAGCGCACGGAATGCGAATGGCGACCGCCAGCCGCTGCGCCGGAACGACTAGCGATGCTTTACTACCTGAGCCAATGGCTACTGAACAACTCAGCCGAATCTGCCTGGGCCGATCAAATGTCTGCCTTGCGGGTCTTCCGCTACATCACCGTCCGGAGTGCCGGCGCGGCTGTGACGGCTTTGTTGTTGAGCATCTGGCTGGGGCCGAAAGTCATCCGCTGGTTGAAGCGATTGAAGTTAGGTCAGGAATACTTGGACAAGGCTCAGGAAGCCGGTGCAGGAACGGATTCACAATTCTCGAAGATCGGTGTGCCTACCATGGGCGGATTGTTGATCGTGCTGGT
>CEUN01036744.1_pt1 | contig 10977 bp, 15 predicted proteins | sample 361501 | NCBI WGS metagenome assembly CEUN01 (sample SAMEA2622801, study PRJEB7988) | marine metagenome | biome: marine biome (ENVO:00000447); feature: marine epipelagic mixed layer (ENVO:xxxxxxxxx); material: "saline water (ENVO:00002010), including plankton (ENVO:xxxxxxxx)" | depth 120 m | reverse complement strand
AACAGGGAAATTGCTCAATTCTTCACCTATTTCGGCCGTTTTCAGAGGTTCTCGCCGTGAATAGTCGCTCCACTTCAACGGTTTAGAGGGCAATTCCCTGTTCTTCAAATAACAAGGTATCGCCTTGCTTGGATCAGAGAAGAGTAACCAGTTTAAGCGGGATTGCACAGCGAAGAACAAGGAAGCCTGTTTCTCCCAATCCATCGGAATCTTCATCGCCATGAGACGGTTGGCGGTAAACCCGGGATCGAGTCGTCCGGCCAGAATCGTCATTTGAATCCTGGGTGACAGGAATGCCAGTTTTGAGCGGGTTCGAATGTAGGCCGGTGTTACGTCGACCTTTTTAGCAAGAGCCCTTAGAGGCACTCCTTGTTTGAGCGCCTTAACATCCTGGTGAGCGAGGCTCAGGAGTCGGATAAGGGTCTGATCAGGACCCAGCACCTCGTCGCCGATGATGATCTCGTATCACTCCTCTTGGACAAGGGGATCGCGTTGACGGGGTGCCCTACACGGTATGTGTCCGAAGATGAGACTGCATCTGGGGGTAATCTGGATATGATGATCAAATTGATGGAACGCGGTGTCGTCGTATCGATCAATTCGGATGATCCGGAACAGTTTGGTTCAGGGTGGTTGAACAGGACAATAGTTGAGGCCCAGAGAAACGGGAACCTGCCATCTGAGACCCTAATCAAACTCATGCGCAACGGTTATCAATCGGCCTGGATGACAAGCCAGCAGAGGTCTTCCTATTTGCGGCAATTCGACCAAACCTGCGATGCGTTTGATTGGGGACTGTGATACCGCGAATAGCAGCCTTGCCTGAGATGTTGCAACCTCATTTTCTAATAGATGAGCGGTGCCGGTAATGTCCGCTTAGGGTCAGAAGCAGACCAAGGTCCAGATTTGCTTGAATGTCAGCTTTGTAGCACATTTCGGAACCCGTACGAGAGAGACGAGTTCGCATCCGTCTGCCTCCACCGCCATTGTCCCTTTTTTCCTAGGCATTTAGATCCTCGTGAATGGCTCTGGATCACCGCCGTGGATAGGGTAAGCTAAAGGTCTTACGCCATTGGGCTCCAATGGCGCATTATCACGGCGGTCCAATAGGAAACCACTTGAAATTCTGCTAACACCTGCGTGAAGCGGATGTGTGGCTCTCGCAGGGTCGCACGGTTGGCGAGATCTGTCGCCAGATCGGGATATCGGAGCAGAGCTACTATCGATGGCGGCGTGAGTACGGCGGCCTGAAGACGGATCAGGCTCGTCGCCTGAAGGATCTTGAGCGGGAGAATGCGCGACTGCGCAGGGCGGTGTCGGACCTGACATTGGAGAAGCTGGTGCTGAAGGAGGCCGCGGAGGCAAACTTCTAAGCCCCGAGCGTCGCTGGCGCTGTGTGATCCATGTTCGTCAGAAGTTGGCGGTGGGGTGTTGGTCATTTCTACTCACGCCGCACTGGGATGCCTCGCACCAGCCCATCGGCCGGCTTCACGCAGGGCTGGGGCGTGTCCTTGACACGGTAGGCCTATCCCCTAAAGCTGAAACAGCGCAGCAAAGTGTGGTGGTAACGGTTGCGATGATCGCGTCGACGATCGTCGGCACGACACCTGGCGTCGCCCTTGGCCGCGAAGCCCATTTCCGCACGGAGCCGCCGAGGCGTTTCTCGAAAACAGAATTTCGTTCCTGATAATATAGTATAGAGATATTAAATCTAACTTTAGAATAACATGAAGTATAATTATCACATCAAGGGCATTATAATAAGAAACATTCTCAGTATATTAAGTATTGTTACGAAAAAATTAGGAATTTATTTTTTAAGTAAAATTTCATTTTTATTTATTTATTTAATATCGTTTGCAGTTTTTTCTGATGATTCCTTGATTGTTTCTCCAACTACCGATTTCTCTTCGGCAGAGCGATTCGAAGCCCGCCAGGGCGGTTCTGGAACATTTTACGGCTCAATTTCTCAAAATGCTTTTTCCACGCCCGCCGCAAACATGTCACGGGAAGCTCGGCTGGATTTCAGGTTTGGTAACGATTTATTCAAGCGTCTCTGGGTTGCAGCTCCCTCTTCAACTCCATTCGGCGGCGGTTTGGGACCCCTATACAATGCTCGCGCCTGTCAGGAATGCCACATCAAAGATGGCCGCGGTCATCCACCCAATGGAAACTGGCCCGACGACAACGCCATCTCAATGGTCATGCGTCTCAGCATCCCGCCGTCGAATCGGGAAGAAGAATTGTTGCTCGAAACTCACCGCCAGAACGTCATTTCTGATCCTGTATATGGGGTCCAGCTCCAGGATTTTGCGATTCCGGGACTGATTGCCGAAGGTTTGATATCGATTGACTACGAAGAGATTGAAGTCGTGCTCGCTGATGGCACGGTCATCTTCCTTCGCAATCCTACATACATCATTGAGGAGTTAGGGTACGGCCCACTATCTGAGGAAATTATGACTTCTCCGCGGATTGCCCCCCCGATGATTGGGTTGGGTCTACTCGAAGCGATAGCGCCGGCAGACATCTTGGGCCACGCAGACCCTGATGATCTCAACGGCGATGGTATCTCGGGCCGCGCCAATATTGTCTGGAGCGAAGAACTCAATTCCCATGCTATTGGCCGATTTGGCTGGAAAGCTGGAGAACCCAATCTCAACCAACAAAATTCACACGCATTCTCAATTGATATCGGACTTTCAACCCCTTTATCGCCTTTTGCCAGGGGGGATTGTGCGCCCGTCCAGAGCGATTGTCTGAGCGCCAGCGGTGGGGGCAACGAAGTTGTCGTTGAAGTAACTGCCGAAATCATGGAGAAGTTGCTGTTCTACACTCGTAACTTAGCTGTGCCACCGCGTCGGGCTATTAATGATCTAGATGTGCTAGCTGGGAAGCGACTCTTCTACGAAGCCAATTGCATCGGCTGCCATGTCCCGAAATTCATCACGCCTTTGAACGAGGCTCAGCCGGAACAGTCTGACCAACTGATTTGGCCCTATACAGACCTCTTGCTCCACGACATGGGGGAGGGACTGTCTGATGAAAGGCCAGAGGGGCTCGCAACCGGTTTTGAGTGGCGTACACCGCCACTATGGGGTATCGGCCTCACAGAAATCGTGAGTGACCACACATTTTTCCTACATGACGGTCGTGCGCGCAACCTCACCGAGGCCATCCTCTGGCATGGTGGCGAAGCCCAGAAATCGAGGGACAACTTTGCTGCAATGACCGCTGAAGAACGCGGCCACCTCATCGCCTTCCTCCGTTCTCTTTGATATTTCTAGGACTTCACAGTCCACTGTACCAATGTCTCGGAGAAGGTTCGCTATTTCTGCTCGAACTGCGGAGGTCACGTCTTCGCGATTTCCAGCGACGAGAGTGACGACTATGTGATTCTGCGTGTGGGAACGCTGGACCACGGGCATGGTCTGCGACCGGAGTCTCATATCTACGTCGAAGACCAACCCGACTGGTGCGAGATACAAGATGACTTGCCGCTTTGAACACCCCTGTTTCACGGCTCGCGCAAGTCCTATTTTTGGCAGAGATTTCTGAGAGGCCATCTGCACAGATGGTCCCTAGGCGTCTCCCCCTTTGGCCACCTTTCGTGTCTCAGAAACTGTCTTGTTCGGTTCCAAGTAGGTGGTGTCGTTGAGCGTTCATCTGCGGCCCCATTCATGCTGCTGAACTCGCCCGGTGAATAGCAGGGATAACCTGAGTGGAGCCTAGGTAGACTTGAGGGTGCGGCAGTGGGGAGAGGGTGCCTGATGCAATCCCTTCCTCTCCGCCATTTCTCTTTCTAAACTTGTTGATAATAAACGTCTTTTGGAGATTCGTGGGTTTTCTATCCCACATGACGTGACCTCCTGATTTTCCTCCACGTTTGATTAGAGTCTGGCCCTTATGCAAGGACAGACGATGAAGCGAACGAGGTTTTCTGAGGAACAGATCATTGGTGTTCTGAAGGAGGCAGAAGCGGGTGCGAAGACCGCTGATCCGGGAACGCCCGAGGTGCGTAACAATGGTCATGATAAAACTGACCATGACCAAATTCGCCGCCGCGCTTGCCTTGAGTGCCGCTGCCTTCATGGCGCTTCCCGCCCATGCCAGCGAACACGTCTGTGAGCCGCTCCTGGATGAGACCGCGCAGAACATCACATGCACCTACACGGTCGCCACACCTGTGGAGGTGCTGGTGGGTGGTGTTGCGCGTGACACCGGCATAAACCACGAGATGCGGGTCAAGATCACCGCCATGAACGATGAGACCGGTGAAGAGTTCGAAGCATCCTCCGGCTGGCGCGAAGAGGATTCCGCCGGCACATCGCTGACCCTTGAAGCGCCGGGTCCATACACGATCACGGTGTCTTCGTTAAGCATGGATGGCACGCCCGACGGTCTTGAAATCGAAATTGTCCCGCTGCCCTGACGGGCGGATGCCGCGCGGTGTCCGAGATGTGATTGACCGGCTGAGTTGCCATCGCTGAGGCGTTATGAGATGGCTTGGGTCTGTTGCTTTTCGGGTGTCGTTCTCGATGACGTCAGTGTCTTCGACAACGATCGACGCTGATTCTGTAGCGAGGCCCCAGGGAATGAGCGTGCCATGGATGTCGTCGTTCTTCCTGATTTCGTCAGTGAGCGGGAATGTCCCAGCTTGTCTGAGCGCGCCCGCGCCATGTGGCAGGATGGCGCACTGATGGAGAACCCGCGCGGCCCGGCTCTGTTCTTCCGGAAAATCCACGAAACGGCCTATGCGGATGGTGTCGTCAGCATGATTTAAGACCGTGTCGTCAAGGCATTCGGCCTCGATGCCTGCCCGGTCGACCCACACCTGGGCTGGATCGTGTCTTATGTCGAACAGGGTGGTTTTGTTCAGCGCCATCACGACCGCTTTCCGCTTCACGAACAGACCGGCCAACTTGATTTGCGCTGCAACGTCATGGTCGAAAAGGGTGACCCTCTGGGCAACCCCATTGTTGAGCATAAATCCTGGCCGGTGTCTGTGCGTTCTCTCTGGGCCTTTCTTCCGTCGGAGCGTTTGCATTGGACCCTGCCACACCAGTCCGACGAGCCGCGTATTGTTTTCCAGTACGGCTTCACGGTCCCGGCCGGGTTCGATCTGGTCAGCGTCCCGGGAACCGCCGGTGCGGCCACCACGACCGACGATCGGAATTCGTGACACAAGGGTGGCGCTCCCAGCAGAGACGGCTACGCTGTCTTTCGAAGAGCGAGGGGCGATATGGCTGGAGTTCAAGGACGGGTTGCATTGGTGACCGGAGCGGGAAGTGCGGGGGCCATCGGCTTTTCCTGCGCGCGGCTGTTGCGCGCCGCCGGGGCGAAGGTGGCGATCACCTCGACGACGGACCGTATCTTCGAGCGTCTGGGCGAGCTCGCCGGCGGCGAGGGCGAGAGTTTCGCCAAACTGGCCGACCTGACCGACCGGAGCCAGGTCGAGGCGCTGGTGGCTGAGACCGAAGCGGCTCTGGGGCCTATCGACATCGTGGTCAACAACGCCGGCATGGTGCAAGTCGGGCGCGATGAGCCATCGACACCGATCCACGAGACCTCGGACGAGGGCTGGCACTACGGCATCGACATCAACCTCACGAGTTGTTTTCTGGTCACCCGTGCCGTGCTGCCAGGCATGATGGAGCGTAACTACGGCCGCATCGTTCAGATGTCGTCGGTGACGGGGCCGGTGGTCGGTATTCATGGTAGCGCTGTTTATGGCGCGGCCAAGGCAGGCATGCTCGGGATGGCAAAGTCTCTGGCGATCGAGGCGGGGCCACACAACGTGACCGTGAACTGTGTCGGGCCGGGCTGGATTCACACGCCATCAAGTGGTGAGGACGAGGTGATCGCCGGCCGCTATACCCCGGCCGGCCGTGCCGGCACGCCCGACGAGATCGGTCATGTCGCGGTGTTTCTCGCGAGCGAGGAAGCCAGCTACATCACCGGACAACTCATTGTGGTAGACGGCGGCAACACCCTTCAGGAACACAAGGTCGCGTTCGACTAAGGCGCCTGAGGATCGGGATTTGTCGGAGACTTCGTGTTGGCAGGCGACACGCATCGTCAGACGTCCATTCAACATAGTGGAGAAGGTAATGGCCGGATCAGACGTGGTTGATTTCAAGACCGAAGGTGAGGGGACGTAGTACGTTGAAGTTGAGCTCGACCCCGGAGAGAGCGCCATCTCTGAGGCTGGCGCCATGATGTACTAGGACCAGTTGATCGAGATGTCGACGGTGTTCGGTGACGGTTCCGAGCAGGAAGGCGGTTTCTTCGGCAAGCTGGTGGGTGCCGGCAAGCGTCTGGTCACGGGCGAAGGGCTCTTCACGACGGTCTTCACGCACAACGGTTCCGGCAAAACCCATGTCGGCTTCTCCGCGCCGTTTCCCGGAACCATCCTGCCGATCAACCTCAGTGACGTCGGCGGTGGGCTGATCTGCCAGAAGGACAGTTTTCTCGCTGCGGCCAAGGGTGTGGCGCTGGGCACCGCCTTCCGTAAGAAAATCCTGACCGGCTTGTTCGGCGGTAAGGCTTTCATGCTGCAGAAACTCGAAGGCGACGGCTGGGTCTTCGTCCACATGGGCGGCACGCTCATTCGCCCGAACTGGCGCCGGGCGAGGTGCTGCATGCCGACACCGGCTGCCTCGCTGCCATGACGGCCGATGTCGACTACGACGTCGAAACAGTGGGTGGCGTGAAGAGCATGCTGTTCGGCGGAGAAGGCGTGTTTTTCGTGCGCCTGCAGGGCCCGGGCACGGTCTGGCTTCAGAGCCTGCCGTTCTCGCGTCTGGCCGGCCGCGCCGCAAAGCGGGTCAGGAGCCAGCCAGGGCGAAGGCTCGGTCATCGGCGGGCTGGGATCTCTGCTTAAGGACTGAGTATTACGATCCCTTGCCGCTTTCGGCTGGTTCAAGAAGAGCATCCGTCCCATCGCCGAGCACGGTCGACGGGTCCCTCTGGTCGACCCCGCCCAGGAAGAGCGGGTGGACAGCATAGCCGATGAGCTCCTGCCGCGACTTCGGCAGGGTTTGCGCGACATCGGGTGGGACCGCGAGGTACTGGTTCTCCTCCTGCCGCAGCCATCCCAGGCTGTAGCCGAACAGCACGCCCGTGCGCGGCTGGTCGGTGGTGTTGCGCCCGGCGCCATGGAAGGTGGAGCCGTGGTAGAGAGCTAGCGAACCGCGTGGCATCTCCGCCTGCACTAAGTCCTCTTCGTCGGGAACGGTGTCTTCGCTCCCGGTGTGTGAGCCCGGAAGTATCCGCGTTGCACCGTTCGCGGCCGTGAAGTCAGACATCGCCCAGATCATGTTGGTCAGCAACTGGCGGCGGTCATGGGGCACGTAGCCGCGGAAGAGCTCGTCGTCGCGGTGGAGCATCTGTGGCGTTTCGTCCGGCCCCACGCGGATGCCGTTCGTGACATGAAGCCGGTAGCGCTTGCACATCGGTAGCAGCACGCGATCCATCACGGCCATCACCAAAGGATGCTCGGCCAGCACCCGGCAGCCTTCCGAGATGGCGATCAGCTGCGGCGCCCGCTGGGTCTGAAAGCCGATGAAGTCGGAGTTGCCGGTGGGGATGGTCTCCCAATGGGGCTCGAGGTCCGCCTCGACCTCGTCCGTCACGCCCGGGAGCGGCTTGTTGTCACATCGGACAACTCTTTGAGGCGCAAAGTTTGTCCGAACGAGTGCCCTTTGGGATCGACCGGTCGGGATCAGGCTGCATGGTTATCGTTTCAGCAGGGCCATCTGCCCGTAGATCACGCCGCCGATCACGACGGCGCCCCCGACCAGTTCCAAAGGAAGCGGAGTCTGATCGAAAAACAGGAAGCTGATGGCCACCGCAATCATGGGAATTGTGTTGGAGAATAGTGTCGCCAACGTGACGCCGAGGACTTTCACGCCATTGGACCAAAGCACCAGCGCGACACCGTTGGAGGTAACCGCGAGATAGATGATGATGGCGATCGCACCAGGCGAAAAGTCGTGGCGGTTGCCTGCCAGACCCAATGTGACACCAACCACGCTCATGACGGCAAGCGATAGCGCGCCCGCGGTTGCGGTCATTGCGCCGATACGCACCTGGCTCCAGCCCGAAAGCCAGCGCTGGGCCTGAATCGAATACCAGGCCCACAGGCTCATCGCGATCAGCACCAGCAGCGCGCCGCCTCGGAACTCGCCGACCTCGCGCGCTCGGGCGACAACCACCAGGAGACAGCCCGCAAACGCGATCGTTGCGGCGATCACGGTCGCGCGGCGCAGCCGTTCGCCGTTGATGACCCGTGCCGCAATGGCACCGATGATCGGCATCAGGGCCGCCACTATGGCGGCGTTCGCGCCGCCGGTGTTGGCAACGCCGGCCGTGAAAATGACGGTGTTCACGCCGAAACCGAAGAATCCCAGCAGGAAGACGCGACCCCAGGGAATGGGTCCCCGGAATATCCGGCCGTATTCGGCGACGACAAATATGCTCACGAGGACAAACGCGCCGGCCGCCATCCGCACTGTTGTGTTGATCAGGACGTCCCAGGTCGTGAGCAGATCTTCGATCAGCGGGAAGGCACTGCCCCACATCAGCATCACGCAGGCCAGCCCGGCATTGGCACTGAGAATGCGGCCCGATGAGGGACGGGCTTCCGTTGTCTCCGGAGACGGTGCTTGTGGGTCGGCGGTCATCAGTACTCCGTGACAGGCGCGCGGTGACGTGTTGTCCGGCGCAGACACTGACAGGTTCGGCGCGCGCCGGGAATGGCGAACACGAACGTCGCGAAGGTGGCATGCCGTGGTGTGGTCTGGCCTTAATGGTCCATTGTCCGCTATACTTTGTGTCCTTGGTAGAAAAAGGGGAGTTGGCACGGTGGCTTCAGAGTTCAAGGTCAGGCCCATGGCGGGCTCACTGGGTGCGGAGATTGCAGGGGTCGATCTCTCCAAGCCACTGTCGAACGAAGAGTTTTCCGGCATCCATCAGGCCTGGCTCGATCACCTCGTGATCTACTTCCGTAATCAGGATCTAACGCCCGAACAGCACCGCAATTTCGCCCTGCGCTTCTCAAAGCTCGAGGAGCATCCCTATGTCGAAGGGCTCGACGGCATCCCGGAGATCATCGCGATCGTGAAGGAGCCCGAGGAGTACAAGAACTGGGGCGGACCGTGGCACGCCGACGTCACGTTCAAGGAAGAGCCGTCGATCGGTGCGGCGCTCTACGCGCGGGAGGTGCCGGACTTCGGCGGCGACACCGGCTTTGCTAACATGTATCTCGCCTACGAGACCCTGTCGGATGGCATGAAGGCCATGATCGACAGGCTCGAAGCCATCCACGATTCCACGGGTTATGACTACTACAACACCTTCCGCAGCATGAAGGGCAAGGCGGCGGTGGGCGACCGGTCGACCCATCCCGTCGTGATCACGCATCCCGAAACGGGCCGCAAGGCGCTGTTTGTGAACCGATCCTACACGACCCATTTCAAGGACATGACGGTCGCCGAGAGCAAACCGCTGATCGATTTCCTGTGCGATCACGCCTCACGGATCGAGTTCACGACCCGCCTTCATTGGGAGCCGGGAACCCTGGGGGTCTGGGACAACCGGGTCACCATGCACTGCGCCATCGATGACGATTTCGCCGCGAAGAACGGCGGCACCGGCTTCCGCCGCGTGATGCACCGCGCGACGTTTGCAGGACAGGTACCGAACTAGCCGAAACGATCAGCCTGCAGGTTTCGTTTCCTGCCAGGTGTCAAGGTTGGCGCGGGCGCTGTTCCGCAGGCCGTTGTCGTCGGGGTCGGTCTTGGCGGTGAGTTCGACGACGTAGCCGTTGGGGTCGCGGAAGTAGATGGAGCGGATGAAGCCGTGGTCTGAGATGCCGCGGGTTTCGATTCCTGACGCTTGGCCCTTGTCGAACATGACGTGGAGCGTCTCTATGTCGACCTCGAGCGCGATGTGGAGGTCGAAGTCGTGCTGGTCCTTGAAGTCGAAATCCTCCAGCGGGGATTCAAAGAAGGCGAGGAACGAACTGTCGGCCATTTGGTAGAAGCTGTGCAGCACACGGGCCTCGCGTCCGGTGATCGTTGTGTTGATCTCGAAGGCGTTGGCCAGCGGCAGGCCCAGGAAGTCCTCGTAGAAGACACGGGTCTCCCCGGAGTCCCGGCAGCGGTAGGCGGCGTGGTGCAGGCCACGAATGCCGTTGTCGCTCATGGATCTCTCCCGCGTAGTCCTGGCACGAGATATCGGGAGCGTGGCCGCCAAAGTCCAGAGGTCATGGATGTGTGACGTTGAGCTGATTTCATGGAAGATAGATGAATGTGCTCATTCGTTTCATGTGAGGCGCCATGCGGCCCAGGCTCGATGTACACCATCTTCAGATGATTGCGGCGATCAGCCGAACCGGGAGTGCGGCGGATGCAGCGCTGGAACTGGGCGTGACGGCTTCGGCGCTGAGCCATCGGATTCGGGAGGCGGAACGGCGGCTCGATTTGACGTTGTTTACGCGGATGGGCCGATCGCTGCGTTTGACACCGGCCGGCGAGATGCTGGCCCGGGCCGCCGATCATCTGCTGGTCGACATGGAAGAGATCGAACACAACGTCGTGCGCATGGCCCAGGGGGTGCGCTATGTCGTGCGGCTGACGATCGGCTCGTACAGCAGCTACCACTGGCTGCCCGAGTTCCTGGCATGGTTCGCGCGCGAGCATCCCGATTACGATGTCGACATCGCGGCCAACGCGGTGTTCACGCCGGTTGCGGCTCTACAGGAACGGACCATCGATCTCGCGATCCTGCCCGAGGTTCCGGCACCGGCCGGCCTGAAGGGCGTTTCCCTGTTCGACGACGAGCTTGTCGCGATCATGGCGCCGAGCCATCCCCTGGCCGGTCACGACTGGGTCACGCCCGAGGATCTGGGCGATGATGAGGTGCTGGCCTACAGTTTTCAGAACCTGCCCGGTCACGAGCTCGACCGCTTCTGGT
>CEUN01182263.1_pt1 | contig 10990 bp, 8 predicted proteins | sample 361501 | NCBI WGS metagenome assembly CEUN01 (sample SAMEA2622801, study PRJEB7988) | marine metagenome | biome: marine biome (ENVO:00000447); feature: marine epipelagic mixed layer (ENVO:xxxxxxxxx); material: "saline water (ENVO:00002010), including plankton (ENVO:xxxxxxxx)" | depth 120 m | reverse complement strand
AGCAAGATCGACATAACGATCAGGCCTAGTCCTGCTAAAACACCCGCTAAAGTTGAAAGTGCCATTAAATTACTGTTGTTTTTAGTAGAGCCTAATAAAACTTTATATAATTTTCAATTTTTGACAATAGTTTGATTGAGGCATTAGAAGTCGTCTGACTGAGAGTAAGAAATTTCAGAGGCAATTTTAGACGTTGGATGGGTGACAGACCCCTTTAGTCTTCATAGCAAAGCCCTCTAAGATCCATTTATATCCGCGGCGAATGCTTAGACACCGCCAGGGTAAAGGATTTTTGATATCTATGGATTGCTGCTCATGCGGACGATGGCATGGCACAATGTTTCCTTGCGGACGGGCATGCGGATCGACTTGTTTTACATCTCCGACAGATTAAGCGGTCTGGTGTGCCTCAAAATGTAAGCATAACAGACAAGCAAACCGCTAAATTAGCCCTACAGACAAGCGCAGTAGCGAACGAGGTCATTTTAGAGTACTACATTGATTTTTTATTGTTCTAGACGCACGCAAAATATCGATTAGATCACAATATTTCAATGTCTTAATAGTTATCTGCGGGGAGAATATTTATCCAAGGCCGTACAGACACCCTGAAGAAATTGATATGACCCATCAGATGCCTGTTGAGCCTCATTGGCAGCCTACTATTTTTTGCTGAAATTCTCGACGGCAGCCAGAACAAGTACGGGCGATTTGTTTGAATGCTGCATTAGGTGGCGATTGGGCCAAGTTCTGGGGTGTCGGTTATCAGCGTTATTCTGCGCAGTGGGGACGCGTTTTGAAACCAATTTTATGCCGAACTGGACGCCGTCTTTCCTTCATCCGCTGCCTCTTCCATAACTGGCTATGTTGGTGGTCAGGCCCAAAAAAGGAGAATTTAGAGTTTTCATCTGAGGTAGAGTTCATTAGCCATGCAGGAATGACGGACTTGACCATGCTCGCCCGAATATCCATCAGCTAGCCCCTACTCTGCGACCTCGTGTGTATATATCGAGGACCCAACATACCTTCGCGTGAACGACTGTGAGCGAAAACAGCGCCCAAGTATATCCGGCCAGCGTTAGGCCCAATACGATAAAGCAAAAGGCAACCCGGCTCAGTATATGGACGACATAGATGGATTTTGCGGTGAGGTCGGGCATTCTGCGACAGTATATTTTTTGCCTTGTACGGTCATAAGATTTTGCGGTTTTTGATGAGCAGAAAAAGCCACTATCCTATTGAGATAGAGACCTAATAATTGGTTACTGGGACGTGATCTCTACTATTCCGGACTCAAGTATCGGTCTACCTCCTTATTATATGATGAACGGTTGTGGGGACCCGGCCTATCCATATTCACTCCAAGTAATTGAAGACATCAACTCACAATTACCGCTTACGCGCTCAAAAAGGGGAACCCCTCTCCGAATCCTCTCCTAAGAAGTAAAGAGGTGCCGACTTAGGAGGTAACACTCTCGCTATTGTGAATAGCGTCCTGGCAGTCCATTGATTAGGTAAGGCAGGTAAAGGTGCCAACGAAATCGTTGCTTTGGTTAGCGCAAAAACATTGAGCAAGTTGAGAGGGTCTTGAGCGGAAAGACTGATACCCGTATCCATTTATTGATAGGCCAAACTTCCGCAGTTGATCGTAGCCTCGATCGTATGTTGCCTTACTTAGCGACCTAAACTCCCAGAAGTCGCAAAGCGGAGACCAGGCCGGAGTAAAAGACGGGGGTAACAATAAAAATCGCGAACTGCCCTGCTGCCGTGTCCCTCGCAACTGACCTCGAAATCACAACAGTGGACGCCTCGGTAAAATGACTATAGTCAGAGGCACCTTTGAGAAAGCCAACAAGACGTTACGAGAAGTAGACGATCAGATTGCCAACTTTGCCAAAGGCGCAACTCAATCTAGAGCGGGGTTCTAAGTCGAAAAAATGCGTTACTAACGAAACCAGTCGCTTGGGCACGATGTGTCCGAAGCCCTGAACCGCGTCACGAACCAAGTTACAAAGCCCCTCTATATCGAGACGACCAAAGCTTGTGAAGAAGTGAATGAAGCCTTGCTCCGCGAAAGCCGAGGGACTACTGAAAAGGAAACGTTGATCGCGGTGGCTAAACTAGGAACCGTCGGAACGTATCGTGTCAAGGCAGAAACTCTCACATAATTTTTCTTATAAATTATAAAAATTCCCCACAATATACTAATTCATAATATTTTACATTTTTTATAAAATGGAACGACTTTAGCAAAAATAATTTTAAAATACAGTGTATTTAATTGAATAAGTTTGTGACAACAATATTGTATGTAAGGATATTTTTATGAATTTAGATAAGTATGACTGGAAGGTTATCTTATCAATCGCAACCATAGCGATGCTTGCCCAAAATACGTTTTCGTACGTATGCCAGATAACTATGCCGATACTGGCTGATCGAATTGCTGATAATTATGACATTTCGAGAGCTTGGTTAGGATTATATCTTTTCATACAGAATATTACCTCAATAATTACTGCAATTTGCTGTGGCAGTTTTATTCTTCGATATGGATCTGTGAGAATAAGCCAATGGGCGCTCCTAATGATGGGCGGAAGTTTATTTATCGTATCAATTAAGGTCCTTTGGTTATATCCTATCGCTGCCATTCTATTAGGCTTGGGCGGTGTTTTAACGCCTGCCAGTTCCCATCTTTTGGCAAAGGTATGTCCGCCAAAGATAGCGGCCCTTATATTCTCGGTTAAACAGACGGGAGTTCCGCTGGGAAGTTTGATGGGCGGTTTGTTAATACCCTTTTTACTTGGGGTAAGCTTTTATATATCTATTTTAAAAACTTCGTTTCACATAGATGCTTTTGGAGCCGCATTTATAACTGGTATGATTGTATATATTATAGTGCTATTTTTACAACCCGTAAGAGATTATTTTGATTCGGACAGAAATCCAGATGAAAAACTTTCTTATTCTGATGTAACAAAAACCATGAAAACAGTTATATCAACACCACAATTGAGAGACTTAGCATTCGGGTCATTTTCCTTTGGTGGATTACAATCTATCTTTGCAGGTTTTTTTATTTTATTTTTAATTGACGGCCTGGGTTTTAACGAGGTAGAAGCCGGCATGGCCTTTGCGATTGCATCCTTCACAGCCGTGGGGGCCAGGATTTTATGGGGTTATATAGGTAGCATTTATTTATCTGCACGAATTGTTCTTGGATTTATAGGAATATTTTCTAGCATAGCATCAATTTTAACAGGGTTATATGATGAATCCTGGAGTTATTCATTAATTGTTGCGATTGCGATCTTATACAATATTACAGCCTTAAGTTGGCACGGTATTTTACTCGCGGAAATAGCTCGATTATCTTCACGAGACACAGTTGCGGGCATTACGGGTGGCGTCCTCGCATTCACCAGCATTTCTATGATGGTCTATCCAGCTATTTATGGTATCTTGTTGGGTTTAACTGGTTCCTATGCAACGGGATTTTTACTATCTTCGATACCTGCGTTTATCGGCGGAATAATATTATTACGACGGCCAGTTGAAACCTCTTGGATAAAGATTATTTTTGATTATTTAAATTATATTTCTCGGATTCCTAATTTGATTTATGGATTTTTATTGGCTTTAATCGGCATAACAATAGGTTTAGTTACTGGTTTTATATTCTTGTGATGATAGATATGATTATCAACCATATTTATAATGCCTTTTACCGATTTTCCGAGAAAAAGGATCGTCTTAATCATTGAAACTTTCTCCAATTATCCGATCAGTTATTCAAGTTAACGTTCAGGCAGAACCGCTCCAGGTCGTCGGCCGTTCGCCCCTTAAATTAAAACCTTTGTCGGTTAGTAGATTCCGAACTTAGATAGCAGGACGGCTACTCACGACAGAGACGTGTTAACCGCTTGGGTTTTTAGAGTTCGAAAAGCTACATCAGGTGAGGCCGGTTTTACCCATTCAGGTGATTAACCGTTAAACGGATGAACGAAAGCCAACACTAAACACCACCAAGCAACATTCTAACGTGGCAATGAATGCAGCGATTTTTCACGTCCCAAAACAAACTCCAAAAGCGATAAACCGCTGACCAATTGGATTGACCGCTAAATATTGGGTTGCGGGAAGAGGGTTTGAACCTCTGACCTTCAAGTTATGAGCCTGACGAACTACCAGACTGCCCGACCCCGCAAACGACACAGTGCTCTGGTATCAGCTTATCTCGTTCGGGATATTGGATCTGATCGCTGAATACACCAAGGAATATGTGATGATCAGGTTAAAGCGCGAGTAAGAGCTCAAAGGCGTCATTGAACAATGGCGCAAAATCTACAAACGATCGGACCGCACATTGCGTTAGGATTCAGATCGCCTGCGCCACGGAGATTTAGGTGAAGCTATCCGATGCTGTCCACCCTGAGACACACCTTGCCCCATGATCCCCAACTATAGGGGTCCGAACGACTATGGGAGCGGTTCGTCCCAAACGCGAGGTAGGTATACTGCACATTGTGGTCGCGAACGAACTCGTGCCACGCCCTCCACTCCTGGAACTGCCAACGTGGGAAATTGAAGAACTCATCGAAGTAGATCACCGTCCCAGGATTGATGCGGTCAGCGATGAGATTAAGAACGGTAGAAGTCGAGGAATACAAGTCGCAATCTATCCCGAGGTAGCCAACCTGCTCGCTATTTTCTGCCAAAAATTTCGGGAGGGATTCGTTATACCAACCCTTATGCAAGATCACATTGCCAGGCACCTCTGGCATCACACCATGCAGGTTCAGCGGCGCTTCGTTGTCAAAGGCGGTTCCTAAAAGGTCTTCATCCGGGAAGCCTTCGAAGGAATCAAAGCCGTGAACTGTCTCGGCGTGTTTTGCGAGCAGAGTTACGGACTTGCCCCTAAAGACACCAAACTCACAGACAAGGCCCGGCCGAGCGCGCTGCAGACCGTGAATTTTGATATCATCGGCATCGGGTAAAAGAATGGCATCGTCAGCGACGATCTTGTCGATGAGCTGCTTTTCACGAAGACGTACCAGCGCTTTAAGGGGCTCGATGGTGTCTGGCTTTTCATTGAAGGCTCGACCCAACTTCACAACGAGTTCGCGTAAGCGTTTCATTTGCGTTTTATCCATGCTGTTTTTTTAGGAACAAAATAATGCGTCTGACTTGTTAAACAAACATTTGAATTGCTCCCAAGAATGGGTTCATTTTCAGGTTTCGTGAATCAGTTGACTATGTTCTACTGGACCGTTGATCTTTTGCGCAGGCGGTCTGTATCCCAATTCGCCTTGCAGCCTGATCGGTTAAAATGATGATGAACGATCATACGTCAGAACTATGACCATCAAGTCATGAGCCTGACAAACGCCATTTTTGAGGCTCAATAAAATCAACAACTTAGCGTAAAACGCCAGCATATCCTCCGTTTCAAAAAGTACTAAAGGGGACCGCAGGAGAATGTGTGGGAATGTTTTTCTACCACGAGTCCTGATGCCGGTACTTGGGACTAAGATAACCTAATGGGTCCGATTGGGATCCCAACACAATGATATTTCCCCGCTTTTAGGTGATTTGTTCCGGCACAAGCTGGAGCTTGAGCCCGACGCCGACCTCTACAAACGCAATCATTAAGGAAGAACAAGCTAACAATGGGGTAACTGACGAAGTTACAGACAAAACAAAGTCTGAGGCAGCTTGAATCATTTCCGCATAAGCCGCCCCTGGCACTTTTTAGTGGCAGCGAGTGTTTTTTGTGGGACTACATGGCGTGGTGAGCTTCAACGAAGATATCAAAAAAGAACTGACCTTCAGGTTATTTTGCGGGGATTTTTAATGCGGGGGTTTTGTGGGGACGCATAAAAAAAGGCCTAGCCAGTTATGGCATGGATTAGGCCTTTGATTTCATTAGTTGCGGGGACTGGATTAACTGAAGCCCCTACGATTACCAAACACGTTTAAATGTTTCGCGAAAGTGGCTGCGTGGAGAGGATTAGAACCTTTGACCTTCAGGTTATGAACCTAAACATCGGGCTTATGCACTACCAATAAAAACAGGGGCTTATGGCCTATATCCCTGAAAACACGAAATTATTGTCGGGAGCAAAGGGGACTGTGAGGGACTAGATGAGATAAGAGGGGAAAGCTAAATGCTCCAAACCCGGCAAAACCTGAAGGTCAATAATTGGCCGCTCGATCTTCCAGCTCGCCCGTCTCTCGGGTCTGGTCAGTCACTAATATCCAAGTGACTTGGTGGTACGTGTTTTTCCCCACGTGTTTCGCTGGGATGCCGTCGGGAGATTCTAATAACGAGTAGATTGATCCGGTAAAGCCACCAGTCGTTCCTGGCTTTGAGGAGTTTTCATGCTTTGACGGGCTTTGAATACGAGAACCGCCTGGCGCTTGGGCGACGCAAAAGCTTTGGAGTGTATTTAACCCATTACATGACCACCATCGACGTAGAGCGTTTGCCCAGTCATAAACTGTGCCCATTTTGACGCTAGGAAGAGCACCGGTCCTGCGACATCCTCCGGCCTTGCGATGCGTCGAAGGGGCGTTTGGGCAACGATTGCGTCTTTGATAACTTCTTTTGTCGTTATGCTTGCAGATGTTGGATAAACAAGTCCGGGCGCCACAGTATTTACCCGTATTCCCATTGGTCCAAGTTCCGCCGCTAGATTACGGCTGAACCCGATAAGTGCGGCTTTGGCCGTTGTATAATCGTGATAGGGGATAACAGGTCTGGCAACCAGATCTGTCGCGATATTTACAATCGCTCCCTCAGCGCGGTTTAACATTGCGGGCAGAACTGCTTGCGTCATTGCATGCGCAGACTTAACCGCCCCTTCAAATTGTGATTGGTAGACGTCCCACTCTAATTCCCAGTATAACTTACGCCGTTCAGGATCAAACCGATAGTGACGAAACGCGTTATTTACCAATACGTCTACTTTACCGAAGGTTTCAACCGCTTGCTCTACGAGATCAAATGTCTGGCTTCTATTAGTGACATCAGCCTTAACAGCGATCGCATCGCCTCCGGCGGCCGCGCATGCTGCAACGCAATCATCCGCCGCATCTGCATTCACTAAATAGTTTACTGTAATAGACGCGCCCTCTGCCGCAAAAGCTTTAGCGATGGCAGCACCTATTCCTCGGCTAGCACCTGTAATAAGGATCGATTTACCAGAAAAATTCATCAAACGTGCTCATGTTTCTAATTTGGAATTAGATCAGTTTTGATAAGGGCATTCATATCTAATTCGGCTTTTATAAGACCAAGGCTTTTGAATGTGTCAGCACCTTTCTGCAGCAAATCTACATCAAAATGCCCAAGCCCTTTTCTGCGAGTTGTTTCCGATTGAGCAGAAATATTTCGGAGTTTAATAATCGCTAAATTTACCGCTTCATTGCGACCATTTATGGAGCGGTTTATGGCAATCTTTGCTGCTTCTTTTGGTTTTTTAATCATCCATTCAGCACTATCACGATAGGCTTTTAGAAACCGCTTCAATAAAATTTTATTAGCCCGGTAATACTCTTTCGTAACCACAAACATATCGCTTGGTACGTTCAGAGTGTCTCCAACATTTATAACATTTATATCGCCCAGGCCTTTTAATTTACCAACATAAAGACCCGTATCTGTGGCGGCTGTAGCATCTACTTGGCCTTGTATAACGGGAGCAAAGTTTAAAAGCCCTGTCACTTTAATCGTCACATCGGCCTCGGTCAGACCTACTTGATGTAGCAGTATCTGAAGGTTCTGACGGGTTCCGCTAGAAAGGCTATAAACGCCAATCTTTTTACCCTTCAAGTCTTGCGGTTCCGAAATGCCATTACCAACAGGGGAAACAACGTTAAAAACATTCTGTGGATAGATATTATAGATTGCGAAAAGTGACGCCCCCTTATCGAGAGCTTGATAAAAGGAGGCGGGGTCTGTGAAGGCCACGTCCGCGGCACCCGATAGCATATTCTTAATGGCCGAACCGCCGCCGGTCCCAGGCACGTATACCATTTTGATATTTTCAGTTTTAAAAAATCCCTTATCAGGCTCTGCTAGGATATTGGTAATTTCGCTAATTGGCTTACTCCAACCGGCTATTCGGACCGTGTCCATCGATTGAGCAATTACCGAGTTGCCATTCAACAATGCTATCGAGACAACAGTGAGCATTCGAAAAATCATTTATCTTGTACCTCCAAACGCCCCTTCAACATGCAAAGTTCAAGCAGGCTGGTTAGTTGATAGAACAGCATTCCAAGCGCAGTAATCACAATAAACAATGCGAACATTAGAGTTGAATCCATCATGCCTTGAGCCGTTATGATGCTGGCGCCAAGTCCGGCAGAACCACCAATAAATTCACCGACAACAGCACCTACGAGTGCCAGGACTATCGCCACGCGGATACCCGCCAAAACAACCGGCAACCCGGACGGAATTTTAAGCTTCAGGAGCGTTTGCCAACGGGATGCGCCTAGCATGCGAAAGAGGGTGCGCTGATCTGGCGACGCAGATTGTAGGCCCGTCATGGTATTTTCTAGCAGTGGGAAAAAGCAGATTAATGCCGTTATCACTATAGTAGAAGTCATTCCAAAACCGAACCAGACTATAAAGATTGGGCCAAGCGCAAGTTTGGGTACTACCTGACTTGCCAGGACATAGGGCCAAAGCAATCTACGGAGAAAACTAATTTCACCAAGGATGATGCCTGTTACGAATCCAACGGCGCAACCTAGCGTAAAGCCAAGGAGTGTCTCGACCGAGGTCACCCAAATGTGAGGCCAGAGAAAGCCAACAGTGAGACCTTCCCAAAGCACGACACCTACTGCGGATGGCGCTGGGAAAATTAATGCAGATACTCCGGTTATGCGTACTATCCCCTCCCAAAAAATTATCAGTATGATTAGAAACAATAGGGAAAGCAGGTGCGTTCGGTTCACGCTCATTCTTTCTACTGAATCGTCAACGCTTTGCGTAAATTCAGACAGGTGGAATTGAATTTCGGCGAATATCGTTGTTCGCGATGCCGCGGTCTTGGCAAAGATACATCTGCTGAAAAGACAATGCGCCCGCTATTCATCACAGCTACTTTATCTGCAAGATACACCGCCTCATCAATGTCGTGAGTGACAAATAAAATTGTGGTCTGGCGGAGCGCGGCAAGTTGAAGAAGCTCGTCCTGTAATTCCTCTCTTGTTATCGCATCAAGCGAGGCGAAGGGCTCATCCATAAGGAGGCCATCAGGTTTTGTGATCAATGCTCGCGCAAGCGCTACACGACTTTGCTGACCACCAGATAGTTGCCTTGGATACCGTTTGGCATAATCAGCAAGACCAACGAATTGCAGCAGTTCTTCTGCTGCCATCTGGTCCGATCGTTTAATGCGTCGGTGCAAGGAGATTGGCAATAGCACATTATTGAGGACAGTCTGCCACTCCAGTAGTGATGGTGACTGGAAAACAAACCCGACCTCTTGTGCAGGCTTGTGTACATCCGAACCCAACATCTGGACCGACCCCGATGTGGGTCGCAGCAGTCCTGCGGCCAGTTTTAGCAGGGTAGTTTTTCCACAACCGCTCCGGCCGACCAAGCAATGCACTGCGCCAGTTGCAATTGACCAACTGACGTTGGAAAGCACATCACCAAGTGTCTCTTCATAGGCGAAAGATGCCGCCTCTATTTTTAAAAAATTACCCTCAATCGGCATAAGCAGCCAACCTATCAGCCACGTCGAACGCCTGTTTTTCAATTTCAACAATCCGTACTAAGTCGCTTAAGTTGTATCGGCCATCGTGGTGCCATCCGGCTTCTGGCATAGACATTTTACCCAGGGCGGTGATCCTCGTGACACCAACAGCACCCAAAGCCTTAGACAGGCTTATTAGACGCCGTGGTGAAGTTGCTATGCCCACAGTCTGTAGGAGGCGTTTATAAGGTGCTACGCGGTCGGGTACGCTAGTCAGATCGTCAATAGCTACAACACGAATTGTCCGATTTAGAGCACTAGGCCTAAATCCGTCCTGGCCTTCGTAATAAGATACAGACCAAGTGCCAGCTACATCGCCTAGCACCTCTGCGCCCGAAGCCAGTTCCTCTGAATGCCTCCACGCCGCCACGCTACTGGCTTCAGAGATACCGAGTGGACGGCGAGGGAATTTACCCTCAAGTGCGGCTAGTTCTTGCGCAAAATATTGAGCGAACGTGCGTGGAGAAATAACGCCGCCGGTCTCAACAAAATTCACGTGCGGGCTGTAGCAGCCTTGTTGGTCATAGCGGGCTACGTCGTAAGCAACTAACCGCGCTGTTTCTGTTGCTTTTGCCGCATCTAGTGCCTCCCGTCCGACCATTCCAAAACTAACCTTATGTCCATGCGCAAGAAACCGAGTTGAAACCGGTACTTGAGACTTAATAGTCGAAAGGACCTCATTGTCTCCATAAGCTAGCGCCACATCTGCCTCCGCAAATAAGGCGGTTTGTAGTGCCTCATTTCCACCTTTCCACCATACTATCGCGATACAGTCTCCCAATTCGGGGTCAATTTCTGTAAGTAATTTAACGAACCAGGTTGCAAACATTGGTTCCGCGCTTGGAACCTTGCCGATAGTGCCGGATTTGATAAGTAGCCCAGACACCAGGCTCCAAAGCGGCAATCCGGGCACATTGCCAGCCCATATGTGAGCACATACCTCAGGCCCGAAAGCTCGTCCGTATCCGCCCTTCGCCAGAGGCTGAAAATCATCAAGAATTGCTGGATTTGGAAAATCTTCCGACATAAACCGTAAGAGCTCCGGCCTCCGAAATGTTTTAAGGTACTCCGTTAGCCCAAGTCGAAACATTTCCCGGTCATATCCACTGATAGCCGGCAACAGACCTTCCATGCGACAGCGATATGGGTCATCCCTATCAAGTAATCGGTCAACGGCTTGGTCAATGACATCGACTATTCGATTTACCGGACTATTC
>CEUN01038384.1_pt1 | contig 10996 bp, 12 predicted proteins | sample 361501 | NCBI WGS metagenome assembly CEUN01 (sample SAMEA2622801, study PRJEB7988) | marine metagenome | biome: marine biome (ENVO:00000447); feature: marine epipelagic mixed layer (ENVO:xxxxxxxxx); material: "saline water (ENVO:00002010), including plankton (ENVO:xxxxxxxx)" | depth 120 m | reverse complement strand
TTGCCCCATAATTTCCAATCAATATTTTTTACTTCATCTCCTAATTCATATGCACGATGTTCCGAAAACTCAATTGAAAAACCATGGTAAGGACTTCTATGCAAACCAGTCATATATCCTTCAACAATCATTTGTGCCTTCAGATATAGATTGTTTAGTTGATTAATAATTTGTGGATTTAAATAATTAGGTTTCATTCAAAATAGTTAAATTGCAACATGATTAACATGTTTTAATAAATAATCCAAAATATCATCACGTGTAAGCCCTTCAGATTCGGCATTAAAATTTGGAATAATACGATGTCTCAATACAGGTTTAATAACATATTGGACATCTGAAATCTCTGGTGTTGTTTTATTATTAAGTAAAGCATGTGCTTTAGCAGCCATTATTAAAATTGAACTAGCTCTTGGGCCAGCCCCCCAATTTAACCATTTTCTAATTGTATCACTTGTATCTTTATTTATTCTAGTTTCTCTTACAAAATTAACTGCATAATCAATTACATGATCTGACACTGGCATATGTACAATTAATTCTTGGAATTTGTGTAATTGAGTTTTATTAATGATGGGTTTAATATTAGCATTTATAATATTATTTATATTTTTAACAATTAAAGTTTCTTCATCACTAGTCGGATAATCAATAATCAGATTAAACATAAAACGATCTAGTTGTGCTTCAGGTAAAGGGTAGGTTCCTTCTTGCTCTATTGGGTTTTGTGTTGCAAATACTAAAAAAGGTTTTTCTAAATCATATGTTTTATTTCCAATAGTAATTTTATGTTCTTGCATTGCCTGTAATAATGCAGCTTGTGTTTTGGGAGGAGTTCTATTAATTTCATCTGCTAAAATAATATTACCGAATATTGGACCTTGATAAAAATTAAATTCTCTTTTTCCTGATGTTTTATTTTCTTGAATTATTTCTGTACCTGTAATATCAGAAGGCATTAAATCTGGTGTAAATTGAATTCTGCTAAAATTTAAATCAAAAGCTTTAGCTACACTATTAATTAATAATGTTTTCCCTAATCCAGGGACCCCCTCTAAAAGGATATGTCCATTACAAAGTAAAGCAATAAAAATTTGATTGATAATTTGGTTTTGACCTATGATTACCTTTGAAATTTCCTCATTAAAATCTTTTTTTAATTGATTTAGCTCTTCTACATCTTTAATGTTTTCCATAATATCCTTAAAATTTAGTGGTCTTTAATCTATCAAATATGTTAAATATGAGCAATATATTTACTGAATAAATTATGATTTAATATGAAATTAATTTTAAAAGGATTTACTCTGCAAGAGTTAGAAACAGTTATTACTGATAATGGTTTTCCAAATTATAAGGCTCATCAAATTTATAATTGGATTTATAAACAAGGAGAATCAAATATCAATGCGATGTCTAATTTATCTAAAGATTTAAAATATTTTTTAAATGAAAATGCTATTTTAAATACTTTACAATTATCCAAACATATTGAATCCAAAAACACTATTAAATTTTTATTTAAAACTCATAATGATAAATATATTGAATCAGTTAGTATGATTGAAGACAACCGCCACACTATATGTTTGTCATCTCAAGTCGGATGTAGTGTTGATTGTGATTTTTGTGCTACAGGAAAAATGGGATTCATTCAAAATTTAAATGCAGGAGAAATTATTGATCAGTTACTATTTATTAAAAATTCTATTAAACAACCAATCACTAATATAGTATTTATGGGGATGGGCGAACCTTTTCTTAATTATAATAATGTTATTAAAGCAGCAAAGTTGATGAATGATCAAGATGGATTAAATTTTGCAGCTCATAGAATCACCATATCTACTGCAGGTATTTTACCAAAGATTAATCAATTTATTGATGAAAAATTAAAATTTAATATTGCGATTTCTTTAAATGCATCGAATAATGCCACTAGAGATGAATTGATGCCAATAAATAAAAAATGGCCTATATCTGATCTGATTCAGGTAGCTAAACAGTTTAATAAAAATAGCCGACACACTATTACTTTTGAATATGTGTTAATTGATTCTATTAATGATTCTAAAGAGGATGCTATCCAATTAACACGATTATTAAAAAATAGTGGTTGTAAATTAAATATTATACCTTTTAATGATATTGGCAATAAATATAAAAGGCCATCAGTTGAAAGAATTGAATATTTTTTAGATATAATTCATCAAAAACATCAAGGGTTTCAAATTCTTGTAAGATGGAGTAAGGGAGTAGATATTAATGCAGGCTGCGGCCAATTGGCGACACAAGATATCAAATGAATAATGTAATCGAATATATTAAAGAACAAATTAATAATACTATTGATATAGCAGTAGTAACTGGGTCTGGACTTTCTAATTTAAAAACTATATTGAACAATCCAATTGTTATTCCATATTCATCTATTCCGAATTATTTTACTACTACCGTTAAAGGTCATGAAGGGGCTTTTTATTTTGGTAAATTTAAGAAAAAAAATATTCTAATTGCAGTTGGAAGATTTCATTTTTATGAAGGTTTATCATTCGAAGATGTTGGTTTGCCGATTAAGATTTTTCATTCATTGGGATGTAAAAAAATAATTTTAACTAATTCATCAGGCTGTTTACAGAGTAATTGGACTCTTGGAGATATAATGATAGTTAATGGACATTATGATTTTACTTTTAGAAATAGCTCTGAAAATCCTAAGCTTATTTGTGGTAACAAATATTATAATGATATTTTAATTAAAGAAGTTTTAAATCTAGCACCAGATATTAAAGTTGGAACTTATGGTTGGGTATTAGGGCCAATGTATGAAACTAAAGCAGAAATTAATAATATGCAGCATCATGGAGTTAATGCGGTTGGCATGTCTACAATTCCAGAGGTTATAATGGCTAGCCAATTAAATATTGATACATTAGTTTTATGCTTAATGTCTAATTATGCTGTTGGATTAACTAATGATGCACTCAATCATCAAACCGTACTAATTAATTCTATTAAACATAATGAAAATTTTAAATTGTTATTAACCTCTATTTTAACTAAAATTTAATCTACAATTATAGGAGTTATTCAAATATGAATCGTCATTTATCTTTAAGAAGTGGGAATCCAGCACTTTCACAAAAAACATTTTCTAATTTTACATTAACTAATGAGAGTCGCATGACTTTAGAAGGCACTGTTAATAAAACGATTATATCGCTTTTATTGCTTATGATTTCAGGAGCATATACATATAGAACATGGGCCCCCGATCAAGGTTCTACATTAATGTATCTAGGAATGTTTGGAGGGTTTATTTTAGCAATAGCAACTATTTTTAAACCTACATGGGCACCGATTACTGTACCAATATATGCAGTACTCAAAGGATTAGCAGTTGGTATTATATCAAGAATTTATAATAACTATTTAGGGTATCCTGGTATAGTTGAGCAAGCTTTGGCAATTACATTTGGCATTTTAGGATGCTTACTTTTTGCTTATAAAACTAAAATAATTAAACCGACTGAAAATTTTAAATTAGGAGTTTTTGCTGCTACAGGAGGAATTTTTTTAGTATATATAGGAAGTTTAATATATTATTTTTTTACTGGCGAATCCTTTGGAGTAATGAATGCTCAAAATGGAAGTTTAATTAGTATAGGATTTAGCTTGTTTGTAGTGGTTATAGCATCACTAAATTTGGTTCTAGATTTTGATTTTATAGAGGAGGGATCTGAAAAAGGTGCTCCTAAGTATATGGAATGGTACGGTGCTTTTGGATTATTAGTTACTTTGATTTGGTTGTATCTTGAAATTTTACGGTTATTATCAAAAATTAACTCTAGGCGAAATTAGCCCCCTAAAGTAACACTTTAAATAAAATCTTGTTTTAAATGTTAAAATATTGTTAAATTATTACCCGGGTGAAAGAATAGTGCAATTTATGCACCTTTCCCCGGTTTTTTTAAATAACTAAAAGGAGAAAAAACAATGAAGAACATGGCAACTGTTGTAGGTGATATAGCACAATCGCTTATCGCTCTTTTCAAAGGCCTAGTTGTTGCATCTGTTTTTGCAGCTATCTTATTCGCGGTTCCTTGGAACGGCCTTGATGGTACAATGGCACTAGTAAGCAAATTCTTAAATGGTGGCTTAACTGGTCTATTAACATTGCTTCTACTTGCTTCTTGGATGAAATAAATCCTATAACTATTAATTTAGAAGGAGTATTATGAAAAAAGTAGTAGCAGAACTAACTAGCTGGATAGGGACTTTCGTCGACTTATTAAAGCTTCTAGTTGTTTTAGGAGTAGTCACAGGGATCTTATATGACGATTACTTTGGTGTAATTGGAAATATAGGTGAAATTATGGCTAAAATGGGTCAAGAAGGTTTGGCTGGGTTAGTAGCCTTGGTCTTACTAGTTTCTTGGTATAAGAAGTAGTAAGTAAGGAATAAGATAAGTCCCTAGGATTAATAATGTAAAATTTCTCCTTTGGGAAAAACTTGTCAAGAAGGCTCTTCATTTATGGAGAGCCTTCTTATTTTATATTAGCTTCTAAATTAGATAGACCTACTTTAAATTTACATTTTTGAATTTTTGAATTCTTGATAATAACTTTCTTAATAGCATCATCTTTAAATAACCCCCATGTAAAAATGTCTGTATTTTTAATTATAGGCTTATTTTCATTATTTATTAATTCAAATTTTAATGCTATCTCATAAGTAAGGTGATTTATGATTTTTTTATCTATTATACACTGATAAAGTAGTCCTTCTCTCTCTAATATCACTTTATTTTTTATTTGATCAAATGAAGTAATTGATAGATAATACAATAGTGAAAAAATATTAAAACAGTCTCGAGGAATTATAAAATTTGATTCTGGATATTTAATTCCTTCTATACTAGAAATAGTATATACTTTATTAATCACATCAGGTTGATATGTATCTTTTTTAAATGATAAAATTTCAAAATTATCCTTCTTGATTATAGTTTCATATATATTATCTATTTTAAATATGGTGGATATTATTTGGTTGGTTTGAGTTTCAAATTTTATTTTACATGCATTTATATCATTATAAATTGTATCTTGACTACTCATCATCACATTAGCCATTGGAACTCCGTATAATTGCACAGAATATTCTGTAGTATTACTAAATAGCCAACAAAATAAAAATATTATTATCTTATAATATTTTATTTCCATTGTACCTTTGTAAATGGTGCGATTCCACCAATAATAGTAACATAAAATGGATGAATAACCATTAGAATTATGAAGTATAGTAGTTTAAAATGAATCTTTATTTTTGACATATATTTACTAATCAATATTATTTCTGCAATTGATTTAATTAATAATGGAATAAACCAATACATAGTATAATTATTAATAAATTGCAATATTGAAATCACACATATTAGATTTGTAAGATATAAAAATGGCAAAATTATCCTTACTTCAGCTGGAGTTGCAATGTTATAGTATATTAATCCTTTTGATGCATATCTCAACCTTTGTAAATAAAATGATTTAATGGATTTTGGAATATCAGATGATACTAGAGCCCCTTTATTTGCTATATATTTAATATTCCATTTAGTTTGAGTAACAATTTTATGCAATAAAAGATCGTCATCTCCAGAATTGATATGTGAAATATCTTTATAACCCTCTATTTCTTGAAAGACTTTTTTTCTAAATGCAATATTTCTTGCTGTACAGGATAAATATAACTGCCGTTTTGAATTAGCATATGAAAAACTCTCTTGTGCAATACTTTCTAATTTCAATAATTCATTCCAAAAATTATTTTCTATACCAATATATGAAGGGCCTGCTACAAAACCTATATTTTCATCTTCAAATGGTGCCATCATTTTTGTAAGCCAATTATTTGTATGCATACAATCAGCATCTGTTTGTAATATGATATCACCTTTTATTTTTTGAATACCACAATTGAGTGCCCATTTCTTAGAAGCCCATCCTTTGGGTGTTTTATTGATATTAATAACTTTTAAATTATTTATTTGATTTTGTTTATCATATAATTTTTGCAATGTATTATCTGTAGATTTATCATTTATAATAATAATTTCAAATTTATTTTTTGGATATTTTTGTTGATTTAAGCCATCAATTAAATTTATGATATTATCCGATTCATTTCGGGCAGAAATTACAATTGAAACATATGGGTTGAATGATTGTTTGGTTTTTATTGTTCTTGCAAATAGGGGGTCTGAAATCCAGACTAAATATATAAGATATGCAAATATTATTAAATAGCATATTACCAACATTTATGATATTTTTCCTTTCCAACCAATATGTTGCACAAAAAAACTTCCTATGCCCATTAATACGACATATGGTACTTCTATAATAAACCAATATATAAACATTATAGGCTTTATATTGGATTTAAATTTGATACTACTAACTATATATAATATTCCTTCTATTATCAATTTGGATATAATCATTCCGTATAATATATAGGGATTAAATAATTTACTTAACCCCATATCAAGCATTAATACTATTATAAATAAATTTATTAAAAATGTAGCAACAATGATTATAAATAAATTTTTATTGTAATGCCACATTACATTTGCATCCCCTGCCCATCTAATTCGCTGTTTTAAAAAACAGCTTACTTTTTTTTCTGTTCGAGATTGTACAAATGATTTTTTAGAATCATTAAAAATTACATTTATATTATTTTGAAGACATAATTGTAAAAATAATGTATCATCTCCTTGAATAGAATTTTTAATATCTAAAAAACCAATTTTTTTATATATATTTTTTCTATATGCTTGATTCTGTCCAATAGAAGCAAAAGGCATATTTAAATTACACATTCCTCTTCCAGCAGCAAACATCATTAATAAATCTATCTTTTGGAACCAAGATACTAGATTATATGGCTTAGATACTTCTGAATATCCAATCACATAATCTACATTTTTTTTAAAGCACTTTGACATAGAGCTAATCCATGTATTTTGTAATCTGCAATCTACATCTGTGAATAGCAAAATTTCATGAGATGCAATTCTGATGCCTGCATCTAGCGCTCTTTTCTTAAAAGATAATCTTTGATCTCCATTAGCAGATGAAGCATATTTAAATTTATTATTTTTTTGCTCCAATGTTTGAATGATATGTTTAGTTGCATCTGATGATTGGTCATCCACTATAATACATTCATAATTTCCATGATAATTTTGTTGTTCTAAATCATTTAAAATATTAGGTAGGGAGAGTTCTCCATCTTTTACTGCTACAATTACCGATATGCTGGGACATTCTGTAGATTTTATATTAGAAACAGATAATAAATTTCCTATTATATATAACAAAATAGAAATAATATAGATTATAACAACACTATATAATATTATATACATTTATAGAAGAGACGATGCTATTAAAAAATATACTAGGACCCCTAATATATCAACTGCAGTGGTGACAAACGGTCCTGTTGCAATTGCGGGATCACGGTTCAGTTTGTATAATAAAATAGGAATAAGAGAAGCAACGGCACACCCAATTAACATAGATAAAAAAATAGAACATCCAATTGTTAATCCATATTTTAACCAAAAATCCTGAGATAATAATACGGAATCTGATGCAATGGAATAATAGATGAATAATGCACTTAAACAGCCCAATAGTGTACCATAAATAATACCAAGTGACATACCTACTTTAATTTCTTTAAATATAACTTTATAAAATTCATTAATATTTACATGTCCTGTTGATAAACCTCTAACAATAATAGTACTTGTTTGAGTGCCAATATTTCCTCCCATTCCAATAACAATGGGAATAAAAGATGCTAATATTATCTTATGCCCAATCATCATATCCTCAAAGTATGAAATAATTAACATGGCAAATAATCCACCAATCCAACTAGGCATAAGCCATGGAAATCTTGTCTTAGTATTTTCAGATATAGATTGTAATAAAATATCCTCATCATCTCCTGCTCCAACCATTTTTAACATATCTTCTGTAGCCTCTTCTCTAATAACATCCATCACATCATCTACAGTAATAATGCCTACTAGCTCATGCTTTTCATTTAATACTGGAAGTGCTAAATAATTATATTCCGATACAATATTAGCCACTTTTTCTTGGTCATCTTCTGGATTTACATAAATAAAATCTTTTTCCATTATATCTTTAAGAGTTTTGTTTTCATCATTTAATAACAGCTGTCTTAATGATAATACCCCAATCATTTTTTGTGTATCTGCATCTATCACATATATATAAAAAGGCATTTCAATATCTTCACCATATTGTTTAAATCTATTGCGAGCCTCTTTAATGGTAAGATTACTATTAAATGCCATAAATTCATGAGACATAATTCTACCTGCTGACTCATCTTCATACTGCAATACTTCTTCTATTTCTGATAATTCTTCTTTATTTAATAATTCTTGTATTTTGATTGCTAAATTTTTTGGAAGTTCTTCGATTAATTCAGCTATATCTTCAGATTGCATTTTACTCAAAATAGTTTTGATTTGTTTTGAGTTGATTGAAGAAAAAATATCATAAATTAAGCTTTCATCTAATTCTTTTATAAATTCTCCTACTCCATTCATGCGTACAATATATTGAAAAATATTTTTTCTTTCTATGGGATGTAGATGACGATAGATATGCACCATTTGGGAAGGATGCATTTTGTTAATAACTTTATATAAAGTGACTTTACTATCTCTGCGATTTAATCGTCTTATAGTATCTAGCATTCTTCTATTATCAAAGTTTGCCAAATTAGCTTTCCTTAAACTTATTTTTAATCATCCAATCATCACTAGCAAATTTACTTAAATAATTTCTGATTGAATCTGGTAGTATAACTAAGCATTTTTGATTTTTAGTTAAGGTTTTAGCAGCTTTAAGTGCTGCAAATGTTGCAGTTCCACAAGAGCCTCCTATTAGCAAACCTTCTTGTTTAATTAATAATCGTGATGTGTTAAAAGAATCTTCATCATTTACTTTTATATATTCATCAATTAAATTATTATCTAAAACATCTGGGAAAAAATCATATCCAATACCTTCTACTTTATATGGATAAATTTCAGTTCCTCCCCCCAAAATTGAACCATAAGGGTCTACTCCAATTATTCGTATATTAGGATACTGTGTTTTTAAACGTTTAGCTAGACCAGTAATTGTTCCACCTGTTCCTACACCTGCTACAAGCATATCTAAACCATTTGGAAAATCATCAATAATTTCTTGAGCTGTGAATGTAGAATGTGCATCTGGATTATTTGGGTTTGCATATTGATCTAAAATATGAGAATTTGGTATTTCTTTATTTATTTTTTTTGCAATTTCAATATGGCTATCAGGGGCATCCCATGCAGCTTCTGTTGGGGTTCGTACAATTTCTGCTCCTAATGACTTTAAAACTACTTCTTTCTCTTGGCTCATTTTTTCTGGCATAGTAATAATCATTCTATAGCCCTTAACAGCTGCAGCTAATGCTAAACCTATTCCTGTGTTTCCTGAAGTTGGCTCAATTAAAGTATCTCCAGGTTTAATTGTACCATCTTGTTCAGCTTTTATAACCATATTATATCCTATACGGTCTTTTACCGATCCCCCAGGGTTAAAAAATTCACATTTAGCATACAAATTACATTGAAGATGCGAACCTACTTTATTTAGTTTTACTATAGGAGTTTTCCCTATAGTTTCTAATATATTATTTAGTATCATAGTATTTATTCTTCTATTTTTTATAAAGATAATGTATTACAATGGATGCGGCTTCTGCAACATTTAAGCTCTCCATTTTTCCATTACCGGGGATATGAATTGATTGTGCTTTTTCTTTGCAGATTTTTGATAGACCTCTTGCTTCATTTCCTAAAAAAAGTGCCCAATTTTCATGTACTTTTTTATACTTAGTAATATTTGTCCCCTCCATATCAGCAGCCAGCATTTTATAATTATTATCATCTAGATATGTAATAAAATTTTCAATTGTATCTCTATATATATTTTTTATATGAAAGTGTGCTCCCATAGCAGCTCTAACAGTTTTCGGATTATAGACTTCCACACTATTATCAGTTATCATAATGTTATTACAACCAAACCAGCTGCATGTTCTTAATATTGTCCCCAGATTTCCTGGATCTGATATATCTTCTATTACTATAATAGGGCCATCTAGCTTTATTTGAGAGTTTATTTTTGAGAATGGGGAGTATTTTAATAAAGCAAATATTTGTTGCGAATTTTTTGTATCAGATATTCTTTCTGCATCTTTTTTAGAACATATATTTAAATCAATATCATTTTTTTTAGCATATTTTCTAATCTCATCAAAATGATTTACTTTATTTGAATAAATAATTTTTTTGATTGGTTGATTATTTTGTAATGCATCTAATATTAATTTAGATCCTTCAATTACAAACTCTTTATTAAGTATTCTAAACTTTTTATTTTTTAATGATATTAAATATTTAATATCTTTTTTTTGAATCATTCTATTCATCTAATTCGATTAAGATTGGAGCATGGTCTGAGCCCATAATTTCAGGTAAAATAATAGATTTTTTTATTTTATTTTTTATAGTCTGTGATACACAAAAATAATCAATTCTCCATCCTACATTTTTTGCTCTTGAATTAAACATATAGCTCCACCAAGTATAATGCCCGGGTTCTTGATTAAACATTCTAAATGTATCTAAAAATCCTGCTGATATATAGTTTTCAAATCCTGTTCTTTCTTCATTAGTAAATCCAGCATTTCTTTTATTTGTTTTAGGATTTTTAAGATCAATTTCTGTATGTGCAACATTTAAATCCCCACAAAATATAATAGGTTTATTTTTTTCTAACTGCTTCAGATAGTTTAAAAAATCTACATCCCATTCTTTCTCTCTATAATTTAATCTACT
>CEUN01172857.1_pt1 | contig 11002 bp, 10 predicted proteins | sample 361501 | NCBI WGS metagenome assembly CEUN01 (sample SAMEA2622801, study PRJEB7988) | marine metagenome | biome: marine biome (ENVO:00000447); feature: marine epipelagic mixed layer (ENVO:xxxxxxxxx); material: "saline water (ENVO:00002010), including plankton (ENVO:xxxxxxxx)" | depth 120 m | reverse complement strand
GGTGTTGTTTCCAAAGACCAATCGCGTACGCGGCTGGTGATCGAAGACAGTCATTGGGCCGGGACCCGGTGGCAATTCGGCGTGCATCGTTCTATGGACTGAGACCGTCGCGAGTGTGTTCAAACCCGATCAGTCGGCGATTTCGATCGAACGACGCTTGTAGAGGAACTCGAACATATTGCCCTCATGCGGTTGATCCCAGGAGATCTGCATGGTTGGCACGGGACCGAGGTTCAGACGATCGACGAGATTGGTTTCCATGAGCTGGCCGCGAAATTCCTCGTCCTTGGTGATCGCACTGACGATCAACGAAGGCCCGATCTTGTCGAGCATTTCGGCTTGAGGAATCTCAACGACGCTGACGTAGGGGAAGAGGAATTCGCGGTTGTAGAGCGGGTGTTCGGTGGATTCGCAGTAGATCACTGTCGGGCGGAGGAACAGGCCACGATCGTCGTCAACCTTGCGATCGCCATCGCGGTAATTCGCGGTCATTTCTTCGCAACCGGGCGTGTCCAGATCGGCTTCGATCGCGCTGTCGATCCACTCCGCCATCTTGGGATTGGCAAAGCCGGACAGACGGGCATTTTCGTCCTCAGCGGTTGTCGGGGCAATTGGACCCAGCTTCTTGGCCAGCGCGTCTGCGATCTCGCGGCCGTATTTTGGAACGACGATTGCGGAAGCGTTGATGCAGCTGCGGCCGCCGTTGGCCGTCGCGCTCAGGTCCATGAGATCGATATGTTGTTCCCAGTTTTCAATCTCGTCTTCGCCGATGAGGATTTTGCTGAAGCCGGGACCATGGCATTGCACACCGGGATTGCCGGCGTATTTGTCGGTGGTGCTCTTGTCGCCAAAGATCAACGCGCGCCCGCAGACGTTCAGAATCTCACCGGCGCCTTCGTGATCGGTCGGGTAGAAACCAAACGCGGCTTCCGGAATTCCTGCCTTGATAAGCGCCTGGATCAGGCGGTACGGCGTCCACGGTTCTTCCCGGCCAGGTTTGATGACAACCGGATACTTGAGCGGTACGGCGGGAAGCCAAAGGGAGTTCACGGCGGGTGAATTGCTTGGCATCACCAGGCCAAGCGCCTTCGCGTTCGGATAGAAGCAGCAACGCGCTCCGCCTTGTTCGCCCATGCCGGTGTCGATGATTGAATGATCCAGCCCGCGGGTGAGGCCGTTGAGGATCAACTTCATGTTGGTCAACGCGAAGTGGATCTTCTTCATGTTCATCCGCACCATGTTGTGTGGAAGGCCGCTGGTGGAGGAGAGTGTCTTCACATACTCATCCGCGGATTGGGTGTGGCCCTTGTCACCGAGCGGAAGCGTGCCGTTGAGGAATTCCTCGCCGGCCTTGGCGCAAAGCTCGATCAATTCGTCGACTGTGAATTTCTTGAGGGCATCGCGCGACTTGTCGATCTTGCGCATGTCCTTGCGGATGATGCCCGCGTTGATCGTGCTCACCTGGGCGAGCACTTCACCGTCGGCATGACGCGCGACGTCTGTTTTATCCAGACTCTCATAAGTCCGGCCCAACCGAAGCACAGGTATGTGTGCGAGTTCTTCCATCTATCTTTCCTTTTCTATCAACAAGGTCGGCAACAATTTCGCTTCCTCGGACCCGACTTCATCCGGGAAGACAATCTTGACGGTGTGGATGTTGTAATCCTTCCACCGATCCTGCGCGAGTATCCAGTCCTTCACGAATTCACCAACGGTGAGTCGCGAATCCTCGCGGACCATTTTCAAATATTCCGGCGTGCTGGAGTTGACCCAGAAACGCTTGCTCAACGAACGCTCCAGCGCGTCCATCATTTCTTCTTCCACTCCGTCCCGCACGAAGAAACTGTCATTGCGCGTCTTGTGCATCTTGTCCGTATGAATGATCGGATCGTTGGGACGGAGCCGCGGAGTGGTGACCCAACAGATGCCATTTGTCACGCTGATTTCCCACTTGTCGCGCAGGCGGACAAAATACTGATAAGTGACGGGGACGCGGATTTCGGACTTCACCTCCATCAGATTCTTGTAGACGAAATCGGTCTGACTGATCTGTTCGCTGACCTTGAAGGACGCAACGTGCAGGTCGCCACCCTCGGTGCGCGAAAGTTCCGGGAGGGATGCGGTGAATGCCTCTGCGATTGGCGGGCGCTGGAGAAACGGGAAGACCTTGGCAGCCTTGTCGGCCCATTTTTCCACCTTCTCCGTCGCGAATTCCATCAGGTAGATCATCGCGCCAAAACACATCGCGATGAGGACGAGGCAGAGTGCGAGCACGCCCAGTTTGCTGGCCTTGTTCGGAGGAGGAAGCAATGGTTCCTCCGGAGGTCGCGTTGGTTGAGGCGGTGTGCCGGGAGGCGTGTCAGGGGGTGAACTGAAAGCCGGTTCGGATGGTTGAGTTTGCTTCTGAGGCTGGCTCGCGCCGTGATCTGCGGTGGTGGCCTCCACGTCTATGACTTGTGCGCTTGCCGGTGATGGAGCCGGCGGAGGTTGTTGGGAAACTTGAGCAACCACTTGTGCGGGATTGGCCGAGGGCATGTTTCCCTGCCCCGAAAGCGCGCCGATCGGATTGGTCAGGAGATCTTTTCGTGAACGCCAGCGATCCATGCCCGCCCACGCCAGAAAAGCGACACCGATGGGCGTGCCGGCGATGGACGTCGGTATAGCTGCAAGGACGCCGAGCATCATGCTCTTGCCAATTGATTTGCCCCAACCGTCGTGGTTGGCATAGCGCTGGAGGAAGATGCCCGGGAAGAAGACGGACAGAAAGCTCAGGGGAATGATGATGATCCAGGCGAAGACCGCCCAGTCGCCGAGGTTCCAAAGGTTGTCGACGACCAGCAACAGCAGCGCGGCCAAGGGGTGAACCGGTGGCGCGCCGGATCGTGGATCTGCCTGTGGATCAGACGTTTCCGGTTGATGCGGGGTATCGGACATGATGCTTGTTAGAGCCTTGAGGCCAATCGAGAGTTTCAAACATCTCACCGAGAAATCGGCAGATTGGCGAGGTTTTAACCACAGATGGACGCAGACAACCACAGATGGCTCGTCTGGCAGAATGGTCAGCTGGAAGAGCATGTTTACAACCTGGATTTCGATCTGCCAAGAGCTTGGGCAAACGGCAGCAACTTTGTGGTCGGTTGAAATTCCTCACGGGTCCGTCTAGGTTTTCCGGGTGCCGACGGAAACGGAAACAACACCGGTCATTGAGGATGAAACCAAGTCAAAGGCGGACTTGGATTCTGGTTTCCTGGTGATCTGCTGGAACGATCCGGTGAACCTCATGGAATACGTCACGCACGTGTTTCAGGTCGTGTTTGGTTGGACGAAGCAGAAGGCCGAGGAACACATGTTGCAGGTCCATCAAAAGGGGAAGAGCGTTCTGATGCGCGAGACGATGGAACGCGCAGAGCATTATGTGCATCAACTGCAGCGCTACAGCCTCCACGCAACCATGGAGCGCGACCGTTGATCCTGCATTCTTCCAACGAACACCAACTGGTGTTCGGCATGAAATCGGGGGAGCAGCGGTTATTGGAACGCACGTTCGAACTTTACCCGGTCATGCCTGCCGGCATCGCGCCTTTGAGCAAGTCGAGTGATCCCGAGGAGATGCAGGACGAACAGGATCTGTTGGACGAGTTGATGCGCGAATCCAAGGCGGAGAACCGACTGGAACTCATGAACTTCCTTCGTCGGCCCCGGCAGTTTGAAAAAGAAGAGGACGCATTGCTGCTGACCGTGAAGAAATCCGAGGTCAATTGGCTTTTGGAAATCGTGAATGAAATCCGCGTTGGACTTTGGTACAAACTGGGCCAACCCGATCCGGAGGAAGACGAGGTTCCTTCTGAAACTGCGCATCTCGAAGACTGGATCTCGATGGAATACTGCGCCGACCTCCAGGCGCGTCTGCTGTTCACCCTCACCGATCCGAAGTGAACCCCAACCGGTATCCTGCGCTGCTTGATGGACGGATTGTTTTCCCCGATCCGAGAACGGCGATGACCGATGGTGACTTTGACGGCCTGGTCGCCATTGGTGGAGACCTGTCGCCCGAACGATTGATACTCGCCTACCGCTCCGGCATCTTTCCCTGGTCCGTCGATCCCATCACCTGGTGGTCCCCCTCCCGGCGCGGAATCATTCCCCTCGATGCGCCACGCTGGGGACGCAGCCTGTTGAAGACCATCCGACGCAAGCCTTTTGAGGTATCGGTGGATCGCGCCTTTCGCGAAGTGATGGAAGGTTGTCGAACGGCGCCGCGACAAGGCTCATGGATCACCACAGAGTTCGTCGAAGCCTATACCGTGCTGCACGACATGGGATTCGCGCACAGTGTGGAGTGCTGGAGCGGCGAGGATCTTGCCGGTGGGATCTATGGCATCCACGTAGGCGGAGCGTTCGTCGGTGAGTCAATGTTCTTCCGCGAATCCAATGCGTCGAAGGTCGCCCTCTATTATCTGGTCGAAAGTCTGCGCGCGAATGGGTTCACCCTCTTCGATACGCAGATGGTGACGGAAACGACCGAGCGCTTTGGCGCGAGGGAGATCTCACGGGACGAGTATCTGAGACTCCTGGTCAGAGCCGCCCGTTTGGATTGCGAGTTTCCGGTGAAGATTCACCCTCAGCGCTTGCCGCATGGGGAAGTCGCGACCTCCAAATCGCGGCGAGAACACTGCCGATGATCGAATGAACCGTTGCTGAAATCGCACACGGAACTGCGGGCAGGCACACGCCGGTCATCTTGTCAGAGAAGTGAGCTTTTGCGAGCACCGTTCCGAGTCCGGAGTTCTGCATGCCCACCTCGATCGAAACCGTGCGCCGCACCAGTTCTTCATAACGGAACACCCGCGCGAAAAAGTATCCCAGCAGGAAACCCATGATGTGCAGAACGCCGACTGCAACGATCAACGAGCCCCCGTGTTCCTTGATCGATTCCACGTTGCTTCCGATGATGCTCCCACAGATCAGCGCGATCGTGATGACCGAGATCAATGGCGCGACGTTTTCGGCTGCATGAACGGCCTTGGGAAAAAGGTGATGCAAGAACACCCCGAGCAGCACCGGGGCGAGCACGACCTTCACCGTGCTCAAAAACAGGGCCATGGCATCGACTGCTATGATCTCGCTCAGATAAAACTTGGTAAGGAGCGGGGTCAACGCGATGGCGCCAAAGGTCGAGCACATCGTCATCAGCAGCGAGAGTGGCAGGTTTGCCCGCGCGATGTAGGTGACGACGTTGGAGGCTGTTCCTCCCGGACAGCAGGAAACCAGGATCAAACCGATCGCAAACTCTTTGGGAAGCCCCATGAACTTCGCGATCCCCCAGCCGAGAAAGGGCATGATGAGATACTGACCGACACAACCGACGGCGATCGGCTTGGGCATCTTGAGCACTTGTTTGAAATCATCGATCTTCAAGGTGATGCCCATGCCGAGCATGATCACTCCAAGGCCCCAGATGATCTTCGGCCGGTCGAACCAGGTGAGATGCGACGGTTCGAACATCGCCCACACGCCAGCGACCAGAACCCAGAGGGGAAACAGATTCGTCGACCAGCGCAGGATATTCGTCATGGCGCGGAAGTTCTATGCGCTCGAAGATTTGCTGTCGATGAAGATGGGTTCTGAAACGGCTGGCTGGTTGAAGTGGTCGAACTACATGGCAGCGGACGTGAGCGAGCAGATCCAAGATCAAATCGTCTGCTCGCTCGCGCTTGGCCGACCGGAACGGCCCGTTGATCCCAAACATCGACATTGCGCGTCCACGTCCGTATCTTCCGCGGCTCTTGAAACATCTTTTTCATCCTGTCTTCGCCTTTGCACTCATTTGCGCCGTCGGTTGCAATCCGAACGGAGAATCCGCGAGCGGCAAGCGGAAGAAGGAACGTCAGAAAACCGCGGTCGTCGAACAGCGCGACATCTCGTTCTCGATCAGCGTGGCCGGTGAAATCGGACCGGCCGAACAGGTCTCAGTCCGTCCCGAGGTGAATGGCAGGATCTCAGAACTTCCGGTCGATATTGGCGACAAGGTGAAGAGTGGCGACCTGCTCTTCGCACTCGACGACAAGGATCTCCAAATCGAGCTCGAAACCCGGCGCACGGAGATTGCCAGTGCCAACCTCGAAATCCGGAAGGCCAAACAGGAACTCGATGTGGCGGATCAGGAAGTCGAACTGGATCTGCGCCGAGACTCGATCACGCGGGCGAAGCTCGAACAGCAAAAGGCGAAGGACGATCACGCCCGCAACAAGATTCTCTTCGATGATGAATTGATTTCGAAAGAAGTCATGCAGTCCGTCGAATCGGCGTACGAACTCGCCAAGAACGCGGTTCTTCAAGCCGAGCGAAACCTGCAGCTCAGCCAGGAACGATTCCGAAAAGCCAAGGAGCGCGCGAGGACCAACTACGAACTCGCCACCAATGCCGTGCTCAAGGCCCAGCGCAATCTCGAACTCACCCAGGATCGCTTGTCCGAGACCCGCATCGTCGCGCCCTTTGATTGCACGGTGCTGACCCGCTCGATCTCAGCAGTTGGTCAGGCTGTGTCAGGTTCCGGAGGATTCAACAGCGGCACCGAGGTGATGACCATTGCCAACCTGAATGAAATGATCATCGACGCCCATGTAAACCAGGCGGACATCACCCGCTTGTCCGCGGACATGGAAGTCGACGTCGCGGTGGAAGCCGTGATCGGCCTCACCGTCAAGGGCCGGGTTGAACGCATCGCACCCAAAGCGACCGTGCGCAGTGGTATCAAGGGATTCGGCGCACGGATTCTCCTTATCAGTGTGGACGCACGCATTCAGCCCGGGATGACCGCCAAGATATCCATCCCGGTCGTTTCGGCCGAAAATGCACTGTCCGTCCCCCTGGCCGCGGTCTTTACCGAGCAGGAAGGGCGCTACGTCTACGTCGTTGTGGATGGCGTCTACGAACAACGCGCCGTAGAAGTAGGTGTGTCGGACTACCGATTCGCGGAGATTCTGTCCGGACTGAACGCCGGCGAAACGGTGAGTCTCGAAATGCCCGGCGAAGACGCAGAGGTAAAGGAAATGCCGGCCGAGAAGGACAAGGGAAAAAGGGGCTGACCAACGCCGGGTCGATCTGGGAGATTCTGTGTGTCCGGGATAGGCCGCTTTGTCCTTTCCACCCAGAGGACGCTCCGTATGCTGCGCTCATCATGAAAAGGTTCCTGTCATTCTTGGTCATCGCATTCATCACATTTTCGCCCTCAGCCGATGCTGTCTCCGCCAAACTCAAGTCCGCGAAAGCACAGCTGAAGAATCCGGTCACGACAGACTCTATCAACAACTACATGCGTGCCCATGTCGGGGAAGTGATGAGACTCATTCAATTGGATCCGGATGCAGCGGATGCCTTGATCGACGGCATGGAAAAGGACCTCGGTGCTGCCGATGCTGGTGACGACAAGAAAGCGGATCAATTGCTGGGACGGGCCCGGTCCGCGCTCCGGATCTATCGCAGCCGCTCGCGACTCGCACGGACCACGACCCAAGAGTTGCGGGCCAAGTTGGAAAAAGATCCCACCGACCTGCGCACGCTTGGCGATTTTCGCAGCAAGCTGATGACTGAGCTTTCTTCAAAGGCTCGCAGCAATCCGGTGGAAGCGGAGAAGGAACTGGCCGAGTTGCAAAAGTTTCTGAACTCGTTGAAGGAGCGCGGCAATCCCGGCACGGAAAAGGCCATCGATTCGATGAAGCGATACTTCGTCTCGATCAAGAGCAGGATCGATTCCGGCAAGAAACAGCAGGAACTCATCGGCCAGGATGCCGCGCCACTGGCCGTTACTCACTGGGCGAACGGCAAGCCGCTGACGGCCGCCGACCTGAAAGGCAAGGTAGTGCTTCTGGATTTCTGGGCGGTCTGGTGCGGCCCCTGTGTGGCGACGTTTCCACACTTGATCGAGTGGAACGAGAAGTACGCCGACAAGGGGCTTGTCACCATCGGGCTCACCCGCTTTTACAACTACGAGTGGAAGAACGGGAAGCACACGAAAGGAAAGGACGTCTCGAAGGAAACTGAACTCGCCATGCTGGAGTCCTTTGCCGACCACCACAAACTTCCTTATCGATTTGGTCTCCAGGACAAGAGCAAGATGTCCAAATACTATGGGGTGTCAGGAATCCCTCACGCCGTTTTGATCGATCGCAAAGGCAAGGTTCGCCTCATGCGGGTCGGCTCCGGCCCGGCGAATGCCAAGGCCATCTCTGACATGCTGGAGAAACTGATCGCCGAGAAGGGCTGAACCTCCCAGCTACAATTGATCAACCAGAGATCCCGATGAAACCGGGCTCTCTGCTTCTGAGGAACCCTCGGCAATGCATGGCGCCGTTGGGAATACATTTTCCCAAAAAACCACTGACATCACCGGGCAATTCCTTTTCACTCTGCCGGATTTTTTATGCCGAAGCGGACTGACATTCATTCAGTACTCATTATTGGCGCGGGTCCGATCGTGATCGGTCAGGCCTGCGAATTCGACTATTCGGGCACCCAGGCCTGCAAGGCTTTGCGCGAGGAAGGCTATCGCGTCGTGCTGGTGAACTCCAATCCGGCCACGATCATGACCGACCCCGAGTTCGCGGATCGAACTTACATCGAACCGGTCACGCCGGAGGCGGTTGAGAAGATCATCGTCCGCGAATTGGACGAACTGAAGCGCATCGGCGCGGAAGGCAAGCTGGTGCTGCTGCCCACACTCGGCGGACAGACCGCCTTGAACACGGCCATGGCCATGCATCGTTCGGGAGCGCTCGAGCGTCTGGACATTGAGATGATCGGCGCCAAGCCCGACGCGATCGAAAAAGGCGAAGACCGGCAGATCTTCAAGGACCTGATGCTCGAGATCGGCTTGGACGTACCGATCAGCGGAACGGCGCACAACATGGAGGATGCCTGGAAGCTGGTTGATAAGATCGGGCGTTACCCATTGATCATTCGCCCCGCCTACACCCTTGGTGGCACGGGTGGAGGCATTGCGTATAACAAGGAAGAGTTCGAAGAGATCGCCAAGCGCGGCATCGATCTTTCTCCGGTTGACGAAATTCTGGTCGAGGAATCCCTGCTCGGCTGGAAGGAGTTCGAAATGGAGGTCATGCGCGACCGCAAGGACAACTGCGTGGTGATCTGCTCGATCGAGAACTTTGATCCCATGGGTGTTCACACCGGCGATTCCATCACCGTCGCCCCCTCCCAGACTCTGACGGACAAGGAATATCAGATCATGCGCGACGCGAGTTTCGCGGTGATCCGCTCCGTGGGCGTCGAGACCGGCGGTTCAAACATCCAGTTTTCCGTGAACCCGGACAACGGCCGGATGATCGTCATCGAGATGAACCCGCGCGTGAGCCGCAGTTCCGCGCTGGCGTCGAAGGCGACGGGTTTTCCAATCGCGAAGATTGCCGCAAAACTGGCGGTGGGCTACACGCTCGATGAGATTCCCAACGACATCACGCGGGAAACGCCGGCGAGCTTTGAACCGACGATTGATTACGTGGTCACGAAGGTTCCGCGATTTGCCTTCGAGAAATTCCAGCAAGCCGATCCGACCTTGAATACGATGATGAAGTCCGTCGGCGAAGCGATGGCCATCGGGCGGACCTTCAAGGAGTCGCTCCAGAAAGCTCTGCGTTCGCTTGAGATCGGACGCGCCGGGCTCGGTGGAGACGGCAAGCCGTGGCGGATCGGTTCAGAAGTTTACGGAGATCGCGATATCCTTCCCAAGGATGTCATCACCCGCAAACTTACCGTCCCCAATGCCGAGCGAATTTTCTTCGTGCGCCACGCGATGCGCGCGGGAATGACGATTGATGAGATTTTCAACCTGTCGAAGATCGACGTCTGGTTCCTCACCCAGATGAAGGAGATTGTCGATCTGGAAGAAGAACTCGCGGCAACAGCTGCAGCCTGACCGGGGCCATGGGCAAGCCGCTCAAACTCCTCGTTGTCAGTGACATTCACTACGCCGGACCGGGAGAGCGCGAGCGAAGCGGTTACGAAGCGCGTTCGGCGACCAATGTTTTCCAGCGTGAACTGCTGAGACTCTACCGTGGCCAGATCTGGCTCGAAGATCCGCTGGTCCACAACCACTTCCTCGACTGGTTAATGGAGCGCGCCGGGGAGCCGGACATCGTCGTTGCCAATGGTGATTTTTCCTGTGACTCCGCTTTCACTGGACATGCTGATGACGCGTCTTTTGAGAGCGCGCAGATCTGCCTCAATCGATTGCGTGAACGATTTGGCAAGAGCTTGCATACGACGATTGGTGATCACGAACTGGGCAAGAAGAGCCTCGTGGGCGGACTCGGCGGTCTGCGTTTGAAGTCCTTTGAAATCACGCGCGATGAATTGGGCGTCCAACCGTTCTGGCAATTCACGCGGGGCAACTATGTGTTCATGGGTGTGACATCCAGTCTGCTTGCGCTTCCGGTTCTATTGGCGGAAGGCCTGGAAGAGGAGTTCGACGCCTGGCGGGAACTTCGCGATCAACATGTCGCCCAAATCGATGCCGCGTTCCGAGATCTGAAACGGGGACAACGTGTCATCCTGTTTTGTCATGATCCGACTGCCTTGCCTTACCTGGCCGAAATCCAATCCGTCCGCGCTCAATACGGCCGGATCGAGCAGACCATCGTTGGACATCTGCATTCCGAATTCGTTTACAAGACGTCCCTCGTTCTCTCCGGCCTGCCCACCATTTCCTTTGCCGGCGTTCCCATCAAGCGGATGAGCAGCGCTTTGCAGCGCGCGCGCAAATGGGAGCCCTTCGATGTGAAGCTGTGCCCCTCACTGACCGGCATTCAGGCGCGAGAGGACGGTGGGTTTCTGACCGTCGAACTCGATCCGGATGATCCGAAGCCATTGGAGTGGGAGTTTCATCATTTGCCCTGGGATGCGCCACTTCCGGAGGGATGGACCGAGTACGTGCCCGGGTAGCCTTCGGAAAGCGGGCGCCCTTCCGGTTACGCTGATACCCTTCCGA
>CEUN01177599.1_pt1 | contig 11006 bp, 9 predicted proteins | sample 361501 | NCBI WGS metagenome assembly CEUN01 (sample SAMEA2622801, study PRJEB7988) | marine metagenome | biome: marine biome (ENVO:00000447); feature: marine epipelagic mixed layer (ENVO:xxxxxxxxx); material: "saline water (ENVO:00002010), including plankton (ENVO:xxxxxxxx)" | depth 120 m | reverse complement strand
AAGATTAACAAGCCGATGAGGTGATGTGATGACAAATTCGCGTAGGCAGTTCATAACCAGCACGGCGGCCGTAGCCGCGTCCACAATACTCCCGACCGCACAGAGCCGGCCCGCGAACCAGCAGTGGCAAGTCGCACCTGAGTGGCTGAAACTGCTCGGGACTTCTGAGACTGGTGGCCGCGATTACGCTCCAACGGTAGTTGGACGGGTGGATCCGGCCTTGCGCGGCGCCCTCTATCGCAACGGGCCTGGGCTGTTCGAGCGTGGCCAACATCGCGTCCGCCACCTCCTGGACGGAGACGGCCTGATCCAACGCCTGTCTTTCACGGATGCTGGCGTCCGTTATCAGAACGCTTTTGTCAAAACAGAAAAATTCCTCGAAGAGGAAGCTGCGGGCACACGGCTGCATGCCACCTGGACAACCCGCAAGCCTGGCGGATTCTTACGCAATCTGGGCGGTGGGATCTCGCGTAGTCAGGCTGGTGTTACCGTTTATCCAGTGCATGGCAAGCTGATTGCCCGCGACGAAACCGGACCGTGTTTTGAGATCGACCCCGAATCGCTCGCCACCCGTGGCACGTTTTCGGTAGTAGATGGTGCGGACGGAGTCGGCTTCAAAGCGCACAGCAAGTTTGACGACCGACGGAACGAATGGCTGATTGCGGGTCAGGCGTTTGGCCCCACCATGTACATTCACGTCGCCACACACGGGCCGGGCTTCAAGTTAAAGCGCACCTTCCAGTTCAAGACTCCGCGACAGGTGTATCTGCATGACTTTTTTGTCACAGAGAAACACCTCGTGTTTGTGTTGCACCCGTGTACGTTCTCGCCGTTTGGTTTCCTGGCTGGCACGAGTAGTTTTACCGATAGCCTGACGTGGGAGCCGGACGCCGGTAACGTCGTCGCGGTTGTGTCACGAGAAGGTGGCGAGCCTCGCTGGTTCGATGCCCCCGCACGATTCATGTGGCATGCGTTAAACTCATTTGAGCGCGATGGGCAGTTGACCGCGGACTTTGTGGGTTATACCGAACCGGACCACTTCATCGGTGAAGACGCGTTGTTCGCCAACCTGATGCAAGGCCGCATGGGGCGCGCGGAAGCACCGGGGCAGCTGGTGCGCTACCAGCTGGACCTAAAGAGCGGCACGTTGAGCGAAGAGATCATCGACGCCGGCAACCACGAGTTTCCAGCCGTGGCCCCCCGCGAACAATTCGCCCAGCATCGCTATGGTTACTTTGCGGCAGGCGGCATTGGTGGCGCCAATGCGGAGCTCAAGCGGTTTGACTATTCGAACGGAAAAACTGTGGGGTTCGACTTTGGCGACAACGTCCACATCGGCGAACCGGTTTTTGCGCCGAAGCCAGGAGGCAAACTGGGTGAAGGTTGGTTATTGGCTCAGGGGCTTGACGGCAAGACCTCGCGATCGTTCTACGCAATCCTGGACGCGAACGCGATCGGTGACGGGCCGGAGGCGACGATAGATCTGAAACATCACCTTCCAATATCTTTTCATGGGGCGTGGGTCGGCTGACGCAAACAAACGGCGTTACAATAGTGGGCTGCAATATTGCCAGCGACGGTCGCACAAAATTGTCTGTTATTGAATCCCCATGCGTCGACATCTGTCTCATCGATGCAAGCGGCGCACACTGCACTGGGTGTTACCGCACGCTCGACGAGATTGGCGCATGGGCCACGATGACGCCTGCCGAACGGCGTGCTGTTATGGACCAGCTGGAAGCGAGGATGGAGGCAGCGTTTGAGCAGAGCCGCGGTTAACCAATGCGGCGGCTAAGCTATTCGTCCCGACTCGTTGGTTGATCCACGGCAGTGGCCGCTTAGTCACTCGCGGCCGCAAGCCCCGCGTCTAACGCACCCAAAATTGTATTGACGTTGTCCTCCGTCAAAACAAGCGGCGGTGACAGGATGATGTTGTTACCGGATACACGGATCATCGCTCCATGGTCATAAGCGCTCCGATGCACGACGGCCATCGTCGGTTTGCCGGCTGGCGCCTTCGACGCGTGGTCGGACACCAGTTCCAGCGCACACATCAGACCATGGCCGCCGCGCACGTCGCCCACCAGGTCGTATTTGGCTTTTAGTGTCTGCAAGCCTGCAAACAGCTGCTCACCGCGCGCTGCCGCGTTGTCTTTCACTTGTAGTCGCAACGTCTCTTTCAGGCACGCGATGGCGGCAGCCGCACCCACCGGGTGACCCGAGTACGTGTAGCCGGAACTGATCGCCCCGCGCCCGCTCGTGTCGTTCTCAAACACCTGCGCGACCGCATCTGCAACCATGACAGCCCCGTAGGGGAAGTAACCGTTGGTAACCGCCTTGGCCGTGCAGGCGAAATCCGGCTGAACTCCCCAGTGGCGGGAACCGGTCCAGTTGCCCGTGCGACCAAAACCGGTGATCACCTCATCGGCGATCAACAAAATACCGTGTCGGGTGCAAAGCTCGCGCACGCCGGGCATGAAGCTTGCGTGCGGCGGAATCACCCCGCCCGCACCAAGCACCGGCTCCATGATGAATGCGGCAATCGTGGATGGATCCTGGAACTTGATCTCGTCTTCCAGTGCCGCAAGACAATTTTGGGCAAGCTTCTCCGGGTCCGCTTCGTTAAACGGATTGCGGTACGTATAGGGCGCTGGCACGTGGTAGCAGCCCGGCATCAATGGCTCGTATTGCGTACGGAAGTTGGCATTGCCGTTGACGGAAGCACCCAGCGTGTGGGTCCCGTGGTAACCCTTCTTCAGGCTCAGGAACTTCGTCCGCCCACCTTCTCCACGGACCTTGTGGTACTGGCGCGCGAGGCGCAGTGACACCTCTACACTGTCGGACCCGCCGGAAGTGTAAAACGCGCGGGACAATCCATCCGCAGCAAAAAACTCTTTAAGGATCTCACCCAACTCGATGACGGCGTCGTTACTGGTCCCTCTGAATATCGAGTAATAAGGAAGCCGGTCCAGCTGATTCTTGATGGCCTCCTTGACCGGCTCACACGAGTAGCCAAGATTCACATTCCACAAGCCGCCCACGGCATCCACCATGCGGTGCCCGTCAACGTCGGTTATCTCAACGCCGTCGCCACCCACGATGATGTCTGGAGGGTTTGCCAGACTATCAGCCGGGTGGGCCATCGGGTGCCACACATGACGCGCGTTGTGCGCCTTCAGGAAATTACTGTCTTGCATGGATTACTCCGCGGAAATGTTCAATTGTGCGAGCGCCTCGGCATAACCCTGCGCTGGCTGGGTCACGTCAAAGTGTACGGTGCGAAAGCCTGCAGCCTTGCCGCCATGAATGTTCTTCAGCTGGTCGTCAACGAACACGCACTGATCAGGCGCGACTCCCAGCCCTTCGGTTACGAACGCATAGGCACGAGGATCTGGCTTCAGAATACCGGTGTGGGTCGCATCCACAATCAGATCAAAGTCGTTCAGAAATGGCAGCTTCTTCCTGAATTCGCTGCCGTAGAACAGATCAAGCTCGTTGGACAATACGGCCAACGGATTACCGGCGCGCTTTACTGCCTGGATGGCGTCCAACGCCTCCGGCCTGATCACCGCCTCTGGATTGTTGCCGCGTACGGCCGTCAGGAACGGCGGCAGCGACTCCCAGGTCTCGCCGATCAGGGCTCCGGTCTCGCGCGCGCGTTGGAAATAGTAGTCGCGCTCGGTGATCTTGCCAGCCTGCATGTCCTGCCAAAGTGGGTCAGTCTCCGGCGCAAACGGGCCGCGCCACGCGAGGGTGCCACGCGGCAAGCCCAAAGCGTCTTCGCTCGCCGGATGCGTTTCAAACAACGTCTTGGTGATGACGCCGCCAAAATCCAATACGAGCGCACGTTTACTCACAGGTCATAGTCTCCGGGTCACCAGCGCACAGCAGCAATGCCGGCGCCCGACGTCAGTGGTCGTTCTTACTAGTTTCAGCTTGGTGTACGCTCTCGCTCGAGCGTTCCGTATCGGGTTCAAAGCGTGTCCGAACAAAGCGAACACGAGGAAACACAAGATCTCGCGCCAGGTGGCGGCGACCACGCTCAGGCACATTCCGGCGCACCAGCGACCAACCCGCAAGCTGAGCTTATGTTTATGGTACTCGCGTTCGGGCTTGGCGTATTCCTCGCGACCGAGCTCGAGGGACAGGTCACCTGGAAAAGTGGCGCGCCGCTTGTCAAACAGCCAGGCTTCTTCTCGCTGGTTGCCATCAGCGGAATGCTGCTGTTCGGATTGTTCTCTTTAGGCTTCAGCGTTCGTAATCTCATTTTGAGCTGGCGCGCGGAGGGGACAAGTCTGGCTTCGGAGCTGTGGTTTTGGATGCGGTCGCTGGAATTTGCGCTGTGGTTCATGGGCTACGTGTTTGCAGTAGGCGTCGCGGGTTACCTGCCAAGCACGCTCGTGTTTTGCGTTGCTTTGACCATCCGCCTTGGCTATCACAATCGTCGTTATGTCCTCGCGGCCACGCTGGTGGGTCTCGTGACTGTCGTGGTCTTCAAGAGCTTCCTGGCGGTGAAAATTCCGGGCGGCGCCTGGTACGAACACCTGCCCGACGCCGTGCGTAACTTCTTTCTCCTGTACTTGTAGCTACAGCACTAACTCTCCATGGACACACTCACCACCAGCCTCGCCATCCTCAGCCGAATCGACGTGATTGTGGCGCTGCTGGTAGGCTCCGTTGGTGGTGTCGTGATAGGCGCCATTCCCGGGGTTGGCCCTGCAATTGCGATCGCCATCCTGCTGCCGGCCACTTTTGCCCTGGAGCCCATCGTGGGCCTGACTCTGTTGCTGGGAATTTACGGTTCAGCCATGTACGGCGGTGCCATCCCGGCCGTACTGATCAATACACCGGGCACACCGGTGAACGCACTCACCACGTACGATGGTTATCCGCTGACACGCCAAGGCGAACCGGCACGTGCGCTGTCGCTCGCGTACGGGGCGAGCTTCGTTGGCGGGGTGTTCTCAGTGTTGTGTCTGATCGCATTGGCGCCGGTGCTGGCGGAAGTGGCACCCCTGTTTGGCTCCCGCGAGATTTTTCTCGCGTGCGTGCTGGGCATGCTGCTGGTGGTCATCGCGCATCGCGGGCGCAGCATGGCAGCCGGAGCACTGCTGTTCCTTGGCATTTTTCTGCAAACCGTTGGCTTCGAATCAGTCGCGTATACACACCGGTTCACATTTGGCCAGGAATGGTTGTTATCTGGCATTGACCTGATCGTAGTGGTGCTTGGCCTGTTCGCGTTGAGTCAGGCGTTCTTGTTGTTGACCGGCCGCGATGCGATGCCCAAACCACCCGCACTCACAGGCGGCCTGTTTCAAGGCTTGAAGGAAGTCTTCAAGTTTCCGAAGGTGGCAGGGCCCGGTGCCGCTTTTGGCACCGTCATGGGCATTATCCCGGGGGTGGGCGAATTTACCGCCCAGTTCCTGTCGTACACGCTCGCGCAAAAGGCCTCCAGGCATCCTGAACGGTTTGGCAAAGGCGCACCCGAAGGCGTGATTGCATCCGAGGCCGCAAACAATGCGGTACCCGCGGCCGCGATGATCCCCTTGCTGGCATTGGGCATACCGGGTGAAGCGTTGACGGCAATGATGCTATCGGTGTTTTACGTTCACAATGTCATCCCGGGCCCGGGCCTGTTTCAGAATCAGATGGATTTTGTGCTGGCGCTGTACCTTTGTCTGTTGCTTCTGAACGTGCTGGCGTTGGTGTTCTTGATGATGGCAACACGCCCGCTCCTGAAAGTCATCACAATCCCCAATCGCTTCCTCGGCATGACCATTCTGACGTTGTCATTTGTTGGCGTGTATTCACTCAGGAATTCCGCCACTGATTGTTTGATCGCGGCCGCCTTCGGATTGTTTGGTCTGGTATTGAAGCGCCTGGATCTACCTATCGTTCCGATTATCCTGGGCATGGTCCTGGGCGGCATCGCCGAGGCGAAGCTGCGCACCTCGTTGGCACGTATCAAGTCGTGGGAGAACTGGGTGGACCGTCCAATCTCGGCCGCTATCTTCACGCTGATTGTCATCGTGTTGTTGATTCACGTCTGGTCGCTGATGCGCAACTACAAGCGCAAGCGCGCGAGCCCGACTACTGGAGCCTGATGCCATGTCCAAGACCATCCTCGTGATCGGTACGTACGACACCAAGGATCCGGAACTGCGTTTCGTAGAGAAGTGCATCGGCGAGCAAGGTGGCAAGGTGTTGACGATGGATGTGAGCGTACTCGGTGATCCCGCGTCGCCCACAGATATCAGCAAACACGCCGTTGCAGCCGCAGCTGGCAAGACCATCAACGATGTGATCGAAAGCGAAGACGAAAACGCCGCCATGCAGATCATGGCTGAAGGCGCATCCAAACTGACCGCGCAACTGCACGCCGACCATCGTATCGACGCGATGATCTCATTGGGTGGCACGATGGGCACTGACCTTGCGCTGGACTGCGCGCGCGCGTTGCCGATTGGGGTCCCGAAGTACGTTGTTTCAACGGTCGCATTCTCTGCGCTGATTCCGCCGGACCGTCTGTCCGCGGATATCCAGATGATCCTGTGGGCTGGAGGTCTTTACGGACTGAACGACATTTGTATGGCCACGTTGTCACAAGCCGCGGGCGCGGTTGTGGGCGCGGCCAAAGCGGTCGTGCCACCTGAACCCGACCGCCCGGTCATCGGCATGATGAGCTTCGGTTCATCTGCGCTGAAATACATGGTGCATCTACGCCAGCCATTGTTGGACAGAGGTTTTTCAGTCGCAGTATTTCACGGTACCGGTATGGGCGGCATGGTCATGGAGAGTCTGACGGCCCAAGGATATTTTGCCGCGGTGCTGGAACTGGCCGCTGCAGAGCTGGGTAACCTGATGGTCGGCTCCGTCGTCAACGCCGGCGCCGATCGCATGACGGCCGCCCCACGTCTCGGCACCCCGATCATCGCGGGCCCGGGCTTTGGCGACATGATCGACTTCGCCACCTGGCAGCCGGTACCCGAACGCTTCCGCGAACGCCCTTATCACGCACACAACAGACTGATTGCCTCCGCCTCGCTAACCGGCGAAGAACGCAAAGCACTGGCACACGAAATGGCATCACGCCTGAAGCGCTCGAACGGACCAGTTCACTTCCTGTTACCTGAAAAGGGCGTTCACGCATGGGACACCGAAGGCATGCCAGCGTACGACCCGGCCGCCCTCGCCGACATGGTTGCCGGGTACAAAGAAGCCATGACAGATCCGATTGAGCTGTCCGTGCTGGACTGCCATATCAACGACGAGGCTTACTCAATGAAGGTCCTCGAGGTGCTGGACGGCTGGATTGCCGACGGCACCATCCAGATGCCTGAGTAGCCGCAACGTCGTGCCCTGCACGACGCCACGCACATGCGACTCTAGGCGTCTTCTGCGCTGGCTGCGGCTACCGACTTCTTCAGCTTGTCGAACCAGACATACAGCGCAACTGCGAGCACAACTTCCGTGCCGAGATAAATCCACTGTTTGTTGTCGGCGCCCTCAATGGCGATACCGATCACACGGGCAATCAGATACCCGAATGACGCAGAGAATCCGAGCGCCATGATCAGGAGTGTGACGGGCTTGTAACCAACATACACAAAGAACACGACGCCGATCGCGATGAGGCCTCCCCAGCGTGCATGTTGCTCTACCGCATGAAAGACGTTGCCGGGCTCGGGTAGTGACGTGATTAACTCGGGCTGAACGGTAAACGCGATGCCCGCGATGACGATTGCGGCGCCGATGATTTTGCTGACAATGTTAATGCTACTTCTCCGGCTTAACGGCCATGGGGACCGCTACAGGTTATCGATCTCGACGGGTGGGATATCGCCCGCAGGCTCAAACCCAAACACCTTACCGTAGAAATACAGCTCAGCTTCCAGCGTACGCTTGATGGTCCCCGCCCGACGGAACCCGTGTTGTTCGCCTTCAAACGGCAAATATGCAACGGGCAAGCCTTTATCGCGTAGCGCTTCCACCATCATTTCCGCCTGGTTCGGCGGCACGACTTTGTCTTCCAGGCCCTGGAAAAAAATCACCGGGCAATCGAGCTGGTGCGTGAAATGTATCGGTGAGCGTGCCTGATAGGTCTCACGTTCTTCCGGATACGCGCCGATCAACGAATCAAGATACCTGGATTCAAACTTGTGTGTGTCCGTCGCCAACGCCTCAAGTTCGCTGATGCCGTAATAGCTGGCCCCCGCTTTGAACGTATCGTGAAACACCAACGCGGCCAGCGCAGTGAAGCCGCCCGCACTACCGCCGCGAATCACCAGACGATGCGGATCGACGCGGCCTGTATCCGCCAGATAGCGCGCCGCGTTAACGCAATCTTCCACATCCGCGATGCCCCACGCACGATTCAGCGCACGCCGGTAATCGCGACCAAAACCGGTACTACCGCGGTAATTCACATCCACGACGGCAAAGCCCCGCGACGTCCAATACTGGATACGAGTGTTCAGTACGGCAGATGTCGAACTGGTTGGCCCCCCGTGCCCGATGACGATCAATGGCGGACGTTCGTCACCATCCGCGCGATGCGTGGCGCTGGCCGGAGGATAGAAGAACGCATGTACGTCAAAACCGCCACTTTCGAAGCGAATCGATTCTGGTTGTGACAGGTAGTCTCGCTCGAACAGAAATTGCGCTGATTCGCGTAGTACGGTGGCGCGAGAACTGCTGAGATCAATTTCCGTAACTGCTGATGTCGTGTCTTTTGCGCCCGCGATACAAGCCGCTCTCTCACTCGCAACACACAACGATTCGTATTCGGTAAATGGCAATGGCAGTTCGCTTAACTCACCACTCTCCAGGTCCAGGCGGCCGAGGCGCCACTCGCCCTCCTCCGCCCAACTGCAAATCGCCGTTCTGGCATCAACGAAGCCATAGGTTCGCATCCCGAAGATCCAGTGTGGCTTGCCAAAATCGCGATCACGCTCAAGCACACACTCAACCGAGCTCGCCTCTAAAAGTCCGCCATGATCTGGACGAACCCGATACAGGTTCCACCAGCCGCTGCGGTCGGAGACAAAATATAACGCTCCGTCCTCCGCAAACTGCGGGTGCACCACCGCCTCGTCCTGACCGCCTGCGAGGTGTAGCAACGTACCGAGCGTACCGTCGTCGTTAAACACGGCTGTCCACAGGTCCGTGCCATCCCAGGGCATATTCGGATGATCCCAAGTCACAAACGCAAGCCGCGTGCCATCAGGCGACAGTCGCGGCGACGTAAAAAAATCGTGCCCGTGCGCCAGCACATTCACTGCACCCGAGCCAAGATCGATCGCAACAATATCATTGACGGGTTCGCTGCTGCCCTCCTGGTGCGTCTCGCGTACACAGATAAGCCGTCCACGATGCGCGTCGTATACGGCATCGGCATAGCAGAACGGCCCATCAGGCGTAACAGCCACCGGGCCTTCAGCCGTCACTTCGTAGATGCGTTGATCGCCATCGTTGCTGAACCAGATGCGTTCGCCATCCACGGACAAAGCGCCCCCACCGTACTCGTGCGCACGGGTACGTACGCTGAACGGCTCGGGGGTCAGATCGTCTTTGTGCCCATCGCGAAGCCGCACCAACACCTGGCGGCCACCTTCGGTTGGGCGTCCTTCAACCCAGTAGACGGCGTTGTCTGTCAGAGCAACTTCACCCAATCGGACCGAGTCCGCGACGATGGTGTCGGGCGTCAGCGGCGAACGCCATGTTCCATACGGTGCTACTTGCATAAGTTTCTCCCGGTCCTGTGAGTATTGGAGGGATGGCCGTGTTGTGGCTGTTCTTTTTCGTGATAGCGTTGTTCGCGCTGACCAATTTGACCTGAGTCGGAGTTGATTCACCAGTGGACTTTTGCGCGCAGCGCCTGCCCGGTCGGCGGACTGTTGCGCGCGGGGCAGCAACCCATCTTTGGTCCTCTACCAATTGCTGGCCGACAACCGACATCTCGGCGATGTAGTGCAGATGCGCATACGCACTCAGGTCGAATATCGTGATGAGGTCAGGATGGCTGAGCGACGCAAGCATCTTAGCCTCGTTCGGGAACCGCGCCGCAGACTGCAGGTATTATGGTGTCGTAACTCAGAAACGGCACGGATAAATCAATATGCGCCAACCCGCCCGTACCGACCAGACTTTTTTCGAAGACCCAGCCGTAGACCGCTTACTCGGCGCCGTCATGACCCTGGCTGCGGAGTTACATGTGGCACGGGATCACACGCGTGTATTGGAACAGCTGTTGGTCGACAAAGGTGTGCTGGGAGCGGACGACGTGCACACATATCGCCCCGATTCTGAACATGCCAAGGTATGGGACAGCCAACGCGATACATTCATCACCAGCCTGATGCAAAGCTTGCGTGGCTTGACGCAGGCGCGCGGGGATTAACGGCAATGTCAGAACAACCAGCGCTCGAGTTTGGCCGGGCGTTTGATGCCTATCAGTCGTTTGTCCTGGCGACAAAACTCTACTGGACGCGTGAGCTGTACCCGGCGCTGAAGCGCAAGGTCGCGCAGACGAATCCGGTCGAAGCCAGGCCTGCGGATGACATCGAGGCGTTTGCTGCCAAAGACATCGACTACGCCCTGTTCAGTTGGCTGGAACGCCATCTGCAACAGATGAAATATTCCGGGCATTTTGGATTGGTGCCAGCGCATGAGTCTTTTCGCGAACAACTGGAAACATGGTTAGACAGTGCGACAGACGACACGTTGTTGGAACTGGACGACAACTTTGCCGCGCCCGAATATTTCACCCGGGTGGATATCCACCAACATCCCGGCGGCGTATGCGGGGACACACTCGCGGGCGTTATCTATGAACGTGGTGCGCGCTCGACCACTCCGTTATTGGGTCGTGATCTGGACCTGCATTATCGGCTGGTGAGGGCGGTGCGCGAGCGACTCACGCCAACACGAATCATTGATCTCGGATGCGGCTTCGGCAAAAGCACACACCCGTTCTATGACGAACTTGCCAACGCGGAAATCACTGG
>CEUN01169243.1_pt1 | contig 11008 bp, 7 predicted proteins | sample 361501 | NCBI WGS metagenome assembly CEUN01 (sample SAMEA2622801, study PRJEB7988) | marine metagenome | biome: marine biome (ENVO:00000447); feature: marine epipelagic mixed layer (ENVO:xxxxxxxxx); material: "saline water (ENVO:00002010), including plankton (ENVO:xxxxxxxx)" | depth 120 m | reverse complement strand
AGGTTTGGCATAGAGCTGGTGAGATTCGTTAATACGCGGAATGCATTTAGCCAGCCCACACCCTTACCTTCTCATAGACAAAATCCATGGGCAAACGCTCTTGTTCTAAACGCGTACTGCCGTAATCACCATTGCGCAGCATTCTAAAGAGAATCAGTTCGCGGTCAGTCAATGCAACGGGCTCTCTAGTTACCGACTCTGGCTCGTCGACCATCCTATCTTGGTAGGCCTCAACGGTCTCCAAATCCATCATCAGCGGGGTAATCGTACTCAACTTGCTGCGAACATCGCTGAGTATGGCAAGTCCTTCAGAATCGATATCGCCCCAATAGGCAACTCGTTTATTGGCAAGCCAATTTGCCCTCATCCATGACACGTTCTTGCCTCCTCCCGACACAGCGATCGTGTCAGGAATATTATCGAGAGACAGGCACGACTGCTCATTCTCAATCACAAGAATATTATTAGCAGGCAACTCGAAGTCCAATAATGTTTCAGAGGACATCCGAAACAATGGCAGTCGTCCGAGGGCATCTGAAGCATTTTTACACAATGGCTTTACTAATAACCAATCTTTTGGCTTATCTCTGCAATCCAGCCAACTCAATAGACCCATTTCCTTTGCAGAGCAATCAATGATGGCTGAGGTAACTGACTCAATAAGCTTCAGATTCTTCTCTATGAATTTTGTGTCGACAAATATGACAGGAAGCGCCCTTAAATAACTTCCGCGCCCCATGCTCTTGTGAAGCTGGGGAATAAGTTTAACCAGCAATTCCAACTCTAATTTACTAAAGCCGGATAAGATTTCCAGATTCGCAACTAGTGTGGAGAACAATTCACGTTCATAGGTTGACCTAATTGTGTGGACAGTGCGTTTAGCAAGTTCTATGGAGAGTGAATCAAAGATATATGAAATTCTGGACTGCCAGTCTTTAAGCTGCTGCTCTTCCGCATCACCAAGCATTCGAGAAAGTGAGCTGATATCAGGTATTGTCAAATAGGTTGGCACCTTCTGCTCAGAAATCGATCTAAATATCACCGTCTCCCAATGGACGTTAACTTGTATAGACTCATATTCAGCCTGTTCGCAGAACGACTTCCAGGAATCCACAAAATCCTGAAAATGACTGATATTATTCAGGGCTGCATTTCCTTTTGGCGGCTTCAGAGATATCTGTATCGGAAACTCTGTGTTACCAGTAAGCAAGCTCTTTAAGGCCTTCGTATTATTCCAATACTTAGCGCGCAAAAGTTCAACGGCATCTTGCTGGAGAAGCCCCCAGGCTGGCCTACTATTTTTTTCAGACATCACTGGGCTCAACTTCTGTATTTCCCAGCTCCTTCAACTCGATTTCACCCGCTATTTCCTTTAACTGGGCTGATTGTTTCTGCTGGGCCATGCGCTGATCTATTTCCTCCCATGTGACTTCGCACAAATGACTTTCATGCAGCTCTGGGTCACGCTCAGCAATGAGTAGCGACCGTGCAGACTCTCTTGCCAGGTTGAGGTTTTTATAAGGAGTAATCAAATTAACGTGTATATGCAATTCCTTGAACACTCGAAGAACTCGACGACTTACAGCTTCGGCAGTATTAGAAAACGCCTCATCCAGAAACACCGTACAGTAAATTGGCCTGTCGTATCCATCGGGTGTTAATACATACGCAAGACTGGCCGCGACAATAGTGCCAGCAAATGACTCCTTTTCACCACCTGACTTTCCACTGCTTGATTCAAGTACATCTCGAACTTCAAGCGTCTGCGAGTCAATCTCTTCAGCAAAAAATGACATTTGATAACGCGGGTCTAGAAGCCTCTTGCTTTCTTCATTGGTGGATGTGCCCGGCGCACTCGCCTTATTAAGAATATCAACCACGTCAGATAACAGCCAGAATCGAGCTTCATGGTCATCGCTCGTTGCGTGGCTCAGTGCACTTCTGACTTTTCGCTCAAATTCCAGCACATGTGGATATTTTTCACGCTTGGAACCCAGTCTTAAATGGCTTCCTTGTTTAAATTCAGTGCGTTTCAAAACACGATTGATCGTATCTATTCTTTCTAAAATATCTTCTCTTTCAGATTCAAGCTTTGTCTTGATGCGAGCCAATGATTGAGTAGCATGCTTATTCAAACGCTCTTTAAATTGATCAATTAGCTCCGGAAGCCCTTCCGTCTCAATATAGGTATAGTGCTCCAGATAATATTGAAGCCCTTCCAGCCCTGTAGGCCAGTCAACTGTGATAGGTTGCCACTTATCCTTTCCTCGGAACGACCCCATTATCCCGTTTGCGACATTCTCGGCTGTGCTCTTAGCGGTGCGTATCTTGTCTAATTCGCCATCAATAGCTTTTTCAAAGTCCGCTTGTCGATGGGCATCCTCTAACCGGATATCGCCCACCCTGGATTGAAGCACTTGCCTGACTTCATCGGTCATTCCGGCTGCGGCTAGCTGCTGAAATTTGTCCAGCTGTTCTTGAGCATGGGATTTATCGTTCCCTAGCGACCCTTTCTTCGTTAAAAGCTGGCCCTTGCTTTCCTGAATTTTTTGTAGATGGTCTTTAGCAGCATCCCATCGGCTTCTAGCCACTTCAAGATCACCACCCGATTTTTCCAGTGCATTCAAATCAGCTTTGACGCTTTCCAAGCGCTTTTTCCAGTATGGTGCATTGATCTGTTCCCATGTGTATGCGCTCAGGCGTTCCCAAAGTTTCTCCTGATCAGAGATCTTTTGGAGTTCATCTAGTGATTTTCTATCCCTCTCTTTTAGCTCAGCACACACTTGCTCCAATTCATTCTTGTCATTGTGAAGAATGGCTAACCGTGATTTATTGGAAAAGCCAAGGTACCAGTCTCTCCTGTTGTCAATTCTGGTCTGGTCCTTTTTCTCAAACCGCCCTTTTTCCTTATGCACCAAACCCTCTTTGGTCATGGAAAAAGGAGTAGCATCCAATTCGTCTGTTCCGGCAACACACTGTAAGTCATATTTGCTCAGGTGCTTTTTTAGCCAATCCCGATAGGCGTGCTCTTTCCAGACAAGCTTGCGAAGAAACCCTTTTTCAGAAAATTCCACGTAGTCACTTTGATTTCCCAAAACAACCTGAACACGAACATGCAACCCCGTATGCCGAACATTTAACCAGCGCGTCACCATGGAATAGCTTCTTTGGGGTACAAGCAACGTCAGCTTCAACCCTCCCAGAGCGCGCTCAATCGCTCCTTGCCAAGATCTCTCTTCCTCCTTTACATCCAAAAGCTCGCCGATAAAAACCAAGTCATCCGCTGGCAGGTTCAACGAATCGACGATTTGATCTCGCAGTTTCTGATAGTCTTTATGAATATTAGAATTGGGTCTCGCTTCTATTTCTCGAATGTCATTTTCAATTTCTTTGACAGCGTTTTCATTCCTACTCAGCTCGGCACGAACTTCTGCAAAGGATTCCAGCCCCTGATTTTTTAACTGTTCTAAGTTTTCAGCTTGCCCATCAGCCAATGTTTTATTAGCGAAAAAGGCTGACTCAGTAAGATCTGTACCTAATCCAAGGTTTTGACAATCGCGCTGATAGTTTGATGATTGCCGTATAACGGCTTCGAGGTTTTCCTGAGCATGCTTGATATCCTTCTTAAGCGACTCAACTTTATCGCCTCCGACATTAAGATACTCTTCATGCCTCTTCTCCAGGGATGACTGGGCATCACTTTCGTCAATTTCTACGCTACGAATTTCCCTTGATATTGAATCCAGCGCTTTGCCTATGTCTTCTAGCTTTTCCGCCCAAAGAATTGAAAGCGCCTCACCAAAGTAGGTCGACAGGTTACTTTTTTCCAGCAGGAGTGAATCTAGGGACTTGGTGGCCTTTGCGATGGACTCAGCCAGCTCAGGCAACCTGCTTAAATGACTATACTGCTCTTTCGCATCAATCAGCTGTTCATGTATTGCCACGAGGTCGGAAAATTCCTCAACAACATTTTTCGCATCCTCTTTTACACCACTAGGTTCGAGCACTAACTCACGAATTAGCTTGGTCAGATCATCAATCTTCTTAAGACCAAGAGCTCGCGACAACAATGCAGGGGCGTTCTTGTTGTCCATATAAAGATGCTTTCGATATAGCTCCTGATAATCTGAGAAATTGCTGTCGCAATCTGTTATGGCAGGATCGTCCCTTAACCACTGTTTGAGTTGCCTCGTATTACCTTCACCAAAAGCATCGAGAAGCTCCTTAAGTTGAAGATTTCGCTTGGCGACAAGATAAACACGCTTTACATCACCCAATGTATTTGTTGCGCTTGTAGTCCAGAAAAGTGCCGCCAAAGTGATACAAGAACCATCGTCAGCTCGATAAAGCGCTCTCAGGCCGGTGACAACGCCTTTTTCCCTTTTGCTTTTTACTCGGGTTGAAGCGCCATCATGAGCCGAACCAAAGCTTCCCCGCATATAAGACAGGAGAGAGCGGTCGGAGCGATCACCTTGTGCTGCAGCAACATTAAATGTTGCTTTACCTGCCGGTAGAAGAAGAGCCATCAACCCGTCAATAAAAGTCGATTTTCCAGCACCATTGTCTCCCGTTACCAATGTTCCTTCTGGGTCAATAGCTGCAGTATGTAATCCATGAAAAGACCCCCAGTTAAACACTGACAGTTCAGACAATCTAATTTGTCCCTGAGAAAAAAAATCATTTCTGGACATTGAGTTACCGATTCCATTGGTAGAAGGCTGAGCGTCGTTTTCGAATAAATCAGTAGTCATTTCTGATCGCTCCCCACGAGATCCGTTTCGTTTAGTTGCTCTTGGGCAAGCGCAGTGTATTCAGCCAACATTGTCTCTAAAAAACCGGCATTCACTACATAACGAATGATGGGAGTAATTTCGTATCGATCTTCTTCGCCTCTAATCGTCGACAGCACTTTCCGCTTAACCATCTCTTTTACTCTGACCAGTAGCTTTTTTCGATCTTTTGACGCGTGATCCGTTATTGGCAGGAAGGGCGTTAAATAGGATTGCAGGCGTTCGATATCAATCGTGATTTTTTGCTCTCCCGCCGACTCTCGATTCTGATAATGCTTTCTTAATACCAGTAGTATCAATGTGTCAAACAGGGAAAGGGGACGCTTCGGGATCAAGGTGGCTGACTCGTCAGAATCTGTCGTCTCATCTTCCAGCCCATCATCATCAACATTGCCAACATGCTCTGAGGCAATACTGGCCACAAATGCCACGCCAGACTTCTGATCAAGTACTAGCTGGAGATAAACTTCAGACAGATGCTTACGTATTGCTAATTCATAACGACAAAGCTGTTCAAATAACTTCGGTTTTTGTGATGCCATAACCGAACCCTGCCGCATCAAATGAACCAAGACTCGCCGGGCATCATGTGGCATATCTGAATCACTGGATCTGACGCTCTCCGTTATTAACCCTAGCCCGTCACTTTCCTCTGCCTGATCTTCGAAGCCTCCATTCGGAGCTTTTGAAGTTTGATCATCTGAGGTATGGGAGTCACCCGCTACCACACTGCGTCCTTCATCACCTTCGGCATGTAGCTCTTGATCGGATTTACCTGTCACCATCGAGAAGAAGCTATTGGGTGGCGTGTCGTTCGTCATTGGTTTTCCCTTGGCTACCCGCTAGAGGGCAAGCTCATCAATATCTTCTGGAAATAATTCGGCAGTTAATAGATAGGTGGGTATAGACGCCTTCAGCGTAACACCCTGCTTATCAACTACGATCACGTCCTCTTTTTCATCCAACATGGTCGCATCTACCGCTTTTGCTACTCGCAAATACGCAACCAGCTCTTCCAGCCCTGAGGTCAACGGGTTTTCGTCAGCCAGCCTGGCGATCGACATCGGGCCACATTCTCTAAGGGTATTAAGAACCTGATAGGCCACCTGCCTCACCTGAACGGCATCGAGACAGTCAAGCACGTGAGCGCTTGGCTCTCTTCTATTGGCGTTTTCTTCAACGCCGGATGTATCGAGCTTATCGTCCGGGCTTCTCAATTTCATCGATTCAGGGGATTTGATCTCTATGGGGCCTACAGGAAGACTAAGCCCCGTTTCCGTTGTCAAATCCAAGCCTTCATCACGCAGCAATACGGCTTGTCTCTCCAGTTTTGAAAGCAACCGATCAACCGCCTGATTTTCGGCCGCAGCGCCGCTTTCTATATAGGAACGCAAGCCCTCTTCAGTACGCCGCCTGACACGAAAGACTCTTTCGCTCTCGCGGCTCAACTCACGCATCAGGTGACTAAGAAACTGATGTTGACTACCGGATAACTGCTGACCTACAGGTCTACTCAGAATGCTACGGAGCTGCTCACGAAACTCCATCGAGCGGTTTGGATCACACAGCAACTGAAAGAAACCCTCAAACGCACTTCCTGCGTCAGTAGTGGAAAGCAATGCCTCTCTTTCCATTACGGATAGCAACACATCACCACGAGAGATATCACCCTCAATGATCTGCACTCTGAGTTCTTTATCTAAAACTCTGATTTCATCCTCTACTCGGCGAAAATCACCCGTCAGCACAGAAGCCAGTTGATAGATCTCTCGGATGCGCTCTCTTTGCTCTGATTCACTTAGAACCGAAACAATCCCCGCTTGGAGCGCCTCGATTTCGCGTTGAATCTCTGCCTTTTTGCTTTCGAGCAAGGTCACCCTTTCATCGACATTAGGACTAATTGCAACCGCCAAGTCACGAACAGCTTCTTGAACAATACGCAAATGTGAAGCAGTGGTGCCGGAATTGCGTTCATCGAGACCTTTACAGAACCTAAGCGCTATTTCACTGGCGCCAGTCTTAGTCAGAGAATCATCCATCTCTCGCAACCAGCCATTCTTAATCCATTGATTCAGATAGGTGGCTGCGGACGTCTCGGTCGGCCAAATGCCGAGCTCGCGGCTGCGCTCAATCTCGGCATCCAACAAGATTCGAGCTCGACCGTAGGGAACTTCACTTTCTTCCGAAAAGAGATCCGCAATGAACGCAAGGATATAAGGCGCATTATCGACCTTTAACAACTTCCAAGCTGCGCTCTCGGCAAATAGCCGCCGGTACTTGGCTTGCAAACCCTGGAAGTTCAATCCCTTTCCCTCATACAAATCTCTCTTTACAGCCTATGGACTCTGATTACCAAACAGCCACTACGATCAAGAAAGACCTTATCATCATCATTTTGATTATGTCAATGAATATAATTGACACACACCATGCGTAAATATTACGATCCGGTCTCGATTCTGAGCACAAACATGTCCGGTATCGGTGAGTGCGGGTTTCAGGGCCCGCAAGCTCCCGTCAAAAAGAGCATGGCCTTCTCATCAGGTATGTGAAAAGCCCGGCACCCAGAGGTAATCATTTGAATAACTGCACCCCAACCAAACTAGAAGACATCAGCCAAGCGCAACAAGAGAGGCTATTCCACATAGACTTCAAACTACGTTTTCTAGGGGCGGTTAACAGAAATGATTTAGTCAATCGGTTTGGCATCAAAGCAGCAGCAGCCACTCGGGATATTGCACTATACAAAGAGCTGGCTTCTCACAATCTTACCTACGACACGAAAGCTAAAACCTATATCGGAACAAACCAGTTTCAACCCCTGTTTCATTGCCAGGAAAGCCAGGCTATATCTGCTTTGTGCTACGGCCTGGGAGATGATCATGTTGCAGGGAGTAGTTCTTTAATTACGGCTGAGTCACCAACACAACTAAATCTTCCCAACCTGGACGTCCTGGCTGAGATCACCAAGGCTATTCACCAAAAGAGAGCACTGGAAATAAACTACCGCTCACTGTCCAGCGGTTTAACCCAGCGAGAGATTGTTCCCTTTGCGCTGGTAGATAACGGCCTTCGCTGGCATGTGCGCGCATACGACCGCAAACGTAGTCGGTTCACCGACTTTGTGATTAATCGTATTGCCGGTCAGAAATTACTCAGTACCGAAATAGCAAGGTCAGAAACCAAAGAAAGTGATATCCAGTGGAACCGTATTGTCGAGATGCACATCGTTCCGCACCCAAACCTTCAGCACCCAGACACGATAGAGACCGAGTACGGCATGACAAACGGGATGCTGAAAATACTGGTACGGGCAGCTGTCGCAGGATACGTGTTAAGGCATTGGAATATTGACTGCTCACCCAGCCATGAGTTGCAGAGGCCTGAGTTTCATTTATGGCTTAAAAACACACCCACCCTCTACGGCGTGGAAAATTTGGCAATTGCACCAGGCTATAAGCCCTCCAGCTAGTGGGCACAGAGCCAATGTGCGACCAACTGACTATCGAACAATCTAAATCCCGAGGGCACCACCAAGGGGTGACGACCCACAAAAACCTATATAAAACAATGCACTATAAAGATTATGCTAAATCTTTGCTTACATTTTCCGCTAAACCTATGGGTACTTCCCTATTTTTGGACTGGGCCTTTTTATTTGTCTGAAGATCATGATTCTGAACTCATCATAGTCCCGGGTTCTTCTGATTGCCGGGAGCAATCAGTACCGCCACAGGCGCCCGAAGGGGCTGGGCCATGGATGGCCCAGAGTACAATCCCGCCTCTGTCTCCGGCCGGGCCTTTTTATTTGTCTGAGGATCACAATTCTAAACTCATCCTATTCCCAATTTCTTCTCGCATAATTGCTCGAAGCAATCACACCGCAACCCGCTTATCCCGCGGCGCATACTCAAAAACATCAGAGTAGCAGTTCGCTTCAGTTAGCCCATACGGTGCCAGCTGATCAATAGTGCCATACACCATTCGAGGCGACCCACAGAGGTAAGCGACTGTATTATCTGAGACGTATTGATCTTCCTGGATGACTTCGAAAATAAATCCCGTGCGCCCGTTCCACTCTGGATGTTCAGATTCGAGTATGGGTGTAAAACTGAGGTTTTCGTCCTGAGTTTCCCATTCCCGGAATTCTTCGAGCAGGTAGAAGTCATCAATATTTTTATTTGACCAATACACTCGGACGTCTGCACTCGGATCTCGTGCCACTATTTCTTCGGCCAGGCATTTTATTTTTGATATCCCCGACCCTGCCGCAACCAGCAGATGGGGTTGTTTCAGGTTGCTTTGTAAGAACGCGCGCCCCATTGGCAGTGTCACTGTTAAACATTCCTGACGGCCACATAGTTGCACAAGGCGGCGCAACAGCTTCTCGGTGAACAGACTGCCATTCTGTATGAAGAGTTGTAACCTGCCCGGTTGTTTACTGTCAGGTCGATTAGCGACCGAGTAAAACAAAGAGTGAGCCTGCCCATCAATATCGATATTCAACTGTAAATAGTGGCCAGCGATATAACGTAGGGCAGCACCTGTCGACGATTCCAGCTCGACCTGGAATGTCCCCCGGTTAAGGAAGCGTACACTCGCTACCCGGCACTCATGGGAATATCGTTCTGGTACGTCTACTGCGGCCACTTCACTCATTATTAATCCACTCACGTTGTTCGGGCCTGTTAACCCTAATTAAACAGGCCCTCGATACCCGCTTTCGGGCTTTGACCTCTGATAGTGGATAAGCTTAGAAAACTCGTTTGATGAATAAAAATGGTATATTTTCACCATTCAATTACTTTTCCTCATCATTAGATGGATCAGCCATGATCGAACGTAGTCATCTCAGAATCATTCAGGCCGTCGAAGAGCATGGCTCACTGACGGCCGCTGCCAGAGAGCTGTGCGTCACTCAGTCTGCACTCAGCCACACGGTGCGCAAACTCGAAGACAATCTGGGGACGCCTGTCTGGCTCCGCGAGGGTCGCAGTCTAAGACTGACTCAGTCCGGCCGGTACTTACTTAACATCGCCAACCGGGTACTGCCTCTGCTCTTTCACGCTGAAGATAAACTGAAGCAGATGGCTATGGGAGAGCGTGGCACCTTACGGATTGGTATGGAATGCCACCCATGCTACCAGTGGCTCCTGAAGGTAGTGTCTCCGTTTCTGGACACCTGGCCTGATGTGGATGTCGACGTTAAACAGAAATTTCAGTTCGGTGGTGTCGGTGCCCTGCTTGACTATGAAATTGATCTGCTGGTCACTCCTGACCCGTTTTACAAAAGTAACCTGAGCTTTACCCCAGTGTTTGATTACGAACAGGTACTAGTGGTGCCCAAAGATCATACTCTCACGAATCAGCCATTCGCGGAGCCAGAAGACTTGCGCAATGAGGTCTTGCTGACCTACCCCGTCGCCACCGACCGTCTGGATATCTACTCACAGTTTCTGACACCTGCGGGAGTAGTCCCCAAGCAACATAAGACCAGTGAGACCACTGAGATCATGCTGCAAATGGTCGCTTGTCAGCGCGGTGTTGCTGCCTTGCCTCGCTGGTTAGCAGAAGAATATTGCCAGCGACTACCACTCGATGTTGTTCGCCTGGGAGAACAGGGTATTGCGAAGCAGATCTTCCTGGGGACGCGGGAAGGCGACGAGGAGATCGGTTATCTGAAGGCCTTTATTGATCTCGCGAAAGACTACGAGCACCCCTTTTCTGCCTGAGCCAGTGGAGGATTTACCCTACTTAGGTGTACGGCCATTTTCAGAGCCATGCTGGGTGGGGAGCCCTCGTCGCCCACCAACCCATTACAATCCCTCATGCATTGATTATATAAAATCAATTTTACTCATATATAAAAAAGCGTAAAACGTGCTCTCAGATCGTATCCGAGACGGTTATCAGTCAGTTTCGGAACGACGACATCGAACACTGAACCTGGGAAACGGGAGATACGCAGTCATGAGTAACGGTTTTTCATACACGATCAAGCGTGTGATCTTTGATGAAGATTACACGCCCTCCGATGCCACGCGCGTCACCACTAACTTCGCCAACCTTGCCCGGGGTGAGCAACGCGAAGCAAATCTGCGCAGCGCCTTGCGAATGATTGACCGCCGCTTTAATGCTCTGGCTCCGTGGGATAACTCACGTGGCGACCGTTACTCGCTTGAGCTTGAAATTATTTCTGTCGATATTGATGTCGAGGG
>CEUN01146759.1_pt1 | contig 11023 bp, 9 predicted proteins | sample 361501 | NCBI WGS metagenome assembly CEUN01 (sample SAMEA2622801, study PRJEB7988) | marine metagenome | biome: marine biome (ENVO:00000447); feature: marine epipelagic mixed layer (ENVO:xxxxxxxxx); material: "saline water (ENVO:00002010), including plankton (ENVO:xxxxxxxx)" | depth 120 m | reverse complement strand
CTTCACGAATCCAAAGGTGGGATTACCGGAGTAGCGAGTGGCTTTCGCGATCTCGATGCGCTGACTTCAGGACTACAGGAGGCCGATCTCGTGGTTATTGCCGGCAGACCGTCAATGGGGAAAACCTCGCTGGCAATGAATCTTGCCGAAAATGCCGCGGTGGGCTCAAAGCTGCCGGTGGCCGTCTTCAGTATGGAGATGCCTGGTCATCAACTGGCAATGCGGATGCTTGCCTCGTTGGGCAGAATCAATGCTCACCGAATTCGGACGGGCCAACTACAGCAGGAAGATTGGCCTCGGCTTACCTCGGCAATGGGACTATTGGACGAGGCGCCCATTTTTGTTGATGATACTCCCGCCCTGACTCCCTTGGAGCTTAGATCTCGAATACGGCGCCTGGTCCGTGAGCATGGTGACCTGGGGCTTGTGATCGTGGACTATCTGCAACTGATGCAGACCGGCGACAACAGTGAGAATAGGGCGGTAGAGGTGGCCAATATCACTCGGGCGTTGAAAGTGGTTGCCAAGGAGTCTGGTGTGCCAGTGGTGGTACTGTCACAACTTAATCGTGGTCTGGAGCAGCGTCCCAACAAGCGGCCGATTATGTCGGATCTGCGTGAATCGGGGGCGATCGAACAGGATGCAGACCTCATCCTATTCATCTACCGGGATGAGGTATATAACGAAGATAGTCCGGAGAAAGGAACCGCTGAGATCATCGTAGCCAAGCAGCGCAACGGACCGACGGGCACAGTTCGACTGACCTTCCTCGGTGAATACACGCGGTTTGAAAGTTACGCACCCGCCTTTGACGATCAGGGCTTTTGAGAGCGAACCTAAGAGAAGCTCAGTATTAAGAATAGAGAAATCATGTGCGGCCTGGCGCCCTCGACTCATGAGTCACTGAGTGGCTGTTCGTCCGCTGAGGGGAGCCATGCCGAAATCCCGCGCTGACACCCTGTACCGCTGCAGTGACTGCGGCGCAAAGAGTCATAAATGGGTGGGTCAGTGTGCCAGTTGCGGCGCCTGGAACACCCTAAGTCTCGCAACCGACCCTGGCGTTTCCCCAACCGATCTGCCCGGCAGCAAACCACCCACGCGACTGTCGGACGTCATTACGACCGAATACGAACGTTACCAGACTGGACTGACTGAACTGGATCGTGTCCTTGGGGGCGGAATTGTTCCGGGGTCGGTGGTACTGCTCGGGGGAGAACCCGGAATCGGCAAGAGTACGCTCGCCCTTCAGGCGCTCGGACATCTCTCAGAAGACCACGAGACGCTGTATGTCAGCGCCGAAGAGTCCCTTGAGCAGCTCGCGTTGCGCTATCAGCGACTGGGCCTGAACCGTCAGGAATTGACAGCGCTTTGTGACGGGCAGTTAGAGCAGCTCATCATCGAGCTCGATAGGAAAAAGTACAGCGTGCTCGTCATTGACTCTATCCAGACCTTGCGAGCGGCGGGACTCGAGTCCAGCCCCGGAAGTGTAGGCCAGGTTCGTGAGTGTGCTGACCGTCTGGTGCTGGAAGCCAAGCGCAGAGGCATCGCGATCATCCTGATCGGGCACGTGACCAAGGAGGGCGCGCTCGCGGGCCCCAAGACTCTGGAGCATCTTGTGGACACGGTGCTGTATTTTGAGGGGGATACGACAAGCCGCTTCAGGCTGGTACGGGCGTGGAAAAATCGATTCGGCTCTATGAACGAGGTTGGGGTTTTTGCCATGGCTGCTAGCGGATTAAAAGCGGTGAGGAATCCCTCAGCCATCTTTCTTTCCGGAGCTCAGGTCGACTCGCCGGGCACGGCAATATTTGCGAGCCAGGAAGGATCAAGACCGATGTTGGTCGAGGTGCAGGCTTTGGTGGATCAAAGCTCTTTAGGAAACCCTCGTCGGCTAAGTGTGGGATATGAAACTCATCGATTGAATATGCTGCTGGCCATTCTTCACCGGCACGCCGGGATTAACCTATTGGACCAGGATGTGTTCGTTAATGTCGCAGGAGGTCTGCGTGTGATGGAAACAGGCGCAGATCTTGCGGTAGCCGCCGCTCTGATCTCCAGTTTCTCCAACAAGCCGATTGACCGAGGCACTATCTTTTTCGGAGAACTCGGTCTTTCCGGTGAAGTTAGGCCGGTCCCTAGAGGAGAGGCGAGAGTGGCTGAATCGGCAAAACTCGGTTTCTTGAAACTCGTTGTTCCTGCGGCAAACAAGCTTGGGTCACGCAATGCTACCGACGGCCTTGTTGTTTTGGCGTTGCGAAGTGCTGCCGAACTCAATTCCGTGGTGTTGGAAGCGAGCGCCCAAGCCTGAAGCGCTCCGATTGCATCAGCCTGGAAGTCCTAGTCTGGCCAAAACGGTCAGACGTCCCGCAACAACTCATTGATGCCGACTTTCGCCCTCGTCTTCTCGTCTACCTGTTTTACGATAACCGCGCAATAAAGGCTGTGGGTGCCGTCTTTGGCCGGAATGGAACCAGAGACGACAACCGAACCCGCAGGCACCCGTCCGTAGGTGATCTCGCCGGTCTCGCGATGGAGGATTCGGGTACTTTGGCCAATGTATACGCCCATCGAAAGTACGGACCCGCGTTCGATAACAACCCCTTCAACCACCTCGCTCCGGGCTCCAATAAAGCAGTCATCTTCGATGATCGTGGGTGACGCCTGCAATGGCTCCAGGACGCCCCCTATGCCAACGCCGCCAGAGAGATGTACGTTCTTACCTATTTGGGCGCACGATCCCACTGTGGCCCAGGTATCCACCATGGTCCCATCATCCACATAGGCTCCAATATTGACGTAGCTGGGCATCAGGACGACGCGTTGGCCAATGTATACGCCCCGGCGGACCATCGCAGGCGGGACCACGCGATAACCCCCGGAAACAAAATCTCTATGGCTAAAGTGATCAAACTTGCCTGGCACCTTGTCGAAGTAGCGGGTATCACCACCGTCGACAACCTGGTTCTCCTGAAGAAGAAATGACAGCAAGACGGCTTTCTTGGCCCACTGATTAACAATCCAGTCCTTGCCACTCAGTTCGGCTACGCGCAGCGTCCCGGCATTAAGCTGACCGATGACTTCATCGACCGCGTCCCGCAGGCCCGGGGTATCCGCGAGCCCAGGCTCGGCTCGTTTCTCAAAAGCGGTTTCAATAGTTTGTTGTATGTTGGGCATCGAAGTTTCCTGTAAGGGGGCTGCCGGACAGGGCGTCTGTTATTAAGGTAATGCCGACCGAATCCGATCTGCGATTAATTCACGCTGGGCGGTATCCGTCACGGGGAGACCATCCCGATCGGTAACATAAAAGATATCCTCGGCTCGCGCGCCGAATGTTCCGACCTTTGCGTTCGCGAGGTGTATTTTGCAGGAAAGCAGCGCCTTTGCAACTTGCAGCAGTAACCCTGGACGGTCCTGTGCAACGACCTCCATGACAGTGGGACCATCTTGTCCCTCCGTATCGGAAAACCGCACGGTAGTCTCAATGGGAAAATGCTTGAGCGCTCGGGGGACTCTCCCGCGCCGCTCCGGCAGCTCCCAATTCCGGGCAAGGAGATTGGCGCGAAGTCGCTCCACTGCGCCGTCAAGCTCAAACTGTTTCGCGGTCTCATGTTGTGTGGTCAGGATAACGAAAGTCATAATGACGAGATTCGACGAAAGTCGATGAACCCGGGCATCGACAATATTCAAGTTGAGCCGATCCAGTCCAGCTGTCACGCGGCACAGGAGATCTTCCGAATCGGGACAACAAAAGAGGAAGCGAGCTGTTCCCGAGGGGGAGTCGTTTCGAATGTCGATTAAGGGAAACTCCGCAGCACGCCTTTCCAGGAGTAACGTGGCATGCCAGGCCAATGCCTCCGGACTGTTGCGCAAGAAATAGTCCTGATCAAATTGAGCCCAAAGCTGGCGGATCCGGGCTTGCGACTCCGAGTCAAAAATCTGGAGGGTTTCCTGCTGAATATCCCGAATTCGCGCGTCCACCTGAACCGGCTGACCTTTTCCCCGGCGAAGTGCCTGGCTGGTCTCGTGATACAGGTCCTGTAGCAGCTTGGCTTTCCAGTCGTTCCAGACTTTGGGGCTGGTACCCCTCATGTCGGCAACGGTTAAAAGATACAGGTTATCCAGCCGTTCCTGATCACCCACTTCGGCAGCGAATTGGTCGATCACATCAGCATCCGAAATATCCTGCCGCTGAGCGACCCAGGACATCAGGAGATGGGTCCGTACCAACCAGGCAACAAACCTGGAATCGTAGTCGCTGAGATCATGGGTACGGCAAAACCGCAAAGCATCGCGTTCACCCAATGTTGAGTGATCTCCTCCTCGACCCTTGCCAATGTCGTGAAACAGGGCCGCAAGATATAGCCGATGTTTCTTGAATAGCCCTTGCATCAACCGACTGCAGGCGGGTAATTCATGATCGTGCTGTGGACTATCCATTCGGCGAAGATTCCGCAGGACAAATAACAGGTGCGCATCCACGGTATAGACATGGAAGAGATCATGCTGCATTTGTCCCACCACGCGGCCGAAGGCTGGAAGGTACGCACCGAGCACACCATAGGCATCCATTTTTCGAAGCGCACGGGTCTGTCCGCTTGGGGCCTTGAGAATCTCCATAAACAGGGACCGGCAACGGATATCCCGTCGAAAGTTCGCGTCGATCAGCTTCAAATGTGTCCTAATGAGACGGACCGTATCACCTCGAAAGTCCCGAATATGTGGTTCCTGTATCAGCAGCAGAAAGGCTTCCATGAGCGCAAAAGGCTGTTGCTTGAAGACGTTGGGGTTAGCGGTCTCTAACAGACCGTCGACAGCGCGAAAGCGCCGATTAATGGAAGTGACACGTCTTTTTCGGGTGGTCAGGATCGCTTCTTCGAAATGCTGAAGCAGAATCTCGTTGAGGACACGCAGTTGTTTTACGGTCCTGAAGTAGCGTTTCATCAGTTTTTCCACCGCGAGTTGGGCTCCATCGCGATATCCGAACTGGTCCGCGATCTCGCGCTGGTAGTCAAAAAGCAGGCGGTCTTCGCATCGATTGGTCAGAAGATGTAATCCATTCCGCAGCCGCCAAAGCAGTTCACGGCCTTTGAGCAGTTCGTGGACTTCTACTTTCGTCAGAAAACCCTCCTCCGACAGTTTCTGCAGGTTCGGGGTGCCGAAGTATCTATGGCCAACCCATTGAATGGTCTGAATGTCGCGTAAACCGCCTGGACCCTCCTTGATATGCGGTTCCAGGTTGTAGGCAGTCTCTCCATAGCGTTGATGGCGCTGCACTTGTTCCTGCCGTTTCGCCTCGAAAAATCTACGCGGCGACCACATGCGCTCGGGCGCCACTCTGGCACTCAACCTAAAAAGGAGTTCCGGATCCCCGGAGAGATAGCGGGCCTCCATCAGGTTGGTCACCACCGTGATATCTGCACGCGCCTGATCGGCACATTCCTGTAGGGTCCGGGTGCTATGACCCACCTGGAGGCCAATGTCCCAGAGAAACCGGATAAAATCCGCGATCTTCGTAGATTCGCGATTCGAATCCTCGCGCGCTCGAAGAATCAGGAGGTCAATATCAGAACCCGGATGGAGTTCTCTGCGTCCATAGCCCCCAACCGCAGCCAGGGCAATTCGCGAACGGTTCGATGGGCTCGCGACAGAACTCTCCCACAAGGAAGAGAGCATTGCGTCAATGAAGTTACTGTATGACCTTAAAAGGGTCTCCGGGCGCACCCTGGCCGTGTGGGCGGCCAACATTTGAACTCTCGCCTCGACGAGCTGGGCCTTGCATTGTTCGGCTAAGCCCGTGGCTTGCTCGTCGAAGTGCAGCCGCAACGTCCGCTGAACCACTGCTAAGCTCTGATTCTTGAATTTGGGCGCATCAGGTGTCCCCGGTCAAAACCTCGACACCTGAATCTGTTACGGCCAGGGTGTGTTCCCATTGAGCGCTTAGAGAATGGTCTTTGGTGACCACTGTCCAGCCGTCTGACAATAAGCGCGTTTGGGCTTTCCCTGCATTGATCATGGGCTCAATGGTGAAAGTCATTCCTGGGACAATCTCAATACCCTCTCCAGAGGTGCCATAGTGCAATACCTGCGGATCCTCATGGAAACCGCGTCCGATCCCGTGCCCGCAGTATTCCCGGACGACTGAGAAGCCCTGGGCCTCTGCGTAGTTTTGAATGATGGAGCCAATATCCCCGAGCCGGGCGCCAGGCCTCACCACAGAGATACCCCGTTGCAGGCACTCTTTAGCTGTTTCCATCAACCGCTTGGCCAGGATCGGGGGATTGCCCACCGCATACATTCGGCTGGCATCCCCGTGGAAACCATCTTTTATAACGGTGATATCGATGTTGACGATATCACCATTTTTGAGGCGTTTCTCTCCCGGAATTCCATGGCAGACAACGTGATTTACACTGGTGCAGATCGATTTTGGGAACCCGCGATAGTTAAGGGGAGCCGGGGTGGCCTGAAGCGAATTGGTGATGAAGTCGTGGCAAATCTTATCGAGTTCCCCGGTGGTCACGCCGGGCGTGACGAAAGGACCAATCATGTCCAGAACACTGCGGGTCAGTTGTCCGGCAGCTCGCATCCGGGAAAGATCATCATCGGTTTTTAGATGAATGGCCATTGGAATCCTGTCTGTTTTGGGTACATTTTAGACGAATCACCGTGTGTAACCCGGCAAAGCGGGATCCGGGGTTGGGTTCAGGTTTGGGTGGCAACTATCGACTGCGTAGAGTAGAATACTGCGCCCTAATCCTGGTGCAGTCCCTACGTCGAGCGCCCGGGTGCCAGGCCCGTTAATAGCCTGGTCGGCGCTCCCGGCTGCACTGAACAGCAACCCAACAGGAGCAAGCAATGACTGACGTTTCTATGCGCCAGATGTTAGAGGCTGGCGTTCACTTTGGCCATCAGACACGGTTCTGGTCTCCAAAAATGGGTCCCTATATCTTCGGCGCCCGAAACAAGATTCATATTATTAATCTTGAACGGACCTTGCCTTTGTTCCGTGACGCGTTGAACTTCCTCGGAAGCGTCGCGGCCGATCGCGGCAAGATTCTGTTTGTCGGCACAAAACGCCAAGCCGGCAAGATCGTTCGAGAGCAGGCTCAGCGTTGCAATTGTCCGTACGTTGATCACCGTTGGTTGGGTGGGATGTTAACCAATTTCAAAACAGTCAAGAATTCCATCGCCCGGCTAGTTGAGCTCGATGAAATGGCGTCCAGTGGTGCGACGGCCGGACTGACCAAAAAAGAGACCTTGATGCTTGAACGCGAGCGCGCCAAATTGGATCGCAGCCTGTCCGGTATCCGGGACATGAAAGGCTTACCCGATGCGCTGTTTGTCATCGATGTCGATCATGAACGAATCGCCGTATCCGAAGCGCGGAAGCTTGGTATCCCTGTGGTCGGGGTGTGTGATACCAACAGTTCCCCGGAAGGAATTGATTACCTCATTCCTGGGAATGATGACGCGATTAGGGCGATTCGACTCTACCTTCAGGAGGCGGCCAACGCGGTCCTAGAGGCACGCGCCGCAGCAGCCCCAATCCTGCAGGGTGACGCGGACGATTATGTCGAAGTGCCCAATGAGTCCGGTGATGCGGCAACCGTCACCGCCGGCCTTACCAGTGCGGCTTCGTCCAAAGCAGATGAACCTGCATCGGCGGTCCCCGCTGTAATGGAAGAGGCAGCGGCCATAGCGGACGGGATGGCTGACTCGAGCGCTGCTGCAGAGCCGGGTAGCGGTTCCGGGGCTGAGACCGCAAAAGATTCTACAATTTAGATTGACCGCGTAAGTTATATTTCCAGAGGAAGAGAAATGGCAATCACAGCGACCGAAGTTAAGGCTCTGCGTGAACGTACCGGAGCCGGGATGATGGAGTGTAAAAAAGCACTCACTGAGACGGGCGGAAACCTTGATGAAGCCATTGCGCTGTTGAGGAAAAAGGGGGCCGCCAGCGCTGAGAAGAAGTCCGGCAGAATTGCCGCCGAAGGGGTGGTCGAGCTGTGTCTGGACGAAGAGGATTCGTCGGCTGTGCTGGTCGAAGTGAACTGCGAAACAGACTTCGTCGCCAAGGATGACTCCTTCAAGGGTTTCGCGAAAGCGATTTCGGGTGCTTTGTTGCGGGATCGCCCCGGTTCAGTAGAAGACGCGGCTCAACTGGAATTAAGTTCGGGGCAGACGGTCGAGGCCGCCCGGCAGGAACTGATCGCTAAGATCGGTGAGAATATCTCTTTGCGTCGTTTTGAATTAATTGAAGGGAAGGCCGGCACGTTGGCTGGTTATGTTCATGGCTCCCGGATCGGTGTGCTGGTTCAGCTGGATGCCTCTGAAAAAGGGGGAGTCGGACGGGACATCGCGATGCACGTCGCTGCCAGCCGCCCGGTCTGTATTGACGAAAACGCCATGCCCGCAGACGTCCTTCAGAGAGAACGTGATATTTATTCGGCTCAGGCAGCCGAAAGCGGTAAGCCAGCCGAGATCGTTGAGAAGATGGTGTCGGGCCGAATAAACAAATTTCTGAAAGAAAATACGTTGGTCGGACAAGCATTCGTCAAGAATCCAGATCAGACCGTAGGCCAACTGCTTTCGGCGAATGGCACTCGCGTACTCTCGATGCACCGCTTCGAAGTGGGGGAAGGTCTGGAAAAGCGTTCCGATGACTTTGTCGCAGAGGTTATGGCTCAGGCCCAGGGCGGTTAAGTTGTGAAAGAAAACGGTGACGCAGTGCCCAACCGTTTTCTCGTCAAGTTCTCCGGCGAATATCTAGCAGGAGAGGGCGGCTCGGGTTTCAGCGCCGGACGACTGACAGCGGTGTCACAAGAACTGAAGCGCGCTCAACGCAGCGCGAATGGAGTCGCCGTCGTTGTAGGAGGGGGAAATTTTTTCCGCGGCGGCAGAATCCTGCCAACCTCCATTGGTCGGGTCACCGGTGACCAGATCGGTATGCTCGCAACCGCAATGAACGCCCTCGCGCTGCGCGACGCATTCAGAGAGGCGGGGATGGCGGCTGAATCAGCCTGCGCCTTTCCGATTGGCGGAGTGCTCGATCAGTACGACCCAGATTCCGCCCGAGCCTGGTTGGAGCAGGGCGTGGTGGTCATTCTGGCCGGTGGAACCGGGAACCCGTTTTTCACTACGGATACGACCGCTTGTCTGCGGGCGCTGGAATTGGGGGCCTATACCGTGATCAAGGCGACCCGCGTGAATGGCGTTTTCAGCGATGATCCCGAACAGCACCCGGATGCTGTGCGTTATGATCACATTAGTTATGACTTTGCTCTTTCCAATCAGCTTCAGGTAGTGGATGCAACGGCGTTAACTTTATGCCGCGACAATGGACTTTCCCTCCGCGTGATCGATCTGGCGGTCGAGGGTAATCTGGAGCGGGCGATTAAGGGAGATTCCGTGGGCACACTGGTGGATGTTTTAGGGGGTGATCATGATCGATGAAATTCTCGAGGACGCAAAAGTCCGCATGCAAAAAAGTACAGAGTCTGTCGCAACGGAGTTCTCCAGAATTCGGACAGGCCGCGCCAGCACCGCGCTTTTGGACCATATTCAGGTTGATTACTACGGTAGTTCCGTCCCGGTCGGCCAAGCCGCCACCGTGAGCGTTGGAGACGCCAGAACGCTTGTTATTCAGGCCTGGGAAAAAAACATGATTCCGGTCATCGAGAAAGCCATCATGGAATCAGAGCTTGGACTGAATCCTGTGACGGCGGGTGAGGTGATCCGGATTCCATTGCCAGCCCTTACCGAGGAACGCCGTAAAGAGATGACGAAAGTTGTCAGACAAGAAGGTGAAAACGGGAAAATTGCTATCCGTAATATCAGACGGGATGCATTAGGTGACCTTCGCGAGTTGGTAAAAGAGAAACTGATTGGTGCGGATGAAGAAAAGCGCGCAGAGACCCAGATGCAGGAACTGACGGATCAGTCGGTAGCACGGATCGACAGCCTCGTTGCGGAGAAAGAAGCCGAGGTAATGGAGGTCTGAGGTTGAGCGGGCCCTCAGATTCAGAGTCGTCGAGTCCCTTAACCGAGGATGTGCATTTCGCCTCTGCCGGACTCCCACAGCACGTTGCCATCATCATGGACGGCAACGGCCGGTGGGCGAAGGCGCGTGGTCAAGCCAGAGTGCAAGGCCATCGCCGTGGGGTCGAAGCTGCCCGGACCGCAACTGCACTGTGTGGTGATGCGGGAATCCCTTACCTCACACTTTTTGCGTTCAGCAGTGAAAACTGGCGCCGACCAGATGAGGAAGTCCGGTTTCTCAGCCAGCTGCTAGCGCTCTCGTTGGAGAAGGAATTGGATCGTCTGCATGAGAAAGGGGTGAGGCTCAATGTAATCGGGGATCCGTCCTCCTTCGGCAACAAGTTGGCAAATACGATTGACGGCGCGGTAGAAAAAACATCCGGCAACGCGAAACTGACGTTGACCATTGCTCTGAACTATGGAGCCCGTCAGGAGTTAGTGCTCGCTGCCCGATGGCTGGCTGAATCCTGTATGCAAAACAAGATCACCCCTGAGAGTATTACCGAAAGCACTCTGCAAAACGCCTTGAGCACGTATGATCTGCCGGATCCCGACCTTCTTATCCGGACTGGAGGTGAGGTACGGCTGAGTAATTTTCTGTTGTGGCAGTTGGCCTATACGGAACTGGTCTTCACTGACAAACTATGGCCAGATTTTGACGAAAGCGTCTTTTGGGAGGCCATCGCAAGATTCCAAGGTCGACAGCGCAGGTTTGGACAAACGGGTGATCAAATAGAGGCCTGGTCCAGAACCACCTGATGCTGCGTACGAGAGTTCTTACCGGATTGGTGCTTGCCGCCGCCGCGCTCGTTGCGCTGTTGTTTTTACCTACGATCGCTATCGCCGGGATCGCAGCCGTAATAGGCTTCTTAGCAGGTCTCGAATGGGTAAATCTTCGCAACCCAATACCAGGGGCCGCTTTTAAGTGGGGATATGCTTTGCTCATTGGGATAGGGGTTCTGCTGCTTTGGACGCTCTTCGAAAA
>CEUN01037813.1_pt1 | contig 11043 bp, 8 predicted proteins | sample 361501 | NCBI WGS metagenome assembly CEUN01 (sample SAMEA2622801, study PRJEB7988) | marine metagenome | biome: marine biome (ENVO:00000447); feature: marine epipelagic mixed layer (ENVO:xxxxxxxxx); material: "saline water (ENVO:00002010), including plankton (ENVO:xxxxxxxx)" | depth 120 m | reverse complement strand
AATAGGAAAAATTCCGGGATTATGTTCGGATGGATTTTTTCAATTGCAGCGTCTATCGATTTTTGTGCACTTTCGAAGTTTTCTTTTTTGTATAAATGGCTAGCTTTAGCATATTTTCCCTCATACGTGTTTCCGGCTCTTATGTTTCCTATGACAAATAGTGAGACTACAAAAATGAGTAACCCTAGAATTGGAGCAATATAAAAATATTTAGATCCGAAACTCCTATAATATGCGAATGAGTTAAAGAATTGGAGATAAGGTTGGTTTATTATTGTGAATGCTGTTCCTAACAGAAAACCTGATGCAAGACCCCCTAGATGTGCCCAGTTGTCTACTCCAGGAACTATGAATCCAAACCCGAGATTTAAAATTGCTATAAACCCAATAGCATTTAAATTTTGCCGTCCAAATTCTCCTAGAACTGAACGCATTATGAAAAAATAAGCTAGAAGTGCTCCCAGACACCCGAAAACTGCTCCGCTTGCACCGGCGCCGACAGTAGTAGCTGATATGAAAGCGTAACTTCCTAGACTTCCTGATAAACCGGATACCAAATATATCAACAAAAAATACCTTGATCCGTAAAATCTATTAACCATGCTTCCAATGATGAAAATACTTATAGTATTTACTATTAAATGCATTACGCCGATGTGCATGAACATTGCCGAGAAAAATCGCCAGAATTGACCAGAGTATATTTTGCTAGCGTCTATGGCTCCAAAGTTGCTCAAAGTATGAACATTTCTGGATCCACCAGCTAGCTCAAGGATTACCCAGTAAATGACATTTATGGCTATGACGGAATAGAGTAGGAATGCGTTATTGTGATTGTTTCCAGACCACATACTATGTTCAACTTAAGGACAATGTTGGAGGCTGCCAGCCTCCAAATTCAGATTCTATATACCGCATAACAGCTAATACAACATGTTCATTCCATGGACTGGAGATAACTTGTACACTAATAGGGAGACCATCGGAAGTTTCCCCGGATCTAACTACTCCTGCGGGCCAGCCTGTTACATTGTATGCTGATGTATAAGAATAGACGTGTTTGTTTTCAGGATCTAGAAACCCTCCAGGTTTCAATGCCGGTTTTGCACTGGCGGGACATATGATCACATCGAAGTTTCGTAAGAATGAGGCCATTTTGCTCCGATATGTATCCATTGTTTCAAGTATTTCTGTAAATGCGGATGTAGCTATAGGGGAACCTTCTTCGAGCCTTTTACGCATGAATGGTGAATAGTTTTTTGTTCCAGCACGGTCAAGCAGTCTTTTTACCCATTCGCGCCCATCTCCCGTTGAATACTTGTTATCCATTTCATCAAGCATTTTAATCGCGGGAGGTTTTGATTCTACAATTGATGACCCCAATTTTCTTAAAAATTCAGATACTTGCATAACATTTTCTTGTATTTCTTGAGTCGGCGTCATAAGTCCGTTGTCTGTATGAAAGGCGATTCTTAATTTGCTGATATTAACATCGTTGGGGTTTTTCAGAGGCATTGGCACAATGTATGGGTCTATCCAGTCAGGACCACTAATCACCTGAAGTATTGGAAACAAATCTTCAACTTTTCGAGCCATTGGACCATTTTGAGTGAAGGATTCTGTAGCTCCAACATTGAATGATATGCAGTGCCCTGTTCTAGGAACTCTACCGCTGGTCGGTTTTATCCCGGCAATACCACAACTGTGAGAGGGTATTCGAATGCTTCCTCCTGTGTCACTGCCTATGTCAAAGACAGAACCCATACTAGCAATTATTGCTGCTGCCCCGCCGCTGCTTCCACCTGGCGATAGTTCTGGTTTGTAAGGATTTGCTGTTCTTCCGTAGACTAAATTATCTGTATCCGCTGCTAAGGTCAATTCAGGTGTGTTTGTTTTTCCAAGTAGCAAGGCCCCAGCATTTTTAAGGCGTCTAACTAAAGAGGCGTCACTCTTGGGTATGAAGTTTTGTTTTCCTTCCGTTCCGTAGGTAGTAACAAGACCAGAAGTGTCTAGGGAATCTTTTAATGTCATAGGCACTCCGTGCAACGACCCTGGAGTTTGTCCTTTTTCTACGGATTCAGCTATCTTCTCGGCCTGTCGCAGGGCTTCCTCTTCGTTGATTTGAACTACTGCGTTGATGTGCGGATTGGTTTTTTTAATTTGCTCTAGGTGACACTGAACAACTTCCGTTGGTGAAATCGCCTCAGATTTGATGCTTGAGGTTATTTCTGAAATAGTCTTACCAACTATTGAGTTACCTTTCATTTGGTATTTTTCCTTATGAATATTGGAGTTAAAGGTCTAGTGCGATTAAATCTTTGTAAGTCTCTCTCTTTCTGATTAACCTTGATTTTCCTTCACTTACCATGACGACAGCAGGTCTAGGATTCATATTGTAATTACTTGACATGGCAAGACAGTATGCTCCTGAAGATGGTATAGCTACTATGTCTCCCGGATCTATGTGAGGGAGAGAAATATCTTTCACTAGAAGGTCTCCAGATTCACAGTACTTTCCGGCTAAAGTAACTGTCTTCTTATTACTGTTCAAAACTTTGTTCGCAAGTACTGCCTCATACTCTGAACCATATAGAGCTGGTCGTATGTTATCTCCCATGCCTCCATCTAATGAAACATATGTACGGACCGTTGGGATTTCTTTTATAACGCCGACGGTATAAACAGCAACGCCTGCGCGGCCGACAATTGATCTTCCGGGTTCTATAATTAAATCCGGAGGGTTAATACCTAAATCTGAGCATTTATTTTTCAGCATTGAAGTTATAACCTCTGCGTAAGATGATATCGGTGGTGGTGGGTTTCCCTGGGTATACCCGATGGCGAATCCTCCACCTGGGCTGAATTCACGTAGATTGAGTCCTTCGGAGGTAAACTGTGATAAATATTCGAGTACTGTATCTATAGCTGTTGAATAAGGCTCTAGTTCAAATATTGGTGATCCTAAGTGAAAATGTATTCCTTTCAAATCCAGGTTTGATGACTGTAAAGCTTGGCGAATCGCTATCGAACTTTCACCGGTTTCAATAGAGAATCCGAATTTAACGTCGAGAATTCCAGTAGTCGTATGTCCATGTGTATGGGCATCAATTGATGGGGAAAGTCTTAGCATGATACCTTGAACGACATTCAAGGACTGAGCTATTTGGTTAAGTAGGTCGAGTTCTTGAAATCCATCGACCACTATAGTTTCCACCCCACTGCTAACGGCTTCTGTTAGCTCCTGAGGTGTTTTATTGTTCCCATGGAAATGCATTTTGGCTGTCGGAAATCCGGCCGCCGCAGCTGTAGCTATCTCTCCACCAGAGACTACGTCCAACTCAAGGTTTTCTTCATATGCTATTTTCGCCATAGATTTATTCAGAAATGCTTTAGAGGCGTAAGCTACCTTGGTTTTTGAATATCTTGAAGTAAACTCTGAGATAAATTGTCTAGCCATTGTTCGAATGGTTACCTCATCATACACATACAGTGGAGTGCCATATTTTTCGGCGAGAGATGTAACGTCATTGCCTCCAATTGTTAAATTCCCATGGCTGTTGACTGAGGTGTCGATTGGAAAAAGTTCCACATTTTTAAAGCTCATATATGGACTCCGTAATTTTGATTTTGAATTTGATTTGAGTTTTTGTACTTTAGCAATTCTATTAGATTATTAATTCGATTGACACAGTCACTAACCAATGCTAATCTCATTTCATCAGGTGGGAAAGGGCGCCTGTTATGTTATTGATTGTATGGATACACTGCTAAGACAAAGCAAAGCGGAGGAAAAAATGGCAGAATCGCAAGTTTATTACATGGACGCGCATTCGGAATCGACTGAGACAGCGCTTGCGGCGAAGATGATCACAGTATTTGATGCTGCTGGGCTGGACGAGATGATCGAACCAAACGATATAGTGGCTATTAAAGTGCATTGTGGAGAGTGGAATAACTCTGCTTATCTAAGGCCAGTATATGCTAGGCAACTGGCGGATAGAGTAAAAGAATTGGGAGGTCGCCCATTCGTTTGTGACACGACGACGTCCTCTTACTCCCCGTGGGGATCTAGAACATCTGAGATAGATATACTTCTTACGGCAGAGAGGAATGGTTATAGCTCAGCAACGCTGGGATGCCCATTTATATGCGCTGACGGGTTTATTGGTACAAGTGACTTTGTTGTAGACATCCCTGAAGGGTACTTACTGAAAGAAGCATATGTTGCTCAAGCGATCGCGGCTGCGGATGCGGTAATTGCATTGACACACTTTAAGGGTCATAGCATGGGAGTGATTGGAGGAGCTTTGAAGAATCTAGGTATTGGAGCACAATCAAAGAGAGGTAAGTTTAACGTTCATATGGGAGGACATCCAACATATGGATTGGGTGCCGCTGGAGTTTTTCATCCTGAGAACTTCAAAGGGAAAGCAGAGACTCCTGACTGGGAAATTCTTGAAGATTGCTGCCCGTTTGACCTATACCATATCAACGATAAAGATGAGCTCGAGTGGGACGGAGATAAATGCGCGAACTGCCTTGGCTGTTTTGGTGTAATGGGACCGAGAGGTTTGATGGATATACCTCCGATTCAATTCGACGCAGTCGATGCGGCTATAGCTGATGCCTGTCTTGGAGTGGAAAAGGCGGTAGGTAGGGACAAAGTAGGGTATATAAATATGGCTTTGGATGTATCTCCAAGATGTGACTGTGCAAATCATGCTGACGTACCAATAGTCCCGCATCTAGGAGTATTCGCTAGTAAAGATGCAGTCGCAATTGATATGGCATGTGTGGATAAAGCCAGAGAAGCTGAAGGAATAAGAGGGTCAGCTGCTGAAATGATGGAAGCCCATCACGCTGGGGATAAGAAATTTGAAGCTGCTGCAGCAACTTTTCATGGACAGAGTGAGGTTACCAGTATCAACACTGGTCATGAAATCGGATTAGGTAGCAGAGACTATGAACTTATTGAATGTGAGCCGGATAGTCCGGAAAGGCACAAATTCCCCTATGACCGAAGGCCTAGCAGACAGAGGTTCGGAGAGAGATTCAAAAAATTCCAGCCTTTCCCGTACGATAAATTTGATGGTAAAGGTTTCAATAGACTCGACGTAGTTGATCTTGATAAAGTAAAGAGGCACTATGAAGACGCTGTTGACGTTGAGGAAGTAGTACACTCGGATGGTAACGACTAGTAACGAAAGTACGCAAAACCGACAACCGACAAGTTAAAAAGGGCGGCCGTGTTAAGCGGTTCGCCCTTTGTATTTAAAAAATTAAATTAGGAGATAATGTAATGGCACAATCTGGACAGGAAATGCTTGACGAATCCATTCAGAACTGTAAAGAAATTGCGGATGGATTAGGGCAACAGAGTGAGTCTTGGGAGACTTCCGTGGTTGAAATCGCTGAGAAATTTGAAGAATTGAGTGATACTTTCTTTTTCAAGACTATGCCTAGTGTACCGGTGACTAGAACAGCAATGAGAAATTCTGCAGAATTACTGGAATTGAAACAAGCGGGTGATTGGGAAGCTTTCAGTACAACATTGAGTGATCTAATTGAAAGTGCCCAGGTTGTTATTGAAAAAGCAGGTATGAAAGGGACCACACTAACATGACGAAACCTGTTTTAATCACTGGTGGAGCTGGCAGTGTCGGACGCCAACTTACAAGTATGTTTTTAGAGTTGGGACTTTCAGTAAGAATATTTGACCTGCCATTTATGGATTTTGAGGGACTTGAAGGAGTAAAAGGGATAGAGGTAGTTAAAGGGGACATTACAGACCGTAATTCTGTTTTGGATGCTGTAAGAGGAGTCAGAAGCGTACTACATTTGGCGGCATTACTTCCTCCCAACAGTGAAAAAGACAGGGAAAGGACCTTCTCTGTAAACGTGGAAGGAACACAAAATGTTGTCGACGCAGTAAAGGAAGTCGCAGATGATGCCATAGTGGTGTTTACATCTTCAATTAGCACATATGGTGATACATCACATCAAGATGAACCGGTAAAGGTAAATCATCCACAGAGTGCAATAGATATATACGCAGACAGCAAAATACACGGAGAAAAAGTAGTTAAAGAATCTGGCGTTAGGTCAATAATATTGAGAATTGGAAGTATAGCAGTTCCGGCGTTTTTGGCGCCTCCGGAACCTTGGCCTTTTACTGCTTCACAGCGTGTAGAAATGGTGCATAGAGATGATGTCGCAGATGCTCTGCTGGCAAGTGCAAGTTCAGAGGAATCTGTAGGTAAGATTTTCAATATTGCAGGTGGAGAAACATGGAGGCTGACTGGGAGGGATTACGTAGAAGATTTTTTCAACTTCATGGGAGCTCCGATTGACCTTGCTGTATATAGAGAATCGACGGGATGGAATGATTGGTATGATACTGAAGAATCACAGCGGATTTTGGGCTATCAAAATAGATCATATCAACATTATTCGGATGAAATGAAAGCAATTGTCGATGAAATGATGTCAGGGTAGAACGTCAGCTATTCAAAGAAGAGAGATCAGATATGGTTCAAATCACTGAAAAAACCACATCAGGAAAAAGAGAATTTCTAGTTTCCTTAATAAAGGAGATGGAGTCTCTGATCGTTGCATATTCTGGCGGTGTAGATAGTGCTTTTCTCGCGGCCATTGGAAATGAAGTGTTGGGTCAAAAATCCGTGTCAGTTATCGCCGTCTCGCCAAGCTTAGCACCCAGCGAGCTAGAAGAGGCAACTGAGTTGGCAAAAAAATTGAAGTTAAATTTCAGGACTGTCTATACAAAAGAAGTTGAGAGGTTGGACTATCAAGCTAACAATCCTGATAGGTGCTTTTTTTGCAAAGATGAACTTTATTCACATTTGATGAAATATGCTGAAGAAGAGAACATAAAAAATGTGTCCAACGGTACAAATGTTGACGATTTGGGTGATTTTCGTCCTGGACTGGAAGCTGCAAAACAGTACGGGGTTAGAAGCCCACTTGTCGAAGCTGGATTGACCAAGAGTGAAATTAGGAACTTGTCTCAAGATATGGGATTACCCACATGGGATAAGCCTGCCCAAGCTTGTTTATCATCCAGGATCCCATATGGAACCACGGTCACTGTCGAGGCGTTGTCGAAGATTGCCAAAACTGAACAGTACTTGAGGAAAAAGGGATTGAAACAGCTGAGAGTAAGACATCATGACACCATCGCCAGAATTGAAGTAGAGCCACATGATTTTCCCATCGTCATGGATGAAGAGTTTAGGTCAGATGTGACACGTTACTTTCGAAGCATCGGATACTCCTATGTGACGATCGATTTGGACGGTTTCAGATCGGGTAGTCTAAATGAAATTCTTGCTAGTAAGAAAAAAAAATAGAAATAGCTTTACCAAGAATATCTGCTCAGAATTCAGACGACTAGAGGTTCGATTATGAACGTACAAAAACTTCAGGCCGAAATTGATTCATATCGTATGTGCACGCCTATGTCGTCAGAACTGCAAGAAAAAGCAGCGCGTTATTTGCCGGGAGGTAGCTCTAGGGGCACAGCGTATTTTGATCCTTATCCCCATTTCGTTTCAGAGGGTAAAGGTTCATATATATATGATGTAGATGGCAATAAATACTTAGACTTTATGATAAATGCTACAAGCTTAATTTTAGGACATGCTCATCCAGATATATCTGCTGTCGTTAAGGACCAGATTGATTTAGGAGCGGCGTATAGTGGGCCTACCACAAGCCAAATAGATTTGGCAGAGATTCTATGTAGCAGGATACCGTCAGTAGACACGATTCGGTTTACCAATTCAGGCACCGAAGCTACTATGATGGCGATAAGAGCGGCAAGAAAATATACAGACAAGGAAAAAATAGTAAAAATTGAGGGAGGCTACCACGGATCTCACGAATATGTGTCCGTGAGTGTATACACTCCGGCTCATAAGTTAAATCCTGCGGGTCCGACAGCTGTTCCTGAGTATGGTGGCCAACCAATAAATGTATCCAATGAGGTCTTTGTCGTAGAGTACAACGACGCGATAGGAATGTTAGATATATTGGAATCAAATTCGGATGATATTGCCTGTGTAATAATGGAACCTGTAATTTCATCTTTTGGATATACTCCTGCTAGCAAAGACTATCTGGAAACTGTTAGATCAAAAACTAGAGAACTAGGCATTGTTCTGATATTTGACGAAGTTCAGAGCTTTCGGTTATCTAGTGGTGGGGCTCAAGAGTACTTTGGGGTTGTGCCAGATATGACAGCATTAGGCAAAATAATAGGGGGCGGCTTAGCTGTCGGTGCATTCGGTGGTAAAAGGGAAATTATGGATTGTTTCAATCCAACTGATGGTGGTGCTGAAATAGCTCACGCCGGCACATTTAATGCTAATCCGATAACCATGAGGGCCGGAATGGTTGTTATGCAGCATTTGACCCCTGATGTTTATTCGCAAATAAATAATTTAGGGGAAGAGTTAAGAGCTAAGCTAAGTGCTGTTTTCTCAGAGTTGAACATAACTACACAAATAACAGGCATAGGATCATTTTTTGGTATACATTTCACAGAGAATGAAATATCGAATTACAGAGACGTAATCACTACTGACCCAACAGTTAAAAAGGCCTTCTTTCTTGGTATGTTGAACGAAGGGATACTTTTGAACGGTTTGTCTGGATCTTTGAATATATTTTCCACCACGGAAAATATTAATGAATTGGCTTCCGCTGTTAGAAGAGTCGCTATTAGGTTGTTTAAATGATGGCCTTTTCGGCTGAGGATGTCTCAAGATTCCCTCCGCCGGGTCTTGATTTTCCGACTTCAATTACGTTTGGTATAGATAATCAAAAAATATTTTATTTAAAATCCGTAGACGCTTTAAAAAGCCCCGGTGTTAAAGGTTTGTACTGTTATGACATTGCTGAGAGTAAGGAAACATTGATAATCGATCGACTTGGCGGATCCGATCAAACGGAAAGCCTTGAAGAGCAATTAAGAAAGCAACGACTTAGACAAATGTCAACTGGAATAACCGAATATATGTGGTCTAGTACTGGTAAGTTACTTATCCCATCTGGTCATGATATATACATACTTGATTCAATTCTGGAAACTCCTAGGTTGCTGGTATCTTCTTCTGAATATTCATGCATCGACCCAAAAATATCACCCGATGGGAAACAAGTATCTTTTGTAAGCCAAGGAGATCTATATGTTGTTGATATTAATGGTGGAACCCCAATTCAAATAACCAGTGGGGATGCTGGAAAAACTCGAGGTTTAGCTGATTATGTTGCTCAAGAGGAAATGCAAAGAAGAACTGGTTATTGGTGGTCTCCAAATAGTTCTTATATAGCTTTTACTGAGGTTGATGAACGATCGGTCTCGGAGTTCAACATTACTCACCTCGGGAAAGATTCTTATGGTCCGGATATTTATGAACAGCACAGGTATCCGTTTTCTGGAGATACGAATCCAGAAGTAAGGCTGGGAGTTGTTGAAGTTAAATCCGGTAACATTAAATGGGTAGAGACTAGTAAATATGAATATATTGCAAGAGTAGACTGGATTGATGGGGTAAGACTGTTTATTCAATTGCAAACCCGCAGCCAAAAAGAATTGCAAGCAAGCTACTTTGACGTCAAAGACATGTTGGCTATGCCTGTTATCACCGAAAATAATGAGACTTGGATAAATTTGCACGACATGTTTCGGAATGTTGACGGTAATAGGTTCATATGGGCATCCGAACGTTCAGGATATATGCATTTATATCTCTACTCATACGATGGTTCTTTGATAAGTCAAATAACTTCTGGAGAATGGCAGGTTGATTCCATCGCCGGTATAAATACAGAAGCGGAACAAATTTATTTTTTGGCCACTCTAGAAGATCCAAGAGAAAGGCACCTTTATAGTGTGGACTTTAACGGAAATAACCTTGAGAAATTGACTTTTGATGCTGGAATGCATTCTGTGTTTATCAATTCAAATTCTGGAGACTATGTCGATGTGTTTCATAATTTGACTCAACCGCCGACCATTAATTTACGTTCCATACACGCTGATGGAGTTATAGATACAATATTTCGCCAAGATTGCGATGACTTTAACCTTGAAGATATTGAACCTCCAGAGATGATAACTATAAAGAAATCTGAAGATATTGAACTATATGGAGCAATCTACCGGCCAAGTAAAAAATTTGGTACAGGGCCTTTCCCAACCATAGTGAGTGTATATGGCGGCCCCCATGCTCAAATGGTAACAAATGGTTGGAATTTGACAGTGTCAATGAGGGCGCAATACCTTAGAAGTAAGGGGTTCCTGGTGTTAGTTTTAGATAATATGGGTAGTGCTCGAAGAGGGTTAGAATTTGAATCTGTGATAAATAGAAATATGGGAGATGAAGAGATAAAAGATCAAGTTCTAGGAATTAATTGGTTGATTTCACAAGGAATAGCCGATGAGAATCGGATCGGAATATATGGTTGGAGTTATGGTGGGTATATGGCGCTCATGTGTCTTGCTAAGAGCCCAAGTTTGTTCAAAGCGGCTGTTGCGGGAGCTCCAGTGACAAGCTGGGATGGATACGATACTCATTACACCGAACGATACATGGGTACTCCAGAAACTAACGAAGTTGGCTATACAGATAGCAGCGTGATGACTCATGTTAAGAACATAAAAGGACAACTTTTGATTGTTCACGGCCTGATCGATGAAAATGTCCATTTCAGGCATACGGCGCGGTTGATCAATTCTTTAATTGAAGAGAAAAAACAATACAAATTACTTATTTTTCCCGATGAACGTCATATGCCGAGGAAACAATCAGATAGAAGTTATATGGAAACGGAAATATTGGAATTTTTCTTAACGGCTCTGAAATGATTTGTAAGTTTTATTCCAGATCGTCAGGTTTCCAAAACCGTACTTTTGATCCTATAACATTTGAGGGACTTCGTAAGGTGTCTAATGCCCTTTAAAATCTGGAGTTTTATGCTTAACAAATGCTAATTGTCCTTCTTTGAAGTCGTCACTGTCAA
>CEUN01434595.1_pt1 | contig 11050 bp, 9 predicted proteins | sample 361501 | NCBI WGS metagenome assembly CEUN01 (sample SAMEA2622801, study PRJEB7988) | marine metagenome | biome: marine biome (ENVO:00000447); feature: marine epipelagic mixed layer (ENVO:xxxxxxxxx); material: "saline water (ENVO:00002010), including plankton (ENVO:xxxxxxxx)" | depth 120 m | reverse complement strand
GTCGAACGCGCCGATGTCGCGGCTGGAGTTGGTCGCGCCGCGTCTGGTGCCGCGTCGCGCCGTGCGGATTGTTCTCTGCGATGGCGGTGACGGAATCGCAGTAAAGGGCGCTGCCGTGCTGGCCTCCCTGGGTTATCGAAACGTCGAAACGCTGCAGGGCGGAACGGCTGCCTGGCGTGATGCAGGCTTCGAACTCTTTGAAGGTTCCAATGTGCCATCCAAGGCCTTTGGTGAGGTGGTCGAACTGGCCTGTCACACACCAGCCTTGGATGCCGAAGAGGTACAGCAGCGGATCGAGCGGGGCGACGATCTCGTCATCCTGGATTCGCGACCGTGGTACGAATATCAGGACTTCAACATTCCAGGTGGCGTGGATTGTCCCAACTCCGAGCTCGCGCTGCATGTCAGGGATCTCGTGCCAGATCCGGAAACCGCGATCGTCGTGAACTGCGCGGGCCGTACGCGCTCGATCATCGGCTGCCAGACCCTGCGCAACGTGGGTGTCCCCAATCCGGTCTTTGCTCTGCGCAACGGAACGATTGGCTGGGAATGGGCCGGGTTGAAGCTGGAGCATGGTGCTGGCCGCCGCCACGGCAAGGCCAGCGATGGCGCGCGCCGCTGGTCTCTGGCGCAATGCGACGCGTTGGCGGCTCGGGCCGGTGTCGGGATTTTTGAACCTGGTGATCTGGATGCCTGGCGCAACGAAGTCGAAACGCATTCGTTGCACATCTTCGATGTCAGAGAGCCCGAAGCCTTTGCAACGGGCAGTCTGCCAGGTGCGGTCTCCGCTCAGGGAACCCAGTTGGTTCAGGCCACGGACGAATACTTTGCGGTGCGTGACGCCAGGGTCGTTCTAGTCGACGATACCGGCGTGCAGACACGCATGACTGCGAGCTGGCTGAAGCAGCTCGGCCATCCCCATGTTGCCGTGCTGGATGTTGACGTGCGTGAGATGGCCGTTCCTCACGGCCCCGTCGCGCCTCCTGATGCGCCTTGTGTGACACCTCTTGAAGCGCATGGTGATGGTTGGAGTCTGCTGGATCTGTCCCGTTCGCTGGATTTCCTTGAGCGGCATCCTAAAGGCGCCGTGTGGGGATTGCGGTCTGATCTGAAAGCACTAATGGAGAAGCTTCCTGAAGGCAGGCATGTTGCTGTGCTGGACGACGAAGATGGCCATCTTGCCGCCCTGGCGGTACGCGAACTGGAAGCGTTGGGGCGCACGGCAAGGGTCTTGTTTGGTGGGACAAGGGCATGGGCAGAAGCTGAATTGCCCGTTGCATCGGGCTGTGAAGGCATGGTCAGTGCGATGGTCGACACGCTCGACATGCCATTCGATCTGACCGGCGACGCCGATGCTGCGAAACGGGCCTACATCGATTGGGAGCTTCAGTTGCCTGAACAGATTGAACGGGATGGTCTGTTGACTTTCAGCCCCCTGACCTGATCAGACAAAGAGCGCGAGCACGGCCATCAGGCCAAGGCCGGCGCCGAAGAGGTCGATGGAACGCGTGGCATGAGGTTTACCGCTCACAGTCACGCCCTGCGGGCTGCACAAGACACCGGCGCTTTCGTGCTTGCCATGCCGTCGCTGGTCCATGGCGATCTGAGCTCAGGCGCGCTTATTCAACCCTTTTAAAAAACGCTGCCGACAAGAACGCAGATGTATCTGGTTTACCGGTACGACCGAGCCGACGAAGAGACGATTGCCATGTTGCGGCACTGGATCCTCACGGAAGCGAAGTTGTCCTAGACCCTGGAGAACCGTGTCCTGAGACCACTTTCGCCCGTCGGCGTCATGGGAAAGGGGCCCTCTTCAAGGTAACGCTCGTGACAGCGGGCCATGGCCTTGGAATCGAGCGTTACGCCCAGGCCCGGGCCCACGGGCACTGGCACGACACCGTTTTTCGGCGCTGGCGTGCCTTCCTGGGTCACATCGTCGGCATACCAGCGGAAGAGGGTCTGGCTGGGTTCACGAATGTGCTCGATGGCTGCCGAGACATGCAGATAGGCCGCGCTGGCTACGCTGGTTTCACCGCTGTGGAAGCGGAAGCCGATGTTGAACTGCTCGCAGGCACGAATGAACGCCACCGTGCGTGCAATTCCGCCCATCTCGACAAGGTTGGTCACCATGGTGTCGGGACACTTCAGTTCGACGGCGCGCGGCAGGTCCATGATGTGGGTGGAGAAGCTGGCCTTCGTGAAAGGACGAAGCTGTGCCATCTCCTCATAGGTCTCGACCGGTTCTTCGTAGTAGTGGATGTCGTAGTCGTCCATGCGGGCGATCGCGTGACGCGCGGTCTGCACGGTCCAGCCACCATTGGCATCAACTTTGAGCTGGCGGTCTCCTATGGCCTCACGGATAAGACGGATCATTCTGACTTCGGTATCGAGATCGACCGTAGCGACCTTGCCCTCGAAGCTGGTCGCACCGTGTTCGTCGACCATGCGGGCGCAGTAGTCGGCGATCTCCTCGGGTGTCTGTTCTCCCTGTTCGGTCGCAGCAGGCAGGCGGAAGCCGAAGTATTCGGAAAGAGCGATCTCGGTCCGGACCGCACCGCCCAGAAGAACGTGAAGCGGCGCATCCTCAAGCTTGCCGCGCGCGTCCCACATGGCCATTTCGATGCCGCCGAACGCACGGGTCATGCCGGTGACGTCACCCCAGGGCGTGTAACGGATCCCGGGCAAGCAGCGTCGTTCCGCCGTGGTGATCTGCCGTACATCGAGGCCGGTGAGCGCTTCACCCATCTCCGTGACATCGGCAGAACGATCACCGTCGGCTACTTCGCCGATGCCGGTGACGCCTTCATCGGTGTCCAGCTCAACGATCGTCTTGGTCAGCGATCGGATCGAGCCGTGACTGAAGACATAGGCGGCTGTGTAGGGGATGTTGATCGGTGTGGCCCGGACGGCGGTGATCTTCATCGAACGCTCCTAGCGGGTCGGGTCGTCGCCGATCTTCACAAGCTGCTTGCCGAAGTTCTTGCCCTCCATCAGGCCGGCAAAGGCGCCGGGGGCATTCTCCAGGCCCTGAATGATATCCTCGCGGTACTTGATGCGGCCTTCCTGCACCCAGCGTGTGAGACGGTCGAGGCCTTCGTGATAGCGGGCCTGCCAGTCGAACACGAGTAGACCACGCAGGCTGGCGCGCTTGACCAGGAAATGCCGGAGGTTGCGGGGGCCCATGGCCTGTTCGGTGTCGTTGTATTGGGCGATCTGCCCGCAGATACCGACCCGTGCCCACATGGCAAGGTTCTCAAACGCCGCATCGCTGATCGGCCCGCCAACGTTGTCGAAGTAACAGTCGATACCATCGGGGCAGGCGTCCCGCATGGCGGCTGACATATCGTCGGTCGTGCGGTGGTTGATCGCGGCGTCGAAGCCGAGTTCACGGGTGATGAAGTCGCATTTCTCGTCGGAGCCGGCGACGCCGACCACACGGCAACCGGCGATTTTGCCGATCTGGCCCACGACGCTGCCGACAGCACCCGAGGCGGCATTGACGAGCAAGGTGTCGCCGGCGCGCGGTATCAGGACCTCCAAGGTGCCAAAATAGGCAGTGAGGCCGGGCATGCCTAGGACGCCGAGCGACGTGGAGATCGACGCATCCTTGGGATCAAGCTTGCGAAGCCTCTCGGCGTTCGCGATGCCATGGGTCTGCCAGCCGATATCGGCCTTCACGTAGTCGCCGACCGCAAAACGGTCGGACTGTGAGGCGACGACCTCACCGGCGACCTCGCCGATCATGACCTCACCGATCTTCTGCGGTTCGGCATAGGACGGGCCGGGGCGCAGGCGCCCGCGCATATAGGGGTCCACGGTGAGGTAGATGGAGCGGATGAGAATCTCACCGGCACCGGGTTCGGGTAGCGGACTTTCGACGATCTCGAAGTGTTCTGGCCCGGGGGCACCGACTGGATATTCCTTCAGGACCAGAGCGCGATTGGCATTGGCGGACATCATGCGGCTCCCTTGCCGTTGACCTTGTTGAAATGCTGCAGGAAGCCAACCAGGGCTTCATCACGGAGTTGCTGGAGCTCTTCCACCGAACGATCCCCCTGCAGGCGTACGGCCCCCGCCGCGAACTTCTCGACCAACTCATCGGTGATGGGCGGAGAGGGCAGGCGCGTCCAGTCGTCGGACACGCTGGGGTCGAAGTGTTTCAGGAAGTGACGCATGCCGCCTTGGCCGCCGGCCAGATGGAACAGCAGGCAATAACCCATGATCGCGAGACGGGGTCCGAAACCATAGATGATGGAATCGTCGATCTGCTCGGGCGTCGCCTCGTCGGCGTCGACCATATAGACGATCTCGTTCCACATGGCCTGCTGCAGGCGATCGGCGATGTGCCCCAGAACTTCACGATCCATCTTGAGCGCGTGTTTGCCGGCGACACGGTAGAAGTCGCAGGCCCAGTCGACGGCGGAATCGTCGGTCTGCTTGCCGCCAACCACTTCAACAAGCGGCATGAGGTAGGGCGGGTTGAACGGGTGGCCCAGGACCATGCGCGACGGATTGCCCGACTTGGCCTGGATGTGAGACATAAGGAGGCCTGATGTCGACGAGGCGATGACCACATCGTTCGGCATGGCCGCATCCATGGCGGCATACATGTCCTGCTTGATATCGACACGCTCGGGCCCGCTTTCCTGCACAAAATCAGCGTTCGAAACCGCGTCGTCGAGGTCTGTGGTGAAACGCACACGGTCCCTCGATGCACCCTCGGCCAGCCCCATCACCTCAAGGCTAATCCAGGCCGAGTCAATGATGCGGCGCATCTGACCTTCGGCCTCAGCGTTGATGTCCTGGACAACAACGTCATAACCCTTGGCCAGAAATCCTGCGGCCCAGCCGGCGCCGATGACGCCGCCGCCGATGCAGGTGATGGATCGAACGTCCTGTGGGGCGGGACGGTTCATGGGCATAAGTCCTTCTTGATTTGAGATGGTCAGGAACGTCCGGATTCGTAATCGGCCTCGCCGGGGGCTAGGGCGTTGGCCCGGTCACGCAGGCCGAACTTCTGAATCTTGCCGGTCGCTGTCTTGGGCAGCGGGCCGTAGACGATGGTTTTCGGCACCTTGAAGCGCGCCATGGTGTCGCGGCAGAAGCCGATGATGTCGGCCGGATCCGTGCCCTCGTGGTCCGGCTTCAGGGTGACAAAGGCGCAGGGTGTCTCGCCCCAGGTTTCATCATTGCGTGCCACCACGGCGGCTTCTATCACGGCAGGATGCTTGAACAAGGCATTCTCGACCTCAATCGAACTGATGTTCTCGCCGCCGGAAATGATGATGTCCTTCGAGCGGTCCTTGACTTGGATATAGCCGTCGGGGTGCATCACACCGAGATCGCCGGAATGGAACCAGCCACCCTTGAGATCTTTGGCGGTCTGCTCGGGATTGGAGAGGTAACCCTTCATCACCGTGTTGCCGCGCATCATGATCTCGCCGATCGTTTCCCCGTCGGCGGGCACGGGTTCCATGGTCTCGGAATCGGCCACCATGTGGCCTGCGACCATTTGGTGACGAAGACCCTGCCGCGACATGACGGCGGCGCGATCGTCGACGCTCATGTCCATCCAGTCATTCTGGTAGGCGGAGATCAGGGCGGGACCATAGGTCTCGGTCAAACCGTAGAGATGGATGACATGAAAGTTCATCGCTTCCATGCCGGCAATCACAGCGGCCGGTGGGGCGGCGCCACCCGTGGTGATGGTCACGATGCGATCGATCGGCTGTTTGTGCTCTTCGGGGGCATTCAGGATCATGTTGAGCACAATCGGTGCGCCGGCCATGTGCGTAACCTTGTGTTCGGCGATCAGCTTGAAGATCTCCGCCGTATCGACGCGGCGCAACAGAACATGGGTGCCGGCAAAGGCTGTCACGCCCCAGGTGTGGCACCATCCGTTGCAGTGGAAGAGCGGCAGGGTCCAAAGGTTCACGGTGTTGGCCGAGAATCCGACCATCATGCCGTTGCCGACGGCGTTCAGGAACGCGCCGCGGTGATGATAGACAACGCCCTTGGGATTACCCGTGGTGCCGGACGTGTAGTTCAGCGAAATCGCGTTCCACTCGTCGTCGGGCAGGATCGGCTCATCCGCCAGATCGCCGCTCTCCAGGAAAGCTTCATAAGTCGTGGCGCCAAAATCGACCGTGTTGTCGGTATCAGGGTCGTCAATGGCAATGACATGGATGGGTTTGCCGTGTTGCTCCAGGGCGTCTTGAATGGTCACGGTGAACTCCCGGTCGGCTATCAGCACCCGCGTGCCGGCGTGCTCCAGCATGAAGGCGATCGAAGGCGCATCGAGGCGAAAGTTCAGGGCATTGAGAACGCAGCCCGCCATGGGCACGCCATAATGAGCTTCCAGCGCCGCAGGGCCGTTCTGGGACATCACGGCAACGCTTTCGCCGGGCTCCACACCGTGGCGTCGCAGAGCGCTGGCGAGCCGTAGGCAGCGTTCGTACATCCCGGCATAGGTCACGCTGCGGTCGTTGTAGACCCAGGCCGTGCGCGTCGGATAGACCAGCGCGGAACGCACCAGAAAGTCGATCGGCGTCAGCGGTTCGTGGTTGGCGGGGCTCTGGTCGAGGTCGGTCTCGAACCGGCTGTTGATACGGCTTGTGGTCACACCCTTTACTCCCGGACAAAGGCTGAAACCCCACGGCGGTGGGGTAATGACTTCGTTGCCGCTTGTGAGCCGCGTGTCAATGCTTGTGCCGCATCGGGCGATGCACGTTCACTCGGGATGGGTTAAGACCGACGCATGTGGCGCTCCTTCCATCAGTCTGCCTTATGAGCCCCGGAGTTCGTGGAATCGCCTGCATGGTCGCCGGCTGTGCTTTGGTGACGTTCAACGACGCGATCCTGAAGTGGCTGACCGCGGACTATCCGGTCGGCCAGATCATGTTCGCTCGCGCGATCTTTGTTTTCCCGCCGATTGTCCTGCTGGCACTCAATGAAGGCGGACTTAGCAATCTCAAGGTTCGCAACGTCAGAGGCCATGCCGTTCGTTCTGCCATTGTGGTGACCGGCATGTTTCTGTTTGTGACGGCGATCAGCCTGATGCCGATCGCTGATGCGCTCGCCATCGCCTTTGCCGCCCCGCTTCTTGGAACGGCTTTGGCGGTGCCGATGCTGAAAGAACGCGTGGGCTGGCGCCGCTGGACAGCGGTGGTGGTTGGGCTGGCAGGCGTGATCGTAGCATTGAAGCCGACCGGGGAGGGCATCGCGCTGGCAGCGTTCCTGCCTCTTGGCGCGGCTGTGACCGGGGCGCTGCGGGACATCGTGACACGCAAGCTCAGCGTGTCCGACAGTTCGTCGTCAATTCTCATGGTGACGACGGCGGCGGTGTTGTTGGCAGGGTTGATCTCATGCCTGGCCCCGGTTGTGGGCTGGCATGAGGTCGCGTGGCAGCCCATGACTTGGAATCACATCGGTCTGCTCGCCGGGGCCGGCGTGCTTCTGGCCGGTGCCCAGTATCTGATGATCGAAGCCGTACGCCTGGGTGAAATCGGTCTTGTGGCCCCGTTCAAGTACACCAGCATCGTGTGGGCCGTTCTGCTGGGCTACATCGTCTTCGACACCGCACCCGATGCCTGGATCATCACAGGTTCGGTCGTTGTGATCGCCAGCGGTCTCTACATCCTACACCGTGAAGCAACGCTGAAGACCGACCGCCGTTCGATTGCTGACCGTCCGGACTCCGCACCGCTTGACCATGTGCGAAAAGGTCTGGATTGAAACCACTTGGCGATTGTCTGGTACGGGAGTTGGCCGCCGGGCAAATTTGCCGTGTAATGCGATTCTGCAAGGAGAGAACTCATGGGGCTATGTGAAGGCAAGATCGCGATGGTGACCGGCGCCGGTTCCGGCATCGGCGCGGCAACGGCACGACTGCTGGCACGAGAAGGCGCGCAGGTCATGCTTGCGGACGTGAATGTTGAGGCCGCAGGAAACGTGGCCGGAGAGATCGGCAAGGGCGCGGCGAATTGCGCTCTCAACGTGACCGATCAGACATCCTGGGAGGCGGCGATGAAGGCGACAGTCAAAGCCTTCGGCGGCTGGAACGTGCTGGTTAACTGCGCGGGCATCCTGCGTCGCGGCACGGTCGAGACCACGTCGATTGAGACTTGGCACGAGGTCATCGACGTGAACCTGACCGGGACCTGGCGGGGCTGCCGCCTTGCGGTGAAACACATGCGCGGGAACGGCGGCGGCGGGATCATCAATCTGTCGTCCGTCTCCGGTTTGGTGGGTGACTCCGAACTGTATGCCTACGACGCCAGCAAGGGCGGTGTGCGGCTACTGACGAAATCCATCGCCCACTTCTGTACCGAGAACAGTCTCGGCATACGCTGTAACTCGATCCATCCCGGTGTGATCGAGACGCCGATGGTGGCCAACTACATCGCCGAGGCCGACGATCCCGTCGCAGAACGCGCGCTTTGGGACAGCTTCACGCCGGACGGTATCTCCCTGGTGGCTGAGGACGTCGCCAACCTGATCCTTTTCTTGGCGACCGATGAATCGCGCCACGTCAACGGCGCAGAACTGGTGATCGACGGGGGAGCGATGGCGTCATGAACGGGCGATTGAGAAACAAGGTTGCGCTCATCACAGGTGGCGCATCAGGCTTTGGTCGGCAGAGTGCCATTCGCATGGTCGAAGAGGGGGCGTTGGTCTGCGTGACCGACCTCAACCTCGAAGGTGCCGAAGAAACCGCAGCCATGTTGGGCAAACGCGGCTTTGCGCTGCAACAGGATGTGACGAGTGCGGATGTCTGGGACGACACGGTGCGAAAAGTCCTCGATCGCTACGGCAAACTGGATGTCCTGGTGAACTGCGCCGGTATCGGCGTTGAAGGCGACAACATCGATGAGTGTGATGATCGCATCTGGGATGCGGTGATGGATGCCAATCTTCACGGCACGCACTTGGGCTGTCGGGCGGTGATGGAACCAATGAAACGCGCCGGGGGCGGATCTATCATCAACCTCGCGTCGGTCCTCGGTCTTCGGGGTGAGGCCTATGCCCTGGCCTATTGCGCGAGCAAGGGGGCTGTGCGACTGCTGACGAAATCCATTGCCGTTCACTGCGGTGAGCAAAGGAACAACATTCGCTGCAACGCAATTTGCCCTGGCTACATGCTCACACCAATGGTCCATCGGTTTACCAGCGAGATCGGGCCTGAAGAGACGCAGCGCATCACGTCCATGCATCCCCTGGGTCGCATGGGTGACAGCGACGACATCGCCCACATGGCGGTCTACCTGGCGTCTGACGAATCGAAATTCGTGACCGGAGCCGAAATGGTGGTCGACGGCGGCTACACTGCATGACAGCCCTGAACGACCGACAGATTAGCGCGACCCGCGAAGCGTGGTCTGCGATCGAGCCAGAAACCCGCGCGATGTTCCGCACGCTCTGGGAAACGCCCGAGCTGCCGATGATGGAGTATGAGGCTGAGGCGGCGCTATCGTCCTGGCTTTCGGATCACGGTTTCACGGTCGAGCGTGGCGTGTGCCGCATGCCCACGGCCTTCAGGGCTGTATGGTCAAATGGCGACGGGCCGACCTTGGGTTTTCTGGCCGAGTACGACGCTTTGCCGGGCCAAGGCAACCGTTTGGAACCGAACCGTGCGCCGGATGGCAAACGCGGTGGTCACGCCTGCGGCCACAATCTGATCGGCGGAGCTGATTCCGGTGCGGCCATCGCCGCGAAAGCTGCCATGGAGGAGTTGGGTTTGACCGGGAGCATCGTCGTGCTGGGCACGCCGGCGGAGGAAATCCTCTGGGGCAAAATCGCGATGCTGCGGGATGGCGCGTTCGACGGAATCGATGCGCTTCTGACCAGCCACGGCGACTACCAGAACGGTGCGCCGTCGCGGCCGTGCCTGTCGTGCGTGTCGGCGGAGTTCGTGTTCAGTGGTGTGTCGAGTCACGGTGGTTCTCGCCGCTCGCAGAATGCGCTCGATGCAGCGGAGTTGATGGTTCAGTCGGTCGAGCGTCTACGTGCTCATCAGTTCAGCAATGCCATCATAGGCCACGTCCTACGGTTCGCCGGTTACATGCCGTCGATCACTCCCGATGAAGCCCGTCTCTGGATCACGGTGCGCCATGAGGTCTTTGAGCACGCCGAAGATGTCTACAACCTGATCCTGCCCATTGCCGCCGATGCCGCGGGCTACACCGGCACGGAGTTTCGCGAGCAGCTCATTTCCGCTTCTCGGGGCTACCTCGCCAACGACGTCATGGCGAACCGGTTGCATGATTCGATGCAGATCATTGGACCTCCGGCATGGGATGATGATGATCTCAGCTTTATGCGTGACCTTTCCGAACACTGCCGACCGGGCCAGGAGTTTGTTCTCGACCGCGACGTGGCGGTCCACACGGAAGGTTGTGACCCCTATGGGCAGGACGATGGAGAAGCCAGCTTCTACATCCCACTTGCGCGCGCCAACTGGGCGTACCCTACAGGCGTTTTGCTGCATAACTGGGCCGCGACGGCGAACTCTGGTCACGAGAGCCAGTTCAAGGGGGGCGTGTTTGCCGGTGAGAGCCTCGCACTGACGGCGATTGATCTGGTCTCGGACCCGGCAGCCATTGATGCCGCTCAAAAGGAGCTGGTGGGGCGTGTCGGGACGCGCAAGCTGTCGCCGCCACGGGTCGGCGGTTTCGATGTGATGACACAGAATCCAGAGTCCTTCTGGGACAGCACCTGGGTCAGCCACGACAGGCTTTCCTCATGAACCTCCTGGCACTCGATGCCGAACCGATCCCGGTCACGGTCCTGATGGGATTTCTGGGGAGCGGCAAGACGACACTGCTGCGTCACCTGCTCAACCATCCCGACATGGATGAAACGGCAGTGATTGTGAACGAGTTCGGTGAAGTCGGGCTCGATCACATGCTGCTCGAAACGAGCGACGAAAACATGCTTCTGCTCGACAACGGTTGCCTGTGTTGCGGTCTGCGTGGCGACCTTGTGGACACCCTGCATTCTCTGCTCGAGCGGCGGGTACGCGGTGAGATACCGCCCTTCACGCGAGTCATAA
>CEUN01037935.1_pt1 | contig 11050 bp, 12 predicted proteins | sample 361501 | NCBI WGS metagenome assembly CEUN01 (sample SAMEA2622801, study PRJEB7988) | marine metagenome | biome: marine biome (ENVO:00000447); feature: marine epipelagic mixed layer (ENVO:xxxxxxxxx); material: "saline water (ENVO:00002010), including plankton (ENVO:xxxxxxxx)" | depth 120 m | reverse complement strand
GGAAGATAGGTGGTACCAGTGAACCCATAAGTTAGTACCATTCCATACAGTAATATCGCGGAACTGATAGCACTTAGTAATAAGAATTTGAGTCCTGACTCCGATGACCTTCCATTTCGACCGAATGCCGCAAGTGCAGCAGTTGGAAGTGCTGTGAGTTCAAGGGCTATGTATATCGTTATCAGTTCGGTTGCTGAGACAAGTAGCAACATCCCACTAGCCGACAATAGGACTAAACTGTAATATTCTCCTTGTATTTTTCCAAATTTCTTACCAAATTCAATTGATATAAGTAACACTATCGCTACCGCAAATATTATTAAATATTTGAAGAATAAACTAAATTTATCTACGATTAACGCCGAGTAAAAACCAGTATTGTTTGGATCTGCGTTTGTCAGACTTATTGAGAAAAATAGTGGGACTAAAAGTCCAATAAACCCAACTATTGGAAGAAGCTTTTTATTTTTAAATATCAGATCAAGAATAATGATCACACCAGCCAATAAAGCCATGCTTATTTCTGGTGATAGAAGGTACAGTTCATGTAGAGTCATGTTTTTTAGGTCACCTCACTGCATTTAGAATAGGGGTTATCCCTTCAACTAACATATCTGAGATAAGGCTTGGGTATACTCCAACTCCAATTATAGCGATGATTAAAATAGCTATTGGTATTGTTTCCACAAATGAAGCATCTGTGATATCAGAATACTTCTTATTCACTGGACCAAATACAGATCGCTGTATCATCCAAAGAATGTACCCTGCAGTTAATACTACTCCTAGGGCGCCAATTACTGTATGGATTTGCCAGGCTGGGAATGTGCCTAGGAATATCGTTATCTCCGCCACGAAACCACTTGTACCAGGCAGGCCAAGTGAGGCCAGCCCCGCGATCACTAGAGACACGGTTAGTATGGGCATTCTACTTACAAGTCCGCCAAGTTCAGGGATTTGCCGGGTGTGTGTTCTGTCATAAATGAAACCTATCGTTAGAAAAAGCAATCCTGTAATTGTTCCATGCGTAAACATTTGTAGAGCTGCTCCAGTCACTCCTAACACGGAGCTGGTACCAGCTATAGAAGCTAAACCTAGCAGTACAAAACCCATATGGCTAACACTTGAATATGCGATTAATTTTTTGAGATCAGACTGTCGAACTGTAATTGCCGCACCATATATGATGTTTATCACTCCAAGAGTTGCCAGCAACCAACCAAATTCCAACATCTGATCAGGGAACATCGACGAAGAGACTCTTAATAACCCGTAGCCTCCCATCTTCAGAAGCACCCCTGCCAACATAACACTTGCTGCTGTTGGTGCGTCCGTGTGAGCGTCTGGTAACCATGTGTGGAAAGGCACTACGGGTAGCTTGACAGCAAATCCAATTATAGTCAGTAGGAACAGCCAACTAGCAGGAATTATTAATTCGGATTGCGGTATTAACTGAGCGATCTCTATCATATTGAATGTATTAATGCCCGGCGAAAAATATAAGGCCAATATGCCGATTAACATAAATGCGCTTCCTAATATGGTAAATATTAGGAACTTCATTGCTGAATATTCTTTCCTGCCGCTGCCCCATATCGATATTAGGAAATACATCGGAATTAATTCAAGCTCCCAAAACAGGAAGAATAAAAAGAAGTCAAGTGATGTAAATACGCCTATAACTGCACCTTGCAAAGCTAAGAGCCACATAAAATGTTCTTTAGTACGATGAGTTATTTTCCATGATGCGAATACTGATACCAAACCCAGCAATCCTGTAAGCAGGACTAATGGTGCACTAATGCCGTCCACAGCTAAGTAATATTCAATGTGAAGCCCCAGTTCTGCTGGGATCCAATTTGTTATGTGGTCGACCAAGGTCAGACCACCATCTGAGGACCTGTATGTGTTGAAAATATAGGCTGTTATTATCAGTTCTATTCCCGTGATAACAGCCGCGGCCCATTTGACAGAATTTCCACTAAAAAATATTGCGATGGCTATAGAGCCAGCAATTGGCAGAAATATAGCCAGCGTTAGTATTCCGTTGAATTCAGCTACACTCATCTATTATGTCCCAAACATGTAGATTACCATTATGATAATTACACCTATTGAAGTCACTGTGGCATACATTTGAATTTGTCCATTTTGGAATTGCCTGATAACAACTCCGAAATGAGCCCCTATCCACCCAGTCAACACCGCTGTCCGATCCACTATGTTTTTGTCAAACCAGTCACATACTTGCGCAATCCCTCGATAGTAAATTTTCATCACTACCTGATTTTCATATAACTCGTCAAGGTAATATTTTCGGAGCAGCAAAGTGTGGATAGGGCCGAAAATGTTGCCAAGAGTTTTAGGGGACACTAAAGGTTTTGTTTTGTACATGATTACTGCTAAAAAGATGCCTGTAAAAGCTACAACTGTTGCCAAAGTAGCTAAAACTATGTTGAATTTTGCACCCTGAGCATGACCATATATTCCTTCAGGAAGGGCGTGACCAAGGGAGTGTGCCATCCAATGACCAGGTATTCCTACCGTGTCAGATAAGGGATTGACTAAGTATCCTACTATGACTGCTGGTACCGTTAATAGCACCATGGGCAAAACCATTGTGAATGGGGATTCGGCTAGGTGCACTGGTCCGTGTGCTTGTGCGTTTTCGTCTTTTTCAGAACCGCCTCTGAATTCGCCTTCGAAAGTCATCATAATTGCCCTAAACATATAAAAAGCTGTCATGAACACCGCAATTAATGCAATTATGAGCACCAGTTCATTCACGACGCTGTTACTTTTGAATGCATTCAAAAGTATTTCGTCTTTGCTCCAAAATCCTGCAAGTGGGAATATTCCCGCCAGACTCAGACTTCCAATGATAAAAGTTATGTATGTGATCGGCATTTTTTTTCGGAGGCCGCCCATAAACCTCATATCGAAGGTTCCTGTTGCATGATTTACGCTGCCTGAACCGAGAAACAAAAGTGCTTTGAAAAAAGCGTGTGTAAATAGATGAAATATAGCTGCTTCATACGCTCCTACCCCCAGGGCAAGCATCATATATCCCAATTGACTTACTGTTGAGTAGGCAAGGACTCTTTTTATGTCATTTGCAACTATGCCCATGCTCGCCGCGAATATTGCGGTGAATCCACCTATCAGTGCTATAACTATCATGGCAGTTTCAGACATTTGAAATAAAGGAAAAAATCTTCCTACCAAAAACACTCCTGCTGCGACCATGGTGGCAGCATGTATTAGGGCACTTACAGGGGTCGGGCCTTCCATTGCGTCTGGAAGCCAGGTGTGCAGAGGGAATTGGCCTGACTTTCCAATGGCACCGACGAATATTCCCAGAGCTATAAATGTAATTCCTCCACCTGTTATCAGTGCTGAGAGAGTTGGTAGATGATTATTGATGGTTTGTATTTCTAGATAATTTAATCCATCAGGATTACTACTGGTTTTGAAGAATAAGTACATTAACGCTATTAAGAAGCCTAAATCCCCTACTCTGGTAACTATAAAGGCTTTTTTTGCGGCAGCTGTAGCTGCAGGGCGATGGAACCAGAAGCCTATGAGTAGATATGATGACAGGCCTACAAGTTCCCAAAAAATGAAAAGTTGAACAACGTTGGCGGCCATTATTAGCCCTAACATAGATGATGTGAATAAGCACATGTAAGCGAAATATCGGGCATAAACTGGTTGGCCCAATTCGACAGGTCCATGATGTTCTTCCGATGTGTTGGGCGGTTTCATGTAGCCTACTGAGTAAATTTGAACCATCAGACTTACCGCTGTTACGACCACCAACATTATCGCAGTTAAAGGGTCGAGCAAGATTCCTATGGTTAGATCGAAGTTTCCTAGACTCATCCATTTTGTGGGGTCGGATGTGAGGTTGTGATTTTCATTAACCATGACCTCCCAAAAAGCGCATAAGGAAAGTACAAATGATGTTCCTATTGCGATAATCGCTACTGGGCCTGAAATTACCGAATATTTGTTGAAGAATGGTCTTACTATGAGACCCAAAATAACAAAAGCTGTTAATGGTACAAAGAATATGGACCAAATTAATGATTCTGACATTTGTTTAAAGTTTCCTCAATATTTCGTCTGCGACATGTTCTCTGCCTTTTGGTACATAGACGTTGAAACTAGATTTTTCAGACCAACTTAATATGTCCTTCACGGGTAATATCTTTGTCGGAAGACCTTCGGCTTCAAAAGTATCTTTCCACATTTCCGCAGTTATTAAATTTGGTACTTCTTTATATTTGATCCACATATATTTATTTCTTTAGTTCCGACGCTTCTGTAATGAGAACAGAATTTTTGGTTCGATACAGGGCGATTATTATAGCTAGACCAAGTGCCACTTCAGCTGCAGCAACAACGATTATAAAAACAGTAAATACGTGCCCAGTAAGTATAAATTTGGCTGCGTCCCCAGCAATCTCAGACCCTGTTGCTAGGGCAGCTGGTACTGTATATCTTGATAAGGCTACAGCTGTGACATTTACTCCATTGAACATCAATTCAAGGGACATGAGCACTGCTATGGCATGCTTTCTGGATAGGGCTCCGTATAGTCCAATTGCGAAAAGTATAGCACCGATTATTAAGAATCTTTCTAAGGTCATCGTTCTTCTCTCACTAGAGCCATTGCCCCGAGTACAGCAGCCAGCAATAACACTGAGACTGCCTCAAAAGCAAGCACGAAATCCGTAAGCAACATTTTAGCCAATGTCGGAATAGAGTTTTGGTATATGTTCAAAACGGAATCTTGATTTTTTGCAGATAATATATTTGTGTCCAGTAAGTTCCAATTTGTTTGAGTGATCGTGTATATGGAAATCCCCATAAATATGATGGCTAATACGGCAACGGGGAGTCTGAAGGAATGGGATACATTACCTTGTTCTACGTCCCGGGTCATTAATATTGCGAATATAATTAAAACAGAGATTGCACCAACATATATCATTAGTTGAACCCCTGCCAAAAATTCTGCACGCAAAAGGATAAATAATCCGGCTACTCCCAGTAAAGTGACGATCAAAAATAGCGCTGCCCTGAACAGATCCTTAATTTGGACTACAGCAATTGCCGAAATCACTGTGCACAAAGTTAAAATCCAAAATGCTATTTCCGTGCTTAATGCCGCTTCAGTCCCACTATTCAACATTATCTGTTTCCCCACCTATCCTGCTGGTCTTCAAGAGAAGGTTTTTCGTGTCTTCCTACATCTTTCCAGTCAGCGGTTGAACCTTTGATTGGATCATGGCCTACTTTAGATAGCTGAGGCCTGAACCAAGTGCTTGGCTTTTTCTCAGCTTTTTTTAATCGGTCTACATCTATGACCAGATCGCTTCTTCTATAAGTCCCTTCTTCGAAGCCACTACCCATGTGCAATGCATCATAGGGGCAGGCTTCAACACATAGGCCACAGAACATGCATCTTCCGATGTCAATATCGAACACTTCTATGTCATAGCTTTGACCTTCTTGTTGATTGACTCCGCTTGTGTCGGTAACTATCTTAATGATTCCTAGTGGGCAATATTTAGCACAGCTTGCACATCCTGTGCATCTGTTGTCATACCAGGTGAATTCTTCACCTCGGAATCTGGGGTGTTGGGGTAAAGTATCAACTATGGTTTCCATACCCAATAAAGATTTAATACTTTTAATTGGGTTGTTTATTATGAACGTTACAGCATTTGCATCATTAAGCTTTGCCAAATCCAATGGACTAGCCTTTCGGTTAGGGTATTGGTGCAAATTGAACTGTCTACTTGGGGACACTAAGTTTTTCATAGTTATCCCTAGACCCTTGAATATTCCTATACCATACATATAACTGGTTAATCTCCTCCCATATTTGCAAGCGGGGAAGGCACGGGTTCCGGACGCTCAAATTTTTTGCGGCCAAATACGTTTGCTAGTATTAAAATTGTGCCTATTGTAACGACCCAATTGACTGCTGACATAATTAGTAGATCCTCACTTGAAAGTGTTCCAGAAGAGTCAGATAGTATTTGCCGTTCGATAGCAATAATAAAAATATTTGCTATTCCGAGGCCGAATAAAGGTTTCCAGGCAAACCCCATTATTTGATCTACTCTTAATCTGGGCCACGTGGCTCTGAACCACAACAATATGAATATTACAACGAACATTTTTGAGACAAACCATATCTCTCCAGGCACAGGATCGACCCCTTTGGTACCTCCTAGAAATAGTGTTGTCACAATTGCGGCAGTGATAATTGGGGCCATGAATTCAGCTAAAAACAAAACAGCAAATTTGATTCCGCTGTATTCTGTATTGTAGCCCGAACCTAATTCCGACTCCGCTTCAATTTGGTCAAACGGAGTTCTACTCATTTCTGCCGTTGCTGCAGCCATAAATACAAAGAATCCCATAGGCATGACAGCTATAAACCAAATGGACTGTTGTTTTACGATTTCGGTCATCGCTAGAGACCCAGATAGAAGTAACACACTAGTTATGCCTAGAGCCATTGGTATTTCGTAACTTACGAGCATTGCTGCTCCTCTCATTGATCCAAGAATTGCATATTTGTTGCGAGACCCCCACCCAGCCATAAATATTGCAATTGCATTGACCGACGTCACCCCTACAATGAATAAGATGCCAATATTTAAACTACCAAGAAAAGATGTTTCCCCGAGGGGTATGACTATTATTGTGAGAAGAGTAGGGGCCAATAGAACTATTGGAGCCAAGGTAAATACAGGTTTGTCGGCTTCTCCTGGGATAGTATCTTCTTTCAGGATTAACTTAACCACATCTGCTATAGGCTGTAAAATTCCGAATGGGCCATGTCTATTTGGCCCTCTCCTTACTTGAAATCTCCCTATAACTCTTCGTTCGAACCAGGTGTAAACAGCTGTAGACATAATTAATACATTTATGATGATGAAAGAAATGGCAACGCAGGCAACCAAATATGACATCCATGCAGCAGAGGCACCTATACCTATACTCGTCAGAATACTGTGTGCGAGGTCGTATATCTGGTAAAAATCTATAAACATGGCATTTGATACATCCATTACCTGTCTACTTCTCCAAGCACTATGTCCACGGATCCTAAAATTATTATCAAATCACCCATTTTCCAACTGAGTAACATTTCTCGTAATGGTGTTAGATTAATGAATGAAGGGGCCCTAACTTTACAACGGTATGGTGCAATGCTTCCGTCGCTTACCATGTAAAAACCTAATTCTCCTTTTGGTCCTTCAACAGAGCTATAAGCTTCTCCTATTTTCGGTCGTATGAAATACGGTGTTTCAGTTCTAATAGATCCTTCACTTATTTGATTTACACACTGGTCGATAATTTTAATACTTTCCCTCATTTCTATGAGTCTCACATAGTATCTATCATAGGTGTCGCCGTATGAACCAATAGGTATCTCGAATTTAACACGGTCGTATATTTCGTAAGGATCTGCCTTTCTGAGATCCCACTTCACGCCTGAAGCTCTTAAGTTTGGGCCTGTAACACCACTGTCTATAGCTCTAGCATCTGTTAGTATCCCAACTTCTCTTGTTCTGGCCAGAACTATTTCGTTGGACGTAATCAGTTTTTCCAATTCGTCTAAATAGTGCGGCATTTCCGATGTAAATGTGTTTAATGAAGCCCAGAAATCTTCAGGGGCATCTTGAAGTACGCCGCCTGGTCTCATATAGCTCAAAGTGATTCTGGCACCGCAGAGCATTTCAAATAAATCTAAAATTTTTTCACGTTCTCGAAAACAGTACACCAAAGGAGTTGCTAGAGCACCCAGATCATTTAGCAAAAATCCTGTTGCCATTAAATGACTGGCTATTCGTTGTAGTTCAGCACTGATAACTCTAATGTACTGAGCTCTTTCCGGTACAGTGATATCAGACAATTTTTCTACAGTTCTAACGTATGCCAGATTGTTTGACATACTGGCTGTGTAATCCATTCTGTCTGTTAAGGTGACTATTTGAACATAGTTTCTCGACTCCGCAAGCTTTTCTGTACCTCTGTGTAAGTATCCAAAAACTGGTTCTACGTCAATAATTTCCTCACCGTCAAACGTAACTCTTAGCCTAAATACACCGTGTGTGCTTGGATGTTGAGGTCCTAGGTTGATTGTTACAGGTTCGGTTCTTATTTCAGCCAATTTTCTAACCTATATAGTCTTTTCGCAATGGATGACCCTCAAAGCCTTCCCATAGAAGTATTCGCTTCATGTTTGGATGCCCTTCAAATTCTATGCCCATCAAATCCCAGATTTCTCTTTCTTGAAGATCGGCGGCCTGCCACACTGAAACTACAGAAGGGATTTTTGGTTGGGATCTACCCGAGCATCTTGATTTTATGACTGTGGAAGTGTTTTTCCTCATAGAAGTCAGGTGGTATATGAGCTCGAAGTGTTCTACATAGTCTACAGCAGTTATCGCTGTGAGGAATGAAAAATCTAGTTTGGGATTGGTTTTCATTACGGTACACACATCTAAAATATTTGGAGATTTGATCCAAAGCGCCGTTTCTTCGGCCCGATCTATTGCGTCTGGAATGATTCCATCCACTATATCTTTTAATTCTTGCCCATTGATGAATTTAGTCACAGTTGTTTTGGGGCTTTCCTTTTTATTGAGTAGCGTTTGATTTTTTCGTGGAGTTGCATAATTCCGTATAACAATGCGTCCGGTCTTGGAGGGCATCCGGGTACATAAACATCAACTGGAATGATGTGGTTCACTCCTGGAACTACACTGTACGAACCGTAGTAAGGCCCGCCGCTGGTAGCGCACACCCCCATTGATATGACCCATCTTGGCTCTGCCATTTGCTCATAAACTCGCTCAATAGCCGGTGCCATTTTCCATGTGACAGTTCCAGCAATAATTATTAGGTCAGCTTGTCTTGGGGATGGCCTGAAAACTTCCATTCCGAATCTGGCTAAGTCAAATCTAGACATAGCGCTCGCCATCATTTCGAAGGCGCAGCAAGCAAGGCCAAAAGAAAGTGGCCATACAGCTGATTTTCGACCCCAGTTGATTAAAGCATCGACAGATGTCACTGCTATGTTGTGTTTTAGGTCATCGGGCACTTCAATTATCGGTTCAGCCAATGCCTCTGTGTGTGTGGATTTGAGATGGTTAATATAGCCACCTTCTTGGTGGTCTAGATCCCAAGTAGTCTCATGAAGAGGAATAGTCATGCTGGGATGGATTAAGTTTTTGTTTTCATCCAAGTTTAACTCCATTCCAAAGATCCTTTTCTCCATGCATAAGCCCATCCGAGTACCAAAATTCCAACAAAGACAACCATCTCTAGAAGAACAAAAACACCGAATTCAGTAGACATCATGCCGTAGCTAGCTGCCCATGGAAACAAAAAAACAACTTCCACATCGAATATAACAAATAGCAGAGCTATACTATAGTACCTGAAATTGAAGTTATTCCATCTCTCCGATATTGTTTCAAACCCGCATTCATATATACTGGACTTCACTTCAGAGGGGTTGTTGGGCCTGACTTTTAATATGGAAAATAACCATGACAGCAAGAGCATTCCAGTTGGAACAGCAACAGCAATAGCTGCAAATACAGCTATTAGCCCATATTGTCTGAAATATTCGTCTAGCAAATATCCGTCTGGCACTTAAACTCACCACAGAAATCGTACAAATTTAAAAGGATAAAAACACCATCGCGTCTAGCTCTAACACCATCCGAAAATATAGCACATTTTCTTTTTCTCAGGCAAGCAATATTTGAATGTCTTAATGTTACGGAAACTATAGTAATATCTCTTTTACATACAGGTAAAAAATATGACTGTTTTACCGTTAAAATGATCTATGATTGAAATGAATTGTTACTAATGGAAACTTAATTTGTGTAATATGGATAAGCTTGAATGGATCGTTTACTGTGACTTCTAGCACTCCTGAAATCCCTAAAGCCCTTATTCGTTATAGGTCGATCGTGGAATCTGGACTAAAAGTTGCTTTGAATAACGATTCTAGTTCGTCTTATCTGATGATGAGATATTATATGGGTTGGTCAGATGTGTTTGGTGACCACACTGAAGCTATGACAGGGAAATACATTAGACCATCTCTTTGCCTGCTAGCCGCTGAGTCTACAGGAACCGATCTTTCCACAGCATTGCCTACTTCACTATCTCTTGAATTAATTCATAATTTCTCTTTGATTCACGATGACATACAGGACAGGGATGAAGTTAGGCACAATCGCAAAACATTGTGGGTTCAATGGGGAATTCCGAAGGCATTGATGGCAGGAAATTTAATGTATGTTTTGGCTAATCAATTAACAGATTTGAATTTTAGTGATGGTAAATATAATGGTATAGCAAAGTTGCTTAGTGACGCTTGTATTAAGATGATCGAGGGGCAGTATCTTGATTTGTCTTTCGAAGGCAAATTTGATCTAACAGTGCCGCAATATTTGGACATGGTATCAAGGAAAACCGGAGCATTATTAACCTGTTCAGTTGTATCAGGATTGGAATTGGGAAACTGTACAACCACTCAGAAATCTCACTTGACCCGTGCCGCATCTTCCCTTGGGTATGCCTTTCAAATTCGGGATGACATTCTTGGTACATGGGGTGATCAAAGTTCTATTGGGAAACCAGTGGGTTCGGATATCCGTAGAAGGAAAAATGCTCTTCCAATAGTGCACTTAATGAATCATATTGGCTTAGATGCCAGAGAAACTGTTTTAAAGGTGATGGGTTTGGACTCTATAGACGATGATGGAGTTCATTTGATACTCGAACAGATGGAATCTGTGAAGACGTATGAATTCTGTCAGGGTTTGGCTGAGGAATTTTGTTCAACCGCAATTGATGAGATTGAGGCCGCAAACTTACCGGAAAGATTCCAGATTGATTTTATAGAAGTTATTAACTTTGTTAGCAAGAGAATTCATTAGATTTTATGTTGATTTTGCATTCTGATTTTTAAAGGATTAAGTTATTTAAAATATTTGTAATC
>CEUN01180235.1_pt1 | contig 11055 bp, 7 predicted proteins | sample 361501 | NCBI WGS metagenome assembly CEUN01 (sample SAMEA2622801, study PRJEB7988) | marine metagenome | biome: marine biome (ENVO:00000447); feature: marine epipelagic mixed layer (ENVO:xxxxxxxxx); material: "saline water (ENVO:00002010), including plankton (ENVO:xxxxxxxx)" | depth 120 m | reverse complement strand
CGATTCGATCTCGAATGGTTTCTTGGATTTGCATGCCGATCTTGGCAAGATCCACTCCGAATCTAAGTACAACGCGTACTTCGATGTCGTACGCCGCTCCTTCAGTTTCCTCAACGCGAACTCCACGCTCGGACTCTTTCTTCGAAAGAAATTCAGCGATTCCCTCGACTACTCCGCCACCGCCGACTGCGAATACACCATCTACTTCCATCGTCGCAATTCGCACAATACTCGCAATCACGCTATGGTTGATCTTGATGTCTCCCAAGCTTGTCGATTCCTCAGTTATGGTCGGAATGTCCTGATCTCCGGCCGCTTCTGCTTTTTTTCTAGCACTCATGTTTTTGGCTGATCTTCTTTGGAGAATAGGTTCTTCGGCGTTCTTTTCAAGAAATCTTCGCAGTAACTGGTTGTTGCCTCCCCTTGACGAAAGGCTGGATCCAGTATTATTGCCTTGGCAAAGCCAATGTTCGTCTTGACGCCACGTATCAAGTATTCGCTCAATGCCCGGTACATGCGATCGAGGGCAATTTTGCGAGTTCGACCATGTGCTATGACTTTTCCTATCATGCTGTCGTAGTATGGTGAAATGACGTAATCACTGTAGATATGTGAGTCTATCCGCACGCCGTGTCCTCCAGGGGGATAATAAAGTGTAACTTTGCCGGGAGAAGGGGCGAAGTCTCTAGCTGGATCTTCGGCGCATATGCGACATTCGACTGCATGTCTCTCCATTGCGATTTTCTTTTGATCATATAGCAAGCGTTTGCCGTTGGCTATTTCGATTTGTTCCTTGATCAAATCTATACCGGTGACTTCTTCGGTTACTGCATGCTCCACTTGGATACGAGTATTCATTTCGATGAAGTAGAAGTCGCCATTTTTATCAACTAGGAACTCGACGGTCCCTGCATTTACGTAATCGGATGCTTCCGCGACTTTGATGGCGCAGTCTCCCATTCGTTTCCGCAACTTGGCATTCAAGTAAGGGGAGGGTGCTTCTTCTATTACTTTTTGGTGTCTTCTTTGAACGGAGCAGTCACGTTCTCCCAAGTGCAGGATCTTGCCGTAATTATCCGCGAGTATTTGAAATTCGATGTGACGAGGATGTTCCAAATATTTCTCGATATACATCGAGCCGTCCCCAAACGCTTTCTCGGCTTCCATCGAAGCGGTTTCAAATTCCTTGGCAAAGGCCATCGCGTTGTGAGCGATGCGCATTCCTCGGCCCCCACCACCTGAGACAGCCTTGATTATTACAGGAAAGCCAATTTCCTTGGCGATGGCGATGGCATCGCCTTCGTCCTGCACGGACCCCTCGCTGCCAGGAATGATTGGGACTTGCGCTGCCTTTACGGTTTCTCGAGCCAAAGCTTTGTCTCCCATCTTTCGAATGGTAGCGGCTTTCGGCCCGATGAAGCGAATATTGCAACTTTCGCATTGTTCCGCGAAATCTGCATTTTCCGAAAGGAAGCCATAACCAGGGTGAATGGCGTCTACGTTTCCAATCTCCGCCGCACTAATAATGCGGTCCGTCTTCAGGTAGCTTTCGGAACTAGGACCTGGTCCTATGCATATTGCCTCGTCAGCTAAATGAACGTGAAGGGATTGTTCGTCAGGCTCCGAATAGACAGCCAAGGTTTGTATGCCGAGTTCACGACAAGCTCTATTTATTCGCAGAGCAATTTCGCCCCGGTTGGCGATCAGCACCTTACGGATCATTGACCGGAGCCGTTCAGGCTTTAATTTTGAAGAGAGGTTGACCGTATTCGACGTTCTCGCCGTTTTCGACGAGGATTGCGCTCACGGTGCCAGCACTCTCTGACTTTATCTCGTTCATCACTTTCATTGCTTCAATGATGCACAAGACTACTCCCTTGTTTATCTTCTGTCCCGTTTCGACAAACGGAGGATTGTCTGGAGACGAGGCTCGATAAAATGTGCCTACCATTGGTGATCTCACCAACGTCACCCCTTCCTCCGCCCCTTCTTCTGCCGTTTCTTGAACTGGGCTTGCAGCGGGAGTTGTGGCAATAGCCGCAGCGGCTGCAGCCTGAGGGGCAGCGACGACCACTGGCTCATTTTCACCTCCACGTCTTATGCGTAGCTTGAGGTCCTTTTCCTCGATTTCGAATTCAGTTAGATTCGAATTCTCCATCAATGAAATGACTGCCTTGATTTGTTTTATATCCAAGGGCATCCTCCTTTCTTCCTTTCGTCGTTCATTTTTTCAATTGTGTTCAAGAAGATTTTATAGCCTCGTGGCAACGCCATAATTCTTCTTTTGGGATCTGCGAGGTTATAAGCCTAGTTCCAAGTGATGATGTTTTTGGGGTCTTGAAGATTATTCTATTCCTTGAAAGGGAGCTTGGGATCTACCTTCAACTTCCATTTTGGATCGTCCAGTGAACCCTTTAGTTCAAGTCCCAAGAATTTAGACAAAGGATCTACAAGGTCAGCAATTTTGCCGAGAATTGGTATTTTGGAACTTATTCCTCCGATAAGATACATGCGGGCATTGAAGTCGATGGAATTGTCTTTTAGCGACCATGTTCCTTTTCCTCTAATCAAGGCCGTTGAGCTCATTACCGTCATTTCATCGAACAGGGCTTCTGACCCGTTCAAAGTATAATTGGAGGCCAGTCGCGTGAAGTTTACCGAACCGCCGGCAAGGGGTATCGGACTTGAGCCCAAGGTTTTTGACAGCGGCCCGAAAAGACGAATGCTGCCCAATTCAGCATCCTCCAAGTCTATTTGCCCTCTCCCATTGAAGCTCAAGGGATCGGTTGGATTACCCTTGGCCAGCAGCGTGAAATCAAGAATCCCCCTATCTTTCTCAGAAATAGGGACCTCATTCTCAGGGAGACTTTCGTTTTGATCTTTGTCCGTTGCAAAGACTTTTGATAATTGAAGTCCTTGAACAGCTCTGGCTCTGTCTGCTCCTGTTAAATGGAGATTAATTTCCAAATGCGGATTGCCATCCATTTCTTGGTGCTCCAATGCACCAGTGGCTACCCCTCCGGCAAATTGAAGCTTCAGGTCGTGTACATTGGTCTTTCTTCCTTTGCGACTTAGTTTGAGGTGAAGTTCTTCCAATGGCACGTTGGCGTAGCGCAGTGGTGTGCTCGCGTTAGCTTCCAGATATAATTCGGAGGATTTTTCGTCCTCCTGTGTGATTCCTTCGGCCACGAAGCTGATTGGCGTTTTGCTTTCGAATTTTAAAATAGTTTCCCGGCTTGCACGGCCGAAGACTTCGATGCAGTCCGAAGGCTTCACTTCGCCTTGGAATGAATATCGGGTCTCCTCAGAGCCATTGTTTTCCGGGCTTTGCCCCCGAGACCAAGTCAGGAATCCCTTTGCCCATCCATGCTTCAAGTCTAGGTCGAGGTCTCGGGCAGTCGTTTGATTGACGTCCCCTAGAATCAACACGCGCCCTTGTTCCACAGGCAATTTTCGATAGGCAATTGATTCGGCTTGGATCGACCCGAAGATTTGTCTTTGGCGATCTGAAGGTTCACGCCATCTGCCCGACACATCGAAATCACCTTTGAGTGCCGGCCCGAATATCTGAAAATCGTGCCATAGTCGGCTCCACCAATTGCCCATCCAAGGGTTTATCTCCTCGGGTTGGACGGTTCCCTTAAGAAGAAACCGGTATTCGCGCGAAGACTTGCGCGAGTAAGATCCTTTGGCTAGCGACCCTTTCGTTTTGACTATCAAGGGGTCTAGCAACCAATTGTCTCCCGTGTATCTGACTGTTGTGATGGCACTCTTCGTTTGCACCCCTCTATAGGTCAAGTTGCGACTGGTTGCTCTCATGCGTGCCTCGGAGACTGAGATGCCTGGGCCAATAGATGCTTTTGCCATCAACAAGGAGATGCCTTCGGGGGCACGGAAATTATTCGACCGGTCAAGCTCCCTGAAACGATTCGAATCTAAATCCATTGGAAATAGGAAGCCTTGCCCTTGGACCGAGCCCGAGTTCGAAGATAAATTGTAATTGCTTTTCAACCCGAGGTGAAGACGCTTGGACTTCGCAAGGCATGTTGCATGGATGTGCTCTCCATCGATTCCGATTTCGGCGAAAACTCGCCTGAAGGTTCCATCGTAGCGTCCTTCTACTCGTAATCCTTCAAGTTTTAGCAGGGAGTCAACTTTCCCTAGGAAATGCTCCGAAGTAGAAGAGGTGCTGGCCAGGTGCAGTTTTGCCTTGGTCACGCTGCCTCTTTCTCGAAGCCCTGCATCTTGAATAAAGAATTGAGATTTCTCGCCGATCCTCCAATCAGGTCCCTGTTGTCTGAGCTCAAGATGAGCCATCACCTGTTCAAATCTGATGCGCTCGGAACGTCCTTTGTTTGCTTGCGCATCCACCGAAACTCGATGACCTCTGCCGATTTTCTTTAATTCAGCGGAGACGAAAGCTCTTGGACAATTGCGCAAAGAATTTTTAGCTAATGACAGTTTTTCAACTAATGCTGTATATTTTTCGGGAAATACGGAGCTCTTGAAGAAAGGAATTTTTCCGGACCCTTTTCCCTTTGGTAATAGTTTGGCAAGATCGGCATCTGCGGAAAGATTTATTTGGGCCTCGCCGAATTGACCATCTATCTTCCCCTGAACATTGTTATCGGTTAAAAAGACCTTTCCGTTTAGCTCGCTGAAAATCGATTCCGTTCCCCCCTCTTCAATAAAGAGCGCTTTGCCTCCCTCGATATCAATGCCATTTGGAACGAACTTGCCTTTTAAGATGCTCCATGGGTTCACAAATACTACGAGTCGATCCAATTTTGCCAGGACTGGCACTTTGAGGTTCTCCGAGCGAAGGATTACTCCTTTTCCGAAAACCATGCCTTTCAAGCTGAATTTCAGCGATTCAAAGGATATTTCGACACCCTTTTTGCGCGCAGCTTCCAAGCTTGGCGTCACTACGAAATCAGGGAAAGGAATCCTAGTCTCGAAGATTAACAAACAAATGGCAATTGATTGGAACGTCAGGACTAGACCCAAGGCAAAGTCAGAGAATCTAAGCAAGCGGTTCTTTCCGCGGACAGACTTCATTCTCACTCACCTTTGTGGCGAAAGCGGGGCGTTCGGGTTTCGAGCGATAGCTTGAATTAGGTCTATCATGCTTTGCTCGAGCTTGAAGATGGCGTCGAAATCTGGGGTTCCTCCTATTTGACTGGTACCACCTAGTCGTTCACTAAATAGATAAGTTCTGCTTTCGGTTACGTTCGAATCTCCTCCCGGCAATGCTATTTCGGCAGCAAGTTCGTAGCGCCAGGCAATTTGCTCGTTGTCTTGGATGGATCCTTCTTTTTGAAATGAACCGGGAAGATATTCGCGCACTTCGAATTCCCTGATCATCCCAGATAACTCTGCCGTTCGAATGGCAATCTCATCTTCAAGTGGCAATTCCTCCAGCGGCCGCTCTGGCATCGATAATTCGGACAAGGTCGCGTTCTTTTCCAAGTCGCGGAGTGTGATTAAGCTAATGCTCGCTCCTTGTGGTAAAGTTTCCAGAACACGTTTTCGATAATGGAGTTGTTCAAGTGGAATGGCTTCCAGCAATCCCTTTGAGATAGCATAGACAAAAGGTTCATTTCTCGCTTTTGCATAGACCGTGCCATCGTTTTCCGCAAAGTTTTCGCCCAACATCAGAGTCTGATCTTCACTCGAGGCCGAGCCGAGTGTTATGGTCAAGTCGGCAGGAAGTAAACCGGCTTTTGCCAAATCGCTTTCGGAGGGTGCATCCCAGACGAAGTTCTCAGCCTCGGTTTCAGCCAATGAAGTCAAAAGGTCCTCAATCACTTTGGAATCAGCCGGGAATTGGGCAATTTCCTCGTCTTCCCTGCGAGCAAACACCCTCCACTCACCTTGTTCAATGAGATGCAGGCTGATTTTTCTCGAGCCTTTGGATATCTCTATCGAATCAATCTCCTCTCTTTTAAATCTAACGAAACGTTTTTCCCTGAGATTTCGCTGTGCATCTCTCAGCTCTTGAAAAAGATTGTCTGAGGTGGTGAAGATGGTGGGAGATCCTTCCAGACGGGCATAACGCAATCCTTTGTCTTCTCCTTGTTCAATCAATTCCCCTGCAATCAGGGTTTGGCTTCTAATAGGGCCTTCCAAGGTGAGACTCACACTTGGTAAGGTGAGCTTTTCTTTAATTGAATCCATTTGTTTTGGATCCATCACGAAACGCGTCACCTGACCGGATAGAAGTTGGTTGATTAGCCCTTTCACCAACTGTCCGTTGGCGATCGTTTCAATAGGGGTTACGATTTCCCAGAAATCCCCTTCGGGGTTCACTCTTGAAATCGTTGTGGTGGACGTGGTTCCGCTTTGATTGAAGCGAACTGACAACGAGCGTATTTCGTTGACCTGCAAGTCAAAGAATTCTGGTCGCATCAATACAGAAAGAGGCTGGCTCAAGTCCTTGGCCAAGCCATTATCCACCGCATAGATCTTTTTGCTTTTAGGTTCCAGAGCATAAATCTTCAATTTATCTGGGGTGAGTTCCCCGAACTGCAATTGCACGGTTCCTCTTCGGCTAGTTACTTCAATTTGAAGTTTAGGCGCATCGAGCCCGTAATCTTTCAACGTGCTATTCTCGCCAATTAGCTCTTCGATCAAGAACAAGGGCGTTGCTTCTATATGTTGAAGCCCATTTAAAATCCCTCGGGCAGCAAAGAAATTGGCCGGCCATGAAAAGGGCGCCTCAAGAAGCCATTTGTTTTCTTTTCGACTGAGAAGGATCTTTTCGGGATCAGTGCTTCCTCTTGATATGACAATTCGGTGAGCGTCTGCGAAAGCTTCGGCGAAAAGTTCGCGATCCACCCTTTCTTTGTCTCTGGATTCCCTCTCCTCTCGAAGATAACCACCAATGATGAAAAAGATCAACAGGTTCAGGGCCAGCAAAGCCAGTGTCTTCTTTCTCATTGAACAAGAGCTAAACAGTCAGGAATCGCGGCGCAAGACACGTCTGGAGAAACCGATCAAGGCTACTAGTGCAGGAACTATCCCCAGATGATAGAGCAAGGAGCGATATTCTGTCGCATCCAGACTCATTTCATAGCGGCGAATGGGTTTTGGCGGAACATCCAGGAACTCGTTTTCATCGAGCAACCAGTGAGTGGCGTTGGAGAATAGAGTCCTATTTCCATTTTGGGAGAGGCCCAAGTTACAAAATAGACTGGAGTTGCCGACGGCAAGCAACTTGCCTCCCGGTATGTCTATGCCGTGTTTGGAGCGAACCTTACGTTCGACCGCAGCCAAGAAGGGTACGGGGCCAGCTTCGTTTAACGGTTCGCTTCGCCGATTGGGATTGTCGACTATGCCGGGCAAACGCCAGTCGTGCTCTGCCCAACTTGCTTGGGAAGAGTTAAGCAAGGTGGTAACGGTGACTCTTTCCGAAGCCTGACCTGTTCTTGTGAAAACGGGTCGACCTCTGCTTGCTTGAGGGAACAACCATAAAGGGATGTCATGTTTGGCCAGATAGGAGACAATGGGATGCATTTCATTGCGATTGAAAGACAATGTCGCATAGGGAGCTAAGTTGCTTTTTTCCACTGATGGTTCGACTAATCGCATGTCATCGCAACTTAATCCCCAAAGTCGCAGGAGAGAGGTCAAACCGTGATCTTCCAATCCGCGAACCGGATCAAGCATCAACAACATGCTGCCTCTCCTGTCGCTGAGATATCCCTGCAGTACGAATGCCTCTTCTTCGCTTAGCCTTACTTGAGGTGAGGCGATTACCACCAGATCTGCATCCTCTGGCACGCTTTGCCCCGAGCCAAGCATAAATTCCTTGGATTCAAGGTCCAGCCCGTCAAAGAAGTTCTTCATTTCAGAAAGGCCTCTGGTTTCATTCCAGCTGGATAGATTCATTTCTCCGTGACCAATTAAGAAATATGCTTTGCGCGAACCTATCGGTTCTCGAGAAACCTTGCGGAAGGCCCGTAACAGAATTTCCTCACCGCAAAAGATGGTGGGCACTGGTCGTCCGAGAGTGTCTTCTTCCCATCCTCCATACAATCCCTTGCTTTCCAAGGTGGCAAAAAGTCGTGTGTTGTTGGATGGATCCTCGGATTCTACGCCAAGGCTGCCATTTTGGTTGGTTTCCTCAAAGGAAAAGATAGTTAGCAAACGACCTTCACAAGCGATAATCACTTGGTTTTGCTCCCTTAGTTCGTATTTTGCGACGATTTCCTCGTTCGCCCCCTGGCGTTTGAAGACATTGACGTAGTGGGCCCGAACTTTCCCTTTCGTCGAACTCTTTTCCTCGATGCTCGCGAGAAGGAATTTCAGGTCGAGCAGCAATCGCTTCAGAAGGCGAGATTGATCCGGATTTACGTTGTCAGGGATCGTCACGATGACATCGATGGGTTTCTCGAGTTTCTCAAGCACCTTCTTTGTTTCAGCGGAGAGGGTATAATTTTCTGGCAGGGCCAAGTCCCAGCGCCCGAAGAATCGGCTCGCGAGAAAGTTTGCCCCAATTGCCAAGCCTACCATGAGGGCAGCTTGAGCAATGAAATGGAAACGACGACTACGCCGCTCTTTGCCAAAATCACCGGACTCCTTCATTCGCCTTCTTTACTTTGGGTGATTAACGTAGCAAACCCTAGGAAAAGGGCGGTGCATGACAAATAATAGACGATTGGTCTGCTGTCGATTACCCCACGGGAAAATTCCCTTAGGTGCTCGAGACCGCGGAACAAGGGTCCTAGGCTTTGGATCAATGTCTCCCCTGTTATAGTCGTTGGCTCAGGCGGGGGAGAAAGGAAAAAATATACCATCAGCGCAAGTTGCCCTAGCAACAGCGTAAAGGTCAGCATGCCGGCCACCAACTGGCTCCGGGTAAGGCTACTGGCAAAAATGCCTATTGCGATGAATGCAGCTCCACTAACAGCAAGGTACAAGCCTCCTCCAATCAAAAGAGATGGCTCCATCAGGTGCAACCCGGCGACTTTTTCCGGGAAAAAGCAATTGGTTAGGACTGGGAATCCTATGGCAACTAGGCTCAGCAAGACATAATAAACGTAAGCAGCTCCCCATTTGCCAATCACAATTGCGAGGGTAGAAGTGGGTGTGGCGAGCAAGGTCTCTAAGGTGCCTGCCCGCCTTTCCTCGGCCAAGCTCCTCATGGTGAGAAAGGGAATCACTGTTGGCGTAACCATGAAAAATGCCATTATAGCTTCCGAAATTGGAGCCATTATGGCATCGGAATTAGGGTAATTTCCCAGATGGAACCAAAACAAAAAGCCTAGAACCAAGAGGAAGTAAAAGCCTGCTACAAAGGTAGCCGGAGAGATGAACAGGCAGAAGATTTCCTGTCGCAGTATGACAAAAAGGTTTCGCATCAAACAGCCTTCTTTCCTTTCGTGTTTTTGCTATCTTTTCCCTTTTTTTCGGGGGCATCCGCGGAACCTTCTTCATCCGATTCCGTTTCTCCCTGTTCTGTCTTGGCAAATTTGTCTTGAATTGGTCCTAACGGAGTTTCGACTTCCCAACTTCGCTGCGTTGCGCGCATGAATATTTCCTCCAAATCAGGCTCCGCAGCGCGAATTTCCCTTAGCCTCACTTTCCCACTCTTGGCCAACCTAATGGCCACTTGTTCCGTGACGTCCTTGTTTCTTTCTGCGCGGAAAAGCACCCGCTGAAAACCATCCTCGCCCAGCTTTCCTTCTTCCAGTTTCTCAATGGAGGAATTAACCTTCAGAATTTCTTTCAGGATATCTTCGGGTTCTCCTGCGACATAAACCTCGAATAGAACTTCAGGAGCGAATTTTTCCCGTAGTTTGTTCAGCGATCCTTCTGCCACAATTCGCCCATGATTGATGATTAGCACGCGATCACAGGAAGTTTCCACTTCTGAGAGGATGTGACTGGAGACAAAAAAAGTTTTCTCTCCACGAAGCCTCTCGATTAACTTGCGGATGATTTTAACTTGGTGAGGGTCAAGGCCTATTGTTGGTTCGTCCATCACCACTAGTCTTGGTTCGGCGACGAGTGCTTCGGCGATTCCAACTCTTTGCCGATATCCTTTGGATAGATTGCCTATGATTCTTTGTTCTGCTGAACGGCGGAGGTCACATAATTCAAGGACTTCATCTACTCGTCTCCGCAAAACGGATCCCTCAAGTCCCTTTAGTTGTCCTCGAAAACGAAGGTATTCATCTACTCTCAGTTCGGTCGGCAGAGGGTTGTTTTCGGGCATGTATCCGACGTATTTCTTCACTTCTCTAGAATGAGAGGCGAGTGGAATTCCGCAAACGGTTGCTTCACCACTGGAAGCTGGCATTAGTCCGCAAAGGATTCTCATGGTGGTGCTTTTACCTGCGCCATTGGGCCCCAGAAAGCCAACTACTTCTCCCTTTTGAACATTGAAAGAGAGACGATCGATCGCTTTTTTGCGACCATAAGTTTTGGTCAAATCCTTGACCTCGATCAAAAACTCCTCGGTGCCCATCGTTAACTCGGATTCGCCGCCCGATCACACACCTGAAACTGCAGTTGCTTTTCTGCGGGAAAACGGAACTTCATTGCATGTTGCAAATGGCGATTTGGTCAAGGCAAATGGCGCTCCCTATTACGAGTATTTGCCTCTGCCAAGCCGCGCAAGGTAAGACAGGGGTCGACCGGCCAATTGACATCTAGGGAGCGAGCCAACTCTTTGGCAGTGCCTCCAGTCAATATGACGACAGGTTCTTTTCCTTCGCGTTCCGCAAGCTCTCCTTTCACCTTTTCGAGAATACCCCATATCATTGCAGGGAAACCAAGGGCGCATCCCAACTGAATCGCCTCTTTTGACGAACGGCCCACTAGGGATTTCGGCACTGACAAGATTGGATCAAGCTTCGGTAACAGAGCCGTGCTTTCCGCCAAGTAATCCGTCATCATGGCAAGCCCTGGAGCAATTACCCCGCCCTCATAGCCACTCTCGGTCCCAACAACGTCGAAAGTGGTTGCGGTCCCAAGGTCGATCACGATAGCGGGTGTGGCGTGATGAGTTTGGACGGCAATGGCATTTGCCAGTCGATCCGCCCCCACCTC
>CEUN01073371.1_pt1 | contig 11056 bp, 8 predicted proteins | sample 361501 | NCBI WGS metagenome assembly CEUN01 (sample SAMEA2622801, study PRJEB7988) | marine metagenome | biome: marine biome (ENVO:00000447); feature: marine epipelagic mixed layer (ENVO:xxxxxxxxx); material: "saline water (ENVO:00002010), including plankton (ENVO:xxxxxxxx)" | depth 120 m | reverse complement strand
CCCGCTCTGGTCGGAAATGGCGCTGGAAGGCCGTGACGACATCACGGGTCCGCGGACCGAAACGTCCGTCCGCCACAAGGCCATAACCGAAGGTGGCGAGGGCGGCCTGAAACCGTTCGACATCCTCACCGTGATCTCCCAGCACATAGTCACCCCCCGGCATGGTACGCTCCCGCGGCCAAAGCCCCACTCCCTGCTCGGCCAGCGCCCGCCAGTCGAACAGCTCTCCGGGGTCCTGCTTCCGCCCTGGGGCCACATCCGAGTGGCCCAGCACCTGGCGGGCAGAAATGGGATGACGCCCCAGGACGTCACGGCACAGCGCCGCAACGGCTGCCATCTGGACCTCGGGAAAGGGCCTGTATCCGAACTCATGGCCGGGATTGACGATCTCGATCCCGATCGACGCACTGTTAACGTCATCACAGCGCCGCCAACACGCCACACCGGCATGCCACGCCCGTCGGTCTTCCGGCACCATCCGCGTGACGGTGCCGTCTTCATCGACAAGGTAATGTGCGCTCACCTGGGCCTCGGGATCGCACAACCGGTCCAGCGCCGCCTCGGCGCTTTCCATCCCGGTGTAGTGAAGGATCAGCATGTCGACCATGCCGGAACCAAGCCGCTCGCCGTGATTGGGTGAAAGTCGCTCCATGATCTGCAGATCGTCCCCTGAGGCCATAACGCCTCCCCGGTTCCAGTACCTTGCTCCGTTCCATCACAGGTGCCCGACGCGTTCAAGCAGGGGCAGACCAGACTTCACGGTTCCATAATGGCAGATTCCGATCTACCGTCATGACCATAACAGGTGCCGGCCCCGCCAGTCTGTCCCCGTTGGGGTGAGGCGCACAACAAGCGCGGGGAGGACTCATGCCAAACGTTAGAAATGTTGCCATTGTGGGACCGTCGCTAAGCGGCAAGACGACGCTCCTGGAAAGTATGCTGTTTGCTTCGGGGGCCATCGGCCGCAAGGGCTCGGTCAAGGAAGGTAACTCAGTGGGCGATTCGGCGCCGGAAGCGCGCGAACGCAACATGTCGACCGAGGTCAGCGCCGCCACGGCCGAGTTCCAAGGCACCACCATCAACTTCATAGACTGTCCCGGCTCCATCGAGTTCCAGGCCGAGGCGCGCAACGCCCTGATGGGTGCTGATGCTGCCGTTGTGGTCTACGAACCGGTTGTCGAGCGGGCGTCGACCCTGGGTCCGATCTTCCATTTCTTGGAATCGAATCAGATCCCCTACATGGTCTTCATCAACAAGATGGACCGCACGGCTACACTGATGCGTGAGCTCTTACCCGCCATGCAGGATGTCGCCTCAACCCCCCTTCTGATCACGCAGGTCCCGATCCGCGACGGCGAAGACGTCACAGGCTATGTCGATCTCATCACCGAGACGGCCTACCACTACAATCAGGGCGAGGCATCCGACGTCGTTGAGATGCCCGACAGCGTGAAGGAGCGCGAGGAAGAAGCACGCACCATGATGCTCGAAGCGCTCGCCGACTTCGACGACGACCTGATGATGAAGCTCCTGGAAGACGAAATTCCCTCCATCGAGGAAGTCGTCGGTGACCTGCGTGTTGCCTTCACCGAAAGCAAGATCGCACCGGTCCTGATCGGCGCCGCAGAACTGGAGAACGGTGTGCGCCGGCTGCTCCAGGAGATCGTGGAGTGGATACCCGGGCCCGAAGGCCATGCCGCACGCCACGGCCTCGACGGTGCCGGCGCCGCGCAGGTTCTGAAAACCTTCAACACCCAGCACGGTGGCAAGCTGTCTCTGGTTCGTGTCTGGCGCGGCCCGATCAAGGACGGCGAGACCGTCAACGGCGAGCGCATCGGCGGTGTCTACCGCATGCTCGGTGCCCATCAGGACAAGGTCGACCACGCCGATGCCGGCGACATCGTGGCTTTCGCCCGGCTCGAGAACGCCCACACCGGCGACACGCTTGTCGTCGGCGGTGATGCGCCAGCAGACGATTCCGCCTATCCTCGCGCAGAACCCCTTCCCCGTCTCTACGGTCTGGCGATCCACGCCGCCAAGCGGGACGATGAGGTCAAGATGGCCACAGCCCTGCAACGGATCCACGAGGAAGACCCTTCGATCGAACCGGAGCAGGATTCCGACCTGCACCAGCTCGTACTCTGGGGCCAGGGCGACATGCATCTGCAGGTCGCCTTCAACAAGCTTCAGAACCGCTATGGCGTGGAGGTCGCCTCGAGCCGGCCGCGCGTACCCTATCGCGAAGCCATCCGCAAACCGACGACACAGCATGGCCGCTTCAAGCGCCAGACCGGTGGCAGCGGCATGTTCGGCGATGTCCAGATCAACATCGCACCCCTGCCGCGCGGGACCGGGTTCGAATTCAAGAACGCAGTGACCGGCGGCAACATTCCCAAGCAGTACATCCCGGCCGTGGAGGCCGGTGCCAAGGAGTACCTGGAACAAGGACCGCTGGGTTTCCCAGTGGTCGATGTCTCCGTCGAGGTGTTCGACGGCAAGTACCACGACGTCGACTCGAACGAGATGGCGTTCAAGCTCGCCGCCAAGCTCGCCATGTCCGACGGCATGCCCAACTGCGGACCCGTGCTGCTGGAACCGATCATGGAGGTCAAAATCTATGCTCCCAACTCGGCGACCGCCCGCGTGCAGCAGCTCGTCACCGGGCGGCGTGGGCAGCTGCTGGGCTATGAGGCCCGGGAGGGCTGGAAGGGTTGGGACGAGGTCACCGCTCACATGCCCCAGGGTGAAATCCAGGATCTGGTCAGTGAGCTGCGTTCCCTCACCCAAGGTGTTGGCTACTTCGGCGCCACCTTCGATCACCTTCAGGAACTTTCTGGCCGCGATGCCGACCTGATCGTCGAAGAACGCAAGGGCGAACTGGAAGCGGCCTGAAGCTGATTGTCGCAAAGAAAAAGGGCGGGATCGCGAGGTCCCGCCCAAGGTTCAGGTCATCTGGCGCTCCATTGGCCGGAGTCGCACCCCAAGGGGATGGTCAGACGACAGATCAGATAAGAATGTAGAAAGCCTGATCGCCACGGCGCACATGAAGCGCCACACGGCCGTCGGCGTCGCGTTCGATCGCCGCCGCGAACTCGTCGGGTGTCGTCACTTCGGTCCGTGCGACCTCGGTCACGACATCGCCGGGGCGCAGGCCGGCAACCCAGGCCGGGCTGTTGGGCGTGACGTCGATGATCTGCACACCGTCGATGACACCGGCCATCTCGGACGCAGGATCGATCGGGCCGATCACCGCACCGGCAAACTCAACGCCGTCGGTGCGCTGTTTTTCCTTGCCGGGCTCAACGGACGCCATTTCGACCGCATCGGGACGCGGCTTGATGACGGCTTCGAGCTCGATCATGTCACCGTCGCGCACGATCTCCAGCATGGCGGTCTCGCCGACACGCATCAGGCCGACCGCATTGCGCAGATCGCTGGCATCAGCCACCGGGGTTTCGTTGACCGACATCACAATGTCGCCGTTCTGAACGCCGGCTTCCGACGCCGCCGAGTTGTCGAACACGCGAGAGACCAGAGCGCCTTCTGCGATCAGCAGGCCCAGGGCTTCCGCCAGATCGGGCGTCAGATCCTGAATATTGATGCCGAGCAGACCACGCTGCACCGAGCCATGCTCGATGATCTGGTCCATGATCGAGGTCGCCATGTTGATCGGAATGGCAAAGCCGATGCCGATGTTGCCCTGGTTGCCCAGGATGGCCGTGTTGATACCGATCACGTCACCCGAGAGCGACACCAGCGCGCCGCCGGAGTTGCCGGGGTTGATCGAGGCATCGGTCTGGATGAAGTCCTCATAACCCTCGATGCCCAGACCGCTGCGGCCGACCGCGCTGACAATACCCAGCGTCACGGTCTGGCCGAGACCGAAGGGGTTGCCGATCGCAACAACGAAGTCACCGACCAGCAGGAGATCAGAATCGCCGGTGTCGATGGCCACGAGATCAACCGCCTCAACCTGAAGCACCGCAACATCGGTCTCCGGGTCGGACCCGATCAGGGTCGCGGGAAGCTGACGGCGATCGGTCAGCGTGACCATGATCTCGTCGGCATGGGCGATGACGTGATGGTTGGTGATGATGTAGCCGTTGTCGGCGTCAACGATGACGCCGGAGCCGACACTCTGCGCCGGCTGGCCCTGGCCGTCGGGCTGACCCGGAAGAAGGTCGCCGAACAGCGGGTCCTTGAACAGGGGGTTTTCGACCCCGTCCTCGACCATGCCACGTGTCGCGATGTTCACAATCGCCGGGCTGACTTCCTGGATCACGGGCGCAAGCGTGGGCTCGCCTTTCTCGTTGACAAAGAGTGCGCCGGTGGCCGCCTGGACCGCCGGTGCCGTGGTTGCCGCAAACGCCACGATGACGGCGGCGACAAGGGATGACTTAAACCTCAATGGAACCTCCTGTGGATCTTGTGCCGGTCCGGTCTGGCGTCCCCGACCGCATGGTTCCGGACACAAGGGGCACCCTGGTGTGTCGTTAACTAGGGTCGCTTCGTGGCGAGACTTGGGCAGCCACTTCACAAACCTGTGTGCTGCTCCGGCCACGGCGCGGCCTGATTTCTCCGGCACGATTCCCTTGATTGGGCAACTTGTCTAGGTTGGACGCATGAGCACGGTTGAACGGCAGAAACCCGACTGGCTCGCAGGGCTAGCCGTCTACGTGCAGCCCCGCGTTCTCGCAGTCCTTTTCCTGGGCTTTTCCAGCGGCCTGCCGCTCGCCCTGACCGGCGCCACCTTGTCGGCCTGGATGACCGACGTCGGCGTCGATCTCACCGTCATCGGCTTCTTCGCCCTGGCCGGATTGCCCTACACATTCAAGTATATATGGGCACCCCTGATCGACAGGATCCATGTGCCCGTGCTGGGCCGCCGCATGGGACATCGCCGCGCATGGTTGATTGTCGTGCAGGTCCTGCTTGCCCTCGCCATCCTGGCGCTTTCGGGCATCGACCCGCTGGCCCAGCCTGCGCTGACTGCCATCATCGCTGTCATCGTCACGTTCCTCTCGGCCAGCCAGGACATCGTGATCGACGCCTTCCGCATCGAGAGTCTCAACGAGGACCAGCAGGGCGCAGGCGCAGCGGTCTACATCGGCGGTTATCGTGTCGCCATGCTCGTCTCAGGAGCCGGTGCGCTCTATCTCGCACAGTTCTGCGGCTGGGATGTCAGTTATCTCGCCATGGCCGCGCTGATGGGTGTTGGCCTTGCGACGGTCCTGATTTCGTCAGAGCCGGCCCGTGCAACGGAACGCGGCGAGGAAGAGCAGTTGCGGCGTGAACAGTTCGAACGTTTCACCGGCGGCACGACAACGACGCCGCTGCGCGCCTCTGGGGCCTGGCTCTACACTGCCGTCGTTGCGCCGTTCCTCGAATTCTTTATGCGCCGGTTCGCTATCCCCATTCTGCTCTTCGCCCTGCTCTACAAGCTCGGCGACGCCCTCGCGGGCAACATGACGACACCCTTCATCCTGAAAATCGGCTTCAGCAAGGTCGAACTCGCCGAGGTCGCCAAGCTTTACGGCTTTGCCGCCACCATGATCGGCGTTGCACTCGGCGGCCTGCTGATTCGTGCCGTCGGCCTGCTGCGGGGCCTGATGATCGCTGGCATCCTGCAACTGACCTCGAATCTGATGTTCGCCGTGCAGGCCTGGTACGGCTATGACATCAACGTCCTGATCCTCACGATCTCGGCTGAGAATCTTGCGGGCGGCATGGGCACGGCGGCCTTCGTGGCCTATCTCTCCTCCCTCTGCAATGTCGCCTACACGGCCACACAATATGCCTTGCTCTCTTCCTTCATGGCGGGCGGGCGTACCCTGCTCTCGTCGCCGGCAGGCTGGATGATCGAGCACCTGAACTGGGCCGGGGCATGGACCTGGGTGACGGGCACAGCACCCCCTGACGACGTCGCCCTCCAGGTCAACTGGATCGGCTTCTTCATCCTCACGACCCTTGCGGCCATACCGGGACTTGTGGTTCTTCTGTGGCTGATGCACCGGCAACCACAGCTGGCCGAGCGGGACGAAACCGCCGCGACAACCACCTGAGGCGATACATCATGGCGACCAACGCACTCATTTCCGTCATTTGCCACGACCGCAGCGGCCTTGTTGCCGATCTCGCCGGGCGCTTGTTCGATCTCAACCGCAATCTCGGCGATACCACCTTTGCGGTTCTGGGCGAAGCTGCGGAGTTCACTTGTCTGGCTGAAATCCGCGACGACCTGACCCTTGGGTCGGTCAAGCAGGAGATCTAACGCCTGCCCGGCATGGATGACGCCGCGGTCACCGTGGCCACCTTCGACATGAAGCCCGTCCATGACGACAGCGCCAACATCGTGCGCATGAACTCCGAACGGATTCCCTGAGAAGGGCCACGACCGCTATGTCACCCGCTTCGCCGTCTATCTCCCAAAACGGCGCACCGATGCCTGTCTCGCTACCGTGGCCAACACCGCCGGGGAACTGCGCATGACCTTCCGCTACGAAGGGGTCGACGCCTGAGACCTCTCCAGATCGTCCAGCCCAGCCTCAGCTGCGGCCCGGTAAAGGCCTGCAGCCGCCGGATCATCCGCAGCAAGATCTTCCGAACGCCGCAGCGCGTATTTGACGTAGCGCCAGGTGAAGAACGGACCGATGAACGCCAGTCGCCGGCGCGCTGCGTCATCGTCATAACCCGCATGAAAGGCCTCGACCTGCTCTGTTGTCCACGCCTTCTCGCCATAGACCGCCTGAAAGGCCGGCGAAAGAAAGCTCCAGAGATCCTCAGCAGCATCGCCCAGGGCCGGACATTGCCAGTCGATGATGCAGGGCCCATCAGGCCCCGAAACCACATTGCCCGAACCGAAGTCACCATGAAGGAAGACCCGGGCGGCATCGGGCTCATCGTCCGGAAGTGGAGGACGTAACGCCTGCAGCGCCATCCAGATCTTGTTGCCGTCGGACGGATCGTCCAGGCGGTCGGCATCAGCCAGAATCTCACGAGCGTTGACCGGGGTCTGACGGAAACCATCGGCCGGAATCGTGTGCACCTGGCGCAGCAGCTGCCCCAGGCGTTTGAGGTCGGTCGCCCCCGGTGATCCCTGCGCGAAACAGTAGACGAGCACCGGCCCGTGTTCGCCGGCCACGGCAGGCCAGAACGCTTCAAACTCCGGTGCGATACTGCGGCCTTGCAACAGCGCCATGGCGCGCGCTTCGACCTCCGGCACAATCGGGAACAGGCTCCAGCCTTCGGATCGCGCGCCATAGTGTTTGACCACCAGATCACGCTCCTCGCTGCGCACCCGCATCACGTCATTCCAGAATCCGCCCCACAGCGGCATAACCTCAACCCAGGCTCTTTCGGGCAGAAGTCCATGACTTGCGAGTAGCGGCACGGGATTGAACGTCATCGGGCGACTGTGGCGCAGTTGCGGATGTCTGTCACGAAGGTCATCCCTGTCACTTCCCGGATCCGGGACCATGCCCACATGTCCTCTATAACTCCATGGGTGTCCCCTCTGTTGAAAACGACTTCGGGGCCGGTTCGCCGGCTCCTTTTCTTTTGTCTGCGCCCGTCACACAGTGGGTTATGGCCAAGCTCTTCCATGATGCGATGTACAATCCCGACCGCCCGGTTGCGAGCCACTGGGAGGCGAGCGCGGGCGAGCCTGTCTCCGGTTGTGCCCCCGTCGATGGTGATGTGACCTGCGATGTCGCCGTCATAGGCGGCGGTTTCACCGGCCTTTCGGCAGCACTCCACCTCGCGCGCGACGACCAGATCGCCGTGCGGGTGATTGAAGCCGTCGAACCCGGCTGGGGTGCTTCGGGCCGCAATGGTGGCCATTGCTGTTTTGGTGGCGCGGGCCTCGACCCTGATGAGATTGCCGCTGAGTTCGGCGAAGACGTCGCACGCCAGAACATCACGACCCAGCGTGAGGCCATCGATCTCGTTCGAGATCTTGCCCTGACAAACGACCTCGACATCGACATGCAGGGCCAGGGCGAACTCTGTGTCGCCCACAACGCCCGTTCGATGGATGAGCTACGCGACGAAACCGAATTGTGGAAACGTCTGGGCGGTTTCGACTGTGAGCTCTACGCGGCCGATGAAGTCCGTGAACAGATGTATGATGCCCCCGGCATCTCCGGTGGCATGCTGTTTCCTTTCGGGTTCGGTCTGCATCCCATGAAGTACGCTAGAGGGCTCGCCCGTCTGGCGCAAAAGCATGGCGTCACCATCCACGGGCGTAGCCCGGTGACCCGCTGGCACCGCGAAGGCAGACGTCACCGTCTGGTAACACCCGGCGGCAGCGTTCTTGCCAACAAGGTGCTGATTGCAACCAACGGGTTCACCCGCGACGAGCTCCATCCGGCTGTCGATGGCTGTCTGCTGCCCGTGATTTCGGAGATCATTGCGACCCGACCACTGACCGAGAATGAACTCGCGCGCCACCGTTACCAGGCGACCATGCCGCTCTACGATAAGCGGCCCATGTTCGCCTACTACCGCGTTCTGCCCGACAACAGGGTCCATATGGGCGGCCCCGGCGGCATGACGGGCACGCCCGCGTCAAAGGAGCGCTGGCGTTCGCGGCTGAAGCAACGTCTGGCGACAATCTGGCCGGAATGGCGCGACGTTGAGGTCGAATACTGCTGGCGCGGCTTTGTCTGCCTCAGCAGCGATGGCCTCACGCACCTGGGCCCTGTGGAGAATGATCCCAGCGTGTTCTACAGCCTCGCCTATCACGGCAACGGTGTGGCCATGGCAACCTGGTCGGGGCGGGCGGTCGCCGGGCTGATCTCCGGCCACGCCAATCGGAACATTCCGGCCACCATGACCCAGCCGCTCAAACCCTTCCCCATCCCAGCCCTGCGCAAGTTTCGCATCTACCGCCGCTACGGCGGCCGCATGCTCCGCACCCTTCTGGGTGGCGAATAACACGCTGTTGCTTTAGGTTCCCCGGATAAAGGCATTAGGGTCCGGCACGTTTTCCGTAGCTTTTCCAAAATGGTCATATCGTGAAGTTTCTTGCCCTATCTGCCCTGGCCATGGGTCTTACCGGCTGCATGATGACCGGCAATCATGATCGGTTTCTAGCAAAGTTCGCCGATCCGGAACCCGAAGTCGGCAATGTGCTGATCTGCCATGGTTATGGCTGCCGCTTGACCGACCGGGCCAGTCTGTCGCGAGAGTGGGCATCGCTCACGACGCCGTTCCACATTCCGGCCGAAAATGCTGCCGAAGAGCTCGAGCGCATGGCTGTGCTGATAGCCGAAGTCGAGAGCATCGTGGACGCAGGGCTCGGCACCGATCTCGATGTGGGTGGCACCTTCGCGGGCTTCGCCCAGGAAGGACAGCTTGACTGCATCGACGAGGCCGCCAACACGACGACGATCCTGACCCTTCTGGAAAATGACGGCCTGCTGCACTGGCACGACGTCAAGGCGCCGATGTCGCGCGGTTTCTTCGTGAACGGCTGGCCACACACCAGCGCCGTGGTTGCTGCAAAGGACGATGGTGCAAGCTACGCCATCGATTCCTGGTTTCATCCCAATGGCCATCCGGCCGAGGTTGTCGAACTCGCCACCTGGCTCGGCGGCTGGTCGCCAGAGGGCACCACCAGCGAACAGGTCGCGGTCAGCGCCGCCGTGTCCGCCGACACCTTGAGTCCGCCGCGCACGCCATGAGCCGGCGAATCTACTACAACCTCGAGATCGACGAGACGCGGGACTCCTTTGTCTTCGAGGTCGACGACACGCAGTACAATCACGTTGTCTCGAACCTGATGCGTGACGGTGTCGATCTCGACCATGCTCTGGAAACCGCGGTCGCCATGCTTTCGGCCAATGTCCGCATGCACGACGATTCACTGACCCAAGATGTGCTCGACGCCCAGATCGTCGCCACGGCAACCATCTGGTTCCTGTTTAACGATGCCGCGGATGAGGAGGACCGGGTCGATGGCGATGTCCTGCTCGTCGAAAAGGACGGCGAACTCTTCGTATCCGACATCACCATGGAACAGCCCGACGAGGACTGACCGCTTTGTCCAGATCAGTCGTCGAGGAAGTTCAGGTATTGCTGCTCGAAGTCGAAATCGACCAGAGCCTTGTAGCCGTCAATGATCCTGCGTGTGACAGGGCCGGGAATCTGACCGCTGGCGGGCTCCCGGTTATCAATCGAACGCACGGGACAGACGCAGAGGCTGGTTGACGACAGGAAGATCTCGTCGGCTGTATAGGCATCGAAAAGGTCAAGATCGACCTCATGCACGTCGATCCCGATCTCGGCCGCCACATCGATCACGGTCTCGCGGCTTACACCTTCCAGAATCATCTCCCGGCGAGGCGTGTAGAGCGCGCCGTTGCGCACCAGCCACATGTTCTGGCCTGTGCCTTCGTTGAGGTTGCCGTTGATGTCCAGCAATCCGGCCCAGGCATCCGGGTTCTGCGCCTTAACATGCATATCGGCCAGTGTGACATTGATATAGTTGGTCAGCTTGGCGCGCGGACTCTGGGACTCAGGCGGTGTGCGGCGGAACGGTGCGATCGCAAGCTCGATACCGTCGCGGAACAGCTTGGCGCGTGATCGGAAGGGTATGGGCTGGACATGCACGATCACCGTCGGGCCGTGGCGGATGTTGGGCTCGTCACCAACCCAGTCCGCACCGCGTGACACATTCTGATAGACCCAATAGTCCTCACCCTCGGGCAGCAGGCTCAGGTTGCGTTTCACGACCTCCTCAGTGACCGCGGCCATCTCCTCGGGTGTCTCGTCGACCGTGATGCCGATGTAGCGCATGGACTGATAAAGGCGGTCGATGTGCTCTTTCAACCGGAACAGCCTGCCGTTGATCGTACGCTCGGTATCGAATGCCCCGTCGCCCCAGCGGAAACCCCGGTCACGAAAGGGCACCAGAACGTGGCTCTCGGGCACATAGTCACCGTTGAAATAGGCAATTCGCTCGTTTGGCCGATCGGACATCTCTCGCTCCCACACGCTGCTGTGAGACGCCAGCATGCGCGCGGAACGGGGCGGGTCAAGCCATTCCGTGGCACCG